>JAAIGF010270135.1_pt1 | contig 15396 bp, 12 predicted proteins | sample 6487441 | NCBI WGS metagenome assembly JAAIGF01 (sample SAMN13974129, study PRJNA590717) | phyllosphere metagenome | biome: pepper field; feature: multiple bacterial spot infested pepper fields; material: pepper leaves; isolation source: leaves from pepper fields | host: Capsicum annuum ... | reverse complement strand
GGTTCTGGCAATCGGGGCACTCGTTTTTGCTAAACATCCGGCGCTACTTTCTATTGCTTCGGTATCACTTATTGGTGTTTTTGCCGCCGTCATCATTACTTTTGTTTTCTACCCGATTTTGTTCCGTTTTTTTATTTCCAATAGGGCCAAGCAAGGGAAATCTCCGTTCACGATCAGTATAGCCTTTTTTTCGATGCTCTTTTTTATGTATTACGGTTTGGGCACTATTATCTTGTCTTTCTTCTGTAGAACAGCGTTGATGATTTTACCGATAAGTCGTGCTCAAAAAGATCATATCTTCAGACGGATGATGGCTCTTTTTATGAAGTCTGTATTGTGTATGGATCCGCGTACGAAGCATAAGAGCTGGAACGAGTACAGGGAAACCTTTGATCGACCGGCAGTCGTCATCGCGAACCACAGCTCTTTCTTGGACACACTATCTATGGGGATGCTGGTGCCAAAAGGCATTTTTTTGGTAAACGATTGGGTTTGGAATTCACCTATTTTTGGGAGGGCGGTAAAGGCATTGGGCTTTTATCCTGTTAGTAAAGGACTGGATAATGCTGTGGAAGTGCTACGCGAGAAAGTAAAAAACGGATATTCGTTGATCGTCTTCCCGGAAGGCACACGCTCTTATGACAATGTTGTAAAACGCTTCCATAAAGGAGCATTTTTCTTGGCGCAAGAATTTGATCTTGATGTGGTGCCTGTTTATCTTTTAGGTAATGGCGACGTGCTGCCCAAGGGCGATATTCTTATTTTTGGAGGTGCTTTAAATCCGGTGATTGGGAAACGTATCAGCGCGAGTGATATGGATTTTGGTGCAGATTACGGTAGCAAAACTAAACAAATTACACAATATTACCGATTGAACTATGAAAGGCTTCGGTATAAATTTGAAGGGGTACATTATTTCTCAAAAAAGATCGTGCTGGCTTATCTATTCAAGGATGAAGAGATTGTAAATGCCGTGAGACGTCATATGAATGCCTATGCAACGCATTACCACAGCCTGAGGGAAGTGATTGCAACGACAGCAAAAATCTATCATTTGTCGGATAGTTATGGCGAATTTGACTACCTCTTGTCCCTTCAAAAAGGACAACGTAAGGTGGTTGGGATAATTGCGGATGCCGAAAAGCGTGCGGTTGCCGAGAGTATTTATTGGCGGAAGCATAGGCAGGTCAGCTTTACGGAAACGATGGATGTAGCGGATAAAGTGCTTGTCGTTCATCCCACATTACTGCTTTCGAATTTTCAGATAGAAAAGTTTAGTTTTTTTCAAGAAATATATACCTTTAAGGAAGAGCCCCTTCTGGTTATAGATGGCTGGAAGGCCGTGAGACTCTCTGAATTTGTTATACGCTATGTAAGATGACCTCTGATTCCACCAAATATGATGTAGTGATCGTTGGTAGCGGTCTTGGGGGACTCGTTACTGCGGTCACATTGGCCAAAGAAGGCATGCGGGTATGTGTACTCGAAAAAAACAACCAATTTGGCGGTAACTTGCAGACTTTCGCGCGCCACAAAAAGCTCTTCGACACCGGTGTGCATTATATCGGCGGATTGGGGAAAGGGCAGAACCTGTATCAATATTTTTCCTATCTGGGCATCATGCAACAATTGGATGTGGAGCGCATGCCCACGGTGTTCGATCGTATCACCTTTGGTGATCAGGAAGCTGTTTTTCCCATTGCACAGGGATACTCTGCGTTTGTCGATTATTTATTACCCTATTTTCCAAACGAACGAAAGGCGCTGCAACAATATGTAGAAGATCTCGACTATGTTTGCCATGCTTTTCCGCTGTATTATGTAGAAGATGGCGATGGGTATAAAACGGAAGTCTTGCACCGCAGTGTGAAGGCATACTTCACTGATTTGACAGCAGATGAGAAGCTGCGTGCAGTATTGGTAGGCAATAATTTTCTGTATGCTGGCGAAGACGATAAAACTCCGTTTTATGTGCATGCATTGGCGCTGAATTCGTATTTGCTGGGTGCTTATCGCTGTCCGCGCGGAGGAAGTCAGATTAGTAAAGCATTAATTAAGGAATTACGAAGGCTTGGCGGCATGGCGTTCAAGCGTGAAGAAGTCCTATCGGTCACGATGGAGTGTGGAAAAATAGCGCAAGTTAGTACAAGTAGTGGGAAGCATTTTTTTGCGGACTTATTTGTCTTGAATATTGATCCCAAACGTGCGCTGAAGTTGGTCGGGCGCGAAAACTTCAGGAAGCCGTTTTTTGACCGTGTGCAAGAGTTGCCCGTGACGACATCCGCCTGTAGTGTACATGTCGTACTGAAGCCTCATAGTATTCCATACGAAGCCAGCAATCTGTATTATCACGATAGCATAGCATCTGTATGGGACGCCGCTCGGTATTCGCTCGAAGATTGGCCAAGCATGTTTATGCTATCGATGACTGCCGATCCAGATAACCCCGGCTATGCAGATACGCTGACGTTGCTCAGCTATATGCATTTTGAAGACGTTGCTCCTTGGCGAGATACATACAATACCGTGGTAAAGCCGGGAGCAAGGGGCGAGGAGTACAGCTCCTTTAAAGCCGATAGAGCCCATTTACTTTTGGAAAAAGCGACGAAGTTCATTCCCGGATTAAGCGGTGCGGCGAAGTATATACATGTTTCGACCCCATTATCGTATCGAGATTATATTGGGATGTACGAAGGGAATCTATACGGCCACGTTAAAGATGTTCAAGATCCACTGAAAACGTTTATATCGCCAAAAACGAAAGTGGAAAACCTGTTTTTAACCGGCCATGGAATCTATATGCACGGTATTTTGGGCGTGACGGTGGGCGCTATTGCAACCTGTGCGGAGATCGTTGGTAAGCCAACGCTTCTGGAAAAGATTAAGGCTGTTCAGGATAACGACTAAACAGATCTATTCTCCCAAAAAAGACATGGCTGTCGCAAAAGGAGGATTAATATGTGAATAATTTTATATCTTCATGCTTCCTTTTAATCTAGAAAGCTTAGGAGTATAGGCGTTAGACAAAGTCTTTAAGAGAAATATGGTAAATAATGATGGAACAAAAATTGGTAATGGAAAGACAGACGGCGACAGAGATCAAAGCATATCAAGAAGAGCTTTTACGTCGTCAGTTACACTACCTACAGGAAAAGTCACCGTATTATGGTCGATTGTTCGCTAAACATGGCATTGATGTGCATTCCATTTCTACTATCGAGGATTTGTCCGTAATCCCCACAACGAGTAAGGACGATATTCAACAACATAATGACGAGTTTTTCTGTGTAGAACGTTCTGAAATTGTAGATTACTGCTCTACGTCGGGCACTTTAGGTCGGCCAGTATCCTTCGGTCTTACGGAGGCTGACTTGGAACGATTAGCGTATAATGAGATGCGTTCCTTCGAAACCATCGGTATAAAAAAAGGCGATCTTGTGCAGCTGATGACCACGATGGACCGTCGTTTTATGGCAGGGTTAGCTTATTTTCTGGGTCTACGTAAAATGGGTGCTACTATTCTGCGCGTGGGATCTGGTGTGCCACAGATGCAATGGGATGCTATATCGCAATATAAGCCACGCTTTTTAATTGCGGTGCCGTCATTCTTGTTGAAGATGATCGAATATGCCGAGCAACACGGGATCGACTATCGCAACTCGGGCGTGGAGACGGTCCTTTGTATCGGAGAGTCACTTCGCGATCAGCAATTTCAGGATTCATTGTTAACGTCGCGTATCAAAGAGAAATGGCCTATTCGGCTGCATTCTACGTATGCATCGACAGAGATGGGAGCGGCCTTTACAGAGTGTGCCTTCTTTCAAGGGGGGCATGTGCATGAAGATCTTATTATTACAGAAGTGTTGGATGAGTTCGAAAAGCCCGTGGCCGATGGGCAAAGTGGAGAATTGGTAATTACCACGCTTGGCGTGCAAGGTGTTCCTTTGCTACGCTTTAAGACGGGAGACATCGTTCGTCGTCACAGTGAACCCTGCGCCTGCGGTCGACATACCTACCGCATAGGCCCAGTAGAGGGACGCAAGCAGCATATGGTGAAATACAAAGGTACAACCTTATATCCGCCAGCGATGCACGATCTGTTGGCAGGGTTTGCGAATATTGAACATCACATCATCGAGATTTTTGATAACGATATCGGAACAGATGAAATTGTAGTTTATATAAGTGCCAAGGAGCAGTCTGAAGAAATGTTAGCTGAAATAAAGGATCATTTCCGAGCAAAGCTGCGTGTCAGCCCCCGTATAGAATGGAAGTCGGCGGAAGAGTTGCAAAAAGTTATCTTCAACCCATTAAGCAGAAAGCCCATTACCTTTATCGATAAGCGCGTTTCTATCGGTTAGTATGTTAGTTCATAAAGTAGGCAATATTCTAACGCAGCAGTTCTTGTATATCTTCACTGGAGAGCGATTTCACAAAGCTTTCTTCGGTGGTGATCAACGCGGAAGATATGGCACGTTTTCTATTTTGTAAGGCCAAGATCTTTTCTTCAACGGTATCCTTGCTAATAAATTTATAGATGAAAACGTTCTTCGTCTGTCCAATGCGATGCGATCGATCGATAGCTTGCTGCTCAACGGCAGGGTTCCACCATGGATCCAAGATAAAGACGTAATCAGCTTCGGTTAAATTTAATCCTACACCCCCTGCTTTTATTGAGATTAGGAACAGGTTAATGTCTGCTTTTTCCTTAAATGTGGAAACGGCTTCTGCACGATCGCGGGTACTTCCATCCAGATAAGCATACGCCCGTCCTTTACTTTCAAAGTAAGATTTAAACAGTTGTAGATGTTTCACAAACTGTGAAAAAATAAGTACTTTATGGCCTTCCGAAGATACGGACTCTATCATTTCCATGACAGCATCGAACTTGCCCGAGGGCATATTGTGCTGTTGATCCAACATGCGCGGATGATTGGCTATCTGCCTTAACTTGGTTAAGCCTTGAAGAAGGATGATCTGGTTTCCCTTACCTTGTTGTTTTAGGGCGTTGTCCAAGATGGCGTTTCGGTATTCCGACTTTGTGCTTTCGTAAAGCTCTGCTTGTTCATCTAGCATTTCGCAATAGATGGTCTGCTCAGTTTTTGGCGGAAGTTCTTTCGCTACCTGATCCTTGGTGCGGCGTAAGATGAAGGGTTTAATAATAGCCTGCAGTCGGGCAGCTTTGTCTTCGTCTTTCTTTTTCTCGATGGGCGTTACGAACTCTTTTTGGAAATAGCTGTAAGAACCAAGTAAACCGGGATTGGTAAAATGCATCTGTGACCAAATATCGGCCACCGAGTTTTCTATAGGAGTACCACTGAGGGCCAACTTATGTCGACTTTTTAAGCCTTTGATGGCTCTGAATGATTTGGATGTCGGATTTTTTATGTGTTGGCTTTCATCCAAAATAATATAGTTAAAGAATGATTTTGCCAACATCTCCTCGTCGCTACGTGCAATGCCGTAGGTGGTGATAACCAAATCGAAATGTGTGAATCCGTATGGATCTTTTAACCGGTTACTTCCAGTGTGCAGGAGTATCCGAAGTTGCGGTGCAAATCTTTCGGCCTCTTTTTGCCAGTTGTAAATTAATGAGGTAGGGAGAATCAGTAGAGATACCTTTGCATGATCACTACCTTTCAGTTCTTCTTTTTGCTGTTGCAACAGCGCCAAGGTTTGTACGGTTTTTCCTAGTCCCATATCGTCGGCCAGGCACCCACCGAATTTGTAGCGCTGAAGAAAGTGAAACCAATTGTAGCCTGCCCGTTGGTAAGGACGTAGCTCTCCTTGAAACGCCTTAGGGAGCGGCGCATCTTCGATCTGCTCGAAGTTTAACAATTGCTCCAGCTTGCGGTGAAAAGATACCTGCGTATGTTCTGACAGCTCATAAACAAGTCCGATATGTGTTTTGCTGAGCTTTAAGCTATCTTTTTTGGTTGCAAACTGAAACAGATGCTCATACTGCGAAAACCACTCTTCGGGTATAATGGCTATCTCGCCATTAGGCAGCATAAACTCTCTGTTTCTGTTGAGAATATGTTCTCGTAAATCTAGAAACGGAATTTCATAGGGACCAAAATAGGCTACTGCTTGAATGTCAAACCAATCATTGCTCTCTTCAATTGTTATTTCCAAAGAAGTTTTTCCAATGAATATGGTTTTCTCTCCTTTAGCTTGTTTAATGATGAAGCCTTGTGCAATCAATTGCTCTTTGCTGTTGTTCAGCCACTCGAGGATAGAGGTGTCGCCATCCGGTAAGACGTAGCTGCCAAATAAGGCGTCCTTTTTTTTGAGACCGCGGTCTTCCAAATAGTTAGCCTGTCGCTGCTCCCATTCCAGTGATCGTTTTATGCGGTGAAAGATATAGTGGTCAACTTCTTCTTGATGTTCCAAACGAACGGTTACAGGATGCTGGGATCCGGCGGAAAACTCGTAAGGTCCGTAGTTAAAAGACAGCTGCACAAACGATTCTCCAGAAGGTACGTAGAATAATTTTAGTACAGGTGAAGCATTTTCTCGGTGGGTCTTGATGTCAAAGCCTTCAGCGTAAACATTGTACTTCTCGACCAGGCCAGTAACGAAGGTTTCAAAATATTTACGTTCTGTGGATCGTGGAACAGCAATGTATCGTTTATTAAGAAAGGGACTTAGCTTTTTGCCATCCATTTCTTGGTCAAAATAATAGAGCGTATTTTCCAGCAAAAGCCAAGCCTGTTTGTTGACGACCACCTGCGCCCCTTTGTACATGAAATCTATACGCTGTCCGTCATATTTTAATGTGGGAAAGTAACGTGTTTCTTCTTCGTTTCTGCGAAAATGGAACAGAATGGACATAGCGTGTTCGGCAAGCTTTAGCTCTTGGTCTGCGGGATAGCCATCTTTGCTCATTAAAAACAAAGGTTTCCCGTGTATTCTTTCCAATACCGACAACATTTTTTGTTCAATCTTCGGACGGATATAATCATAGATCTTTTGGTCAAATATTTTTCCGAAGAAGTCTACAGGGCGCATGGCCTTTTTGTTATATCGCTTAATGATATTGGTTTGTTCGATCTCGTCGAGCAGCTTAATGATCTGATAATCGTCCTCTTGCAAGGCTGACGCAAAATCACCAACGGTATTTGTAAAGATTCGTTTGTAGCTGAGTGAATATGATCCGTTTGGATTAAGTTGAACCACATGTGGCTCAATTAGAAAACCCAGGTAAGGATGTTCTCCCAGAGAGTAAACTAATTTGAATGGTAATTTCGTGTCAATCTGTTGCATGCAAGTTCCTAGAGCGCCTAAAAAAAGGCTCTAATATACATAAAATGTGCTATAGTTAGTCTTTGGATCGGCTCGCCTGAGTCAATATGCGATGAAGTGCGGAAAAATTAGATCTTTCCGCTAAAAACAAACTGTGCCGGACCTTTGAGACGAACATTGGTAAACAAGTCTCCGGCGCGGTGGAAGCTAATGTAAAGCTGTCCGCCAAGGACGCGAATGGGGATTTCCACAGGTCCTTCAAGTTCGTTCGCTAACGCAACAGCCATGGCAGCAGCAGTTGCTCCGGTTCCACAGGCCAAGGTTTCATCTTCCACGCCGCGCTCGAAAGTGCGTACAAAATATCCTCCGTCAACCTCTTGTTCGATAAAGTTCACATTGATGCCTAGCTCACGATAGGTGTCGTTATTTCGGATCGCATAGCCCGCATCATATACGGATAGATTTTTAAGGTCATCCACAAATTGAATATAATGAGGAGAACCCGTATTGATGATGTATGCATCACCGTCTCTTGCTGTTGTCGTAACGTTTATCATGCCCAAGTCCACGTGCTCACCATGTATTTTGGCTTCGTGACTGCCATCTACTGCCAAAAAGGCAGTTTCTTCATTGATCAATCCGAGGTCACGAGCAAAGGCCACGATACACCGCCCCCCGTTTCCACACATTGTTCCTTCGCGTCCATCGGCATTAAAGTACACCATTTCGAAATCAAAGTTTTTTATATCTTGAAGTAGCATAAGACCGTCTGCACCTATTCCAAATCGCCGGTCGCAAAGATTTTTAACCAAATCAACGTTTGAACGATTGAAAAAACCTGTCCTGTTGTCCACCAGAATGAAATCATTCCCTGCACCTTGATATTTTGAAAAAAACAATTTTTCACTCATTTACTTGAAAAGTTGGATTGAAATTAATATTCTTGTTACAAAAGTTGTTCCGATTGTTAAATGATGTTAAAAAACTATGGGTAACCAATTTAGTTAACATTTTTTAACTGCCAAAAGTTGACAAGGCATTTCTAATGGTATTACATTTGACTTAACCTTTAACAACAGTATAAAACTAAAGATTTTTTTTAAAATAGAGATTTATAGCAATTAGTAACATGAAGAAGATAGGAGTAAGTTTATTAACGGCCTTCGTCGGAGGTGCGGTGGCTATCGGAGGGTATAAGATCTTCGAGAATAAGCAGTTGGAGAAAATGACCTTCGAAGATCAGCAAAAGGTTTATTTTGCAAATAATCCGGGCGCAGAAATTTTGTCATCTACGGGGAATCCGGATTTTACGCAGGCAGCGGCGGCGGTATCGCCAGGTGTTGTGCATATTAAGGTCACGATGTCGGTTCGTAATTCGCAACGGGGCGGAGGCGGAGGATCGCCGTTTGATATGTTTGAGGAATTTTTTGGGATGCCCCAGCAGCGTCGATCGCAACCACGCCAAGCAATGGCATCTGGTTCGGGCGTTTTAGTGTCACCAGATGGTTACATTGTCACGAATAATCACGTGGTGGAAGACGCCGACAAGATTGAGGTGCAGCTGACTGATCAGCGTACTTTAGAAGCTAAAGTTATCGGTCGCGACCCAGATTTTGACTTGGCATTAGTTAAAGTAAATGCGAAGGATTTACCTTTTGTGAAATTTGGAGACTCGGATAACGTACGTATCGGTGAGTGGGTGTTAGCGGTAGGCTATCCTTTGAGTTTACAATCTACCGTAACAGCAGGTATCGTCAGTGCAAAAGGACGTCAGATTGGTATTTTGGGTGAGCAAGGGCAGGGACAAGGGTCTCCTTACGGTTATGGACAGCCGCAGGAGCCCATTGTACGGACAGCCGTGGAATCATTTATCCAAACGGATGCGGTAATTAACAAAGGAAATAGCGGGGGAGCGCTCGTTAACGCACAGGGGGAACTGATCGGGATCAATGCAGCTATCGCTTCACCTACAGGTGTATATGCAGGCTATGGATTTGCCATTCCGGTAAATTTGGTGAAGAAAATTGTAAACGACTTCAAAAAATTTGGTACCGTGCAACGTGGTTACGTAGGCGTTAACTTCCGCGAGATGGACGAAACCGCTCGTAAAGAGTTAAACGTGGACGATGTGAATGGCTTGTACGTGGCGGATCTTGTTAAAGACGGTGCGGCTGCGGCAGCCGGTATTAAAAAAGGCGATATCATCACAAAGGTGGACGGTAATACGATATTTTCGTCTTCAGATCTACAGGAGCGTGTAGCGCGCCTTAGTCCTGGCGATAAATTGAGGCTTACGTACAAACGAGAAGGTAAAGAGAAAGAGGTTACGGTTACCTTAAAAGCACAAGAAACAAAGAAATCTGCCGAAGAAATCGAAAATAGTAAGAGCGCAACGGAGATTTTCAATAAACTTGGTGCAAGCTTTACCCCAGCCAACGATGCACAAAAGAAGAAATTTGGTGCAAACTCGGGTGTGGTGATTACACAGGTACATCGTGGTGGGATGTTTGAATACTTTGGGGTGGAAAAAGGACTTATCGTTACTCATGTTAATGGTAAACCAGTAAACAATGTTGATGATGTAGAATCAGCATTGGCCGCGACGAAACGTAACATTGTGCGTATCACAGGTGTTTCTGAAGGAGGAACAGTTGAGTTCAACTTTCCGGTTGAATATTAATTGATATATGGTTGATTAGAAAAAGGTAGATCGCTCATGCGATCTGCCTTTTTTCTTTTCGGAGAATACGCTATTTTAGGGGCATGAAGATTTTAATGGTATGCTTGGGAAATATCTGTCGTTCTCCCTTGGCTCATGGTATTTTGGCACATTTAGTGAAGGAACAGGGGCTTGATTGGACGATTGAATCGGCAGGTACGGGCGATTGGCATGTCGGGCAGGGGCCGGATAAGCGTTCGGTAGCGGTAGCGCTAAAGTATGGCGTTGATATTTCAGCACAGCGTGCTCGATTGTTTGCCTACGATTTTTTTGACCAGTACGACCATATTTTCGTGATGGATGAGAACAACTATCGGGACGTGCTAGCCTTGGCACGTAACAAAGATGATCAAAAGAAAGTGCACATGTTTTTGCTTGATGGCATTGTTCCTGATCCATATTTTGATGCTACCCAGTTTGAGCCGGTGTACCATATGATTGCGGATCGTTGTCGAGATCTTATAGAGGACTTAAAGAAAGAAGGATAAGGTCGTCTTTGGCTATCCCATTGTTTTAGCCGGATTATGACGGTACGCAAAAAGAAAGTCTTTAATTATTTTTTACTTTTGTTTATTACTGCTGATACAAGTACAACCTTATTTGGAATGTGAAACGTAGCAGTACAAGTAGCAAACATATGAAAATAGCAGAGGTAAATAAGAAGTGGGCTGAGTTGCAGCGTACACTTGCGCGGGAGTTCGATATGGAACAACCGGATATTAAAGTGGTTTTGTTTCTGATAGGTGTTCAAGAACTGGGCAAGGGACCGCAAACTTTTTCCAAAAGAGAGAAAGAGGAGTTGATGCATATCGCTACCTGCAGGCTTTTCAGCGCCATGGGCTTTTATGAATTGAAAGGTTTAGATGCGGAGGGCTGGCCACATTGGGAACTGGTAAAACCGATACCCAACTACACTTTATTGGAGCAGGAGCTCATCATGAAATCGTTGATAGTCGATTATTTTGAAGATACATACACATCTTAAAACCCTCATATGATTCAAATTAGTAGAAAAATTATCCTGCTTTGTTGCGTGGTGTTTTTGGCAGGACAGGTCGGTGCGAAAACTCCGATTTTCCATTATGTGCGGATAACGACCGATAAAGGAACGTGCTTGCTGAAGTTATATAATGAGACGCCCAAACATCGGGATAACTTTGTGCGGCTTGTTCGGGAAGGTTACTACGATAGTTTGCTTTTCCACCGGGTGATCGATCATTTTATGGTGCAAGGTGGAGATCCCGATTCAAGGCATGCTGCAGAGAAGCAGGCGTTGGGCAATGGTGGTCCGGACTATACTATCCCGGCGGAAATACAGGAAGGGTTGATTCATAAGAAAGGAACAATCGGTGCGGCGAGAGATGATAATCCTGCCAAGCAATCCTCCGCATCACAGTTTTATTTGGTACAGGGAAGGGTATTCTCTAATGCCGGACTAGATTCATTGGAGCAAATACGCTTCAAAGGCAAGAAGCTCACAGCAGCACAGCGACAAGCCTATACGACAATTGGAGGAACTCCACACCTTGATGGAAACTACACAGTTTTCGGGGAGCTTTTGCAGGGCGTTGAAACCGTCGATCGTATTGCCGAGGTTAAAACGGATGAGCGGGATCGTCCGATCAGCAATGTGCGGATGTCAATGGTTGTGCTACGCAAGAGGGAGGCCTTGAACCTGGAGCGCGAGGCTGCCGGATTGGCACCTAAAAAGGGATTTTTTACTAAAATAGCGGATCTTTTTTCTTCTCAAAAATATTAATGAAAATCATTACCTATAACGTTAACGGTCTACGAGCTGCACTGAAAAAAGATTGGTTAGGCTGGTTAAAGGATGTGAATCCTGATGTCATCTGTCTGCAGGAAATTAAGGCTACGCCCGATCAGATCCCAGAGATATTGTTTTTGGAACAAATGGGATACGAACATTATTGGTACCCTGCGCAGAAGAAGGGATACAGTGGCACGGCAATTTTTACGAAAGTAACGCCGAAGCATGTTGAGTATGGATGCGGACATGAAGATTACGACTTCGAAGGTCGCATGATTCGTGCGGATTTTGAAGACCTATCGGTCATGAGTGTGTATTTTCCGTCCGGTACTACGGGCGATGTGAGACAGGACTTTAAGTATAAGTTTCTGGCGGATTTTCAGTCGTATAGTGACACTTTGTTGCTAGAGAAGCCGAATTTGGTAGTATCTGGCGATTATAACATTTGCCACCGTGCGATTGATATTCATAATCCGAAGTCCAACGCGAATAGTTCTGGATTTTTACCGGCCGAGAGAGAGTGGATGGAAAATTTTATCAATTCGGGGTATATTGACTCGTTTAGGCATCTGCATGAGGATCCGCATCATTACACCTGGTGGAGCTATCGTGCAGGAGCTCGAGCCAAAAACTTAGGCTGGCGTATTGATTATCATATGATTTCAAAACCCTTGCAAGAACGTTTAGTCGCGGCGGAGGTCATTCCGACGGCTGTTCATTCCGACCACTGTCCGGTATTGGTAGAGCTTAGATAGTTAACTGTTCTAGATCGATAGCGTATAGCTTGCCGAGCATTTTGCAGTCTCTTCTACTTTACAGGAAAGCAATTTTACAGCGTAATCTTTTAATTGGGATGGGCCAATTTGTTCAACCAAATATTGCGCAATATTCTCTGCTGTTGGGTTGAATGGTACGACAACTAAGCTATCCGCTGCGACCGTCTGTAAAGCGGGAAGCAGCTCGTCTTTTTCCCAAATCAAAAACTTGTGGTCGAAGTGCTCCTCCAACCACTGACATAGTGTTGATTTGATGACGGAGAAATCCACTACACGTCCAATGTCGTCAAGCTGCTCGGCGGCGACGGTAAAATGGATGCGGTAATTGTGCCCGTGTAGGTAGCGGCATTTTCCTTCGTGGCCTACAACGCGGTGTCCGCAGGATATATCGTGGTATCTTTCAGCAACTATCATGCTGCAAAGATAAGAATAGATTTTGGAGGATATTCATCAAAAAAAACACTTTCCCCCTGTCAGATTTTGCAGAAGGAAAGTGCTTTTTTATCCGTACTCTTTACCGTTGTATAAGACGTCCGGGAAATTGATCGATCTTTTCCAAGGTCAACTGTTGCATGACTTGATAAAGCTGTGCCTTGAATAAGTTTATTGTGTTTTCTGCACCTTCGTCGCCAAGGGCACCCACGCCATACATAAACGGTCGGCCCATAAAGTTGAAATCGGAATTTACGGCATAAGCTCTCCCTAAATCGACACCAGAACGAATTCCGCCATCGAGCATGATTTTGATTTTATCTTTGTATGCTGGGTTTTTAGCCAAATGTATAAGCGATTGAATGGATGATTCTCCGGCATCGATCTGACGACCGCCGTGGTTGGAAACAATAACGCCGTCGACGCCCAATGCTATGGAGGCTTCCATATCCTCTTCGGTAGTAATTCCTTTAAGTACTAACGGCCCTTTCCAAATATCACGGATTGCTTTTACCTTCTCTATATTTACTTTTCCCGTAAAGGTTTTGTTCATGAACTGTCCGAGCTGGCTCAAATCCAGTCCTTTTTCCATGTAGGGTTTTAGCGTTGCAAAAGACGGGATGCCGTGCTGTAGTGTCTTTATTCCCCACAGAGGTCTTAGCATGGCCTGAACAACATTGGCAATGTTCATCTTTGGCGGCATGGATAATCCGCTTTTTATTTCCCTGTAACGAAGGCCGAAAGAGGGGACATCCACCAGTACAACCAATACGGGGCATTCCACTTCCTTGAGCCTGCGGAGCAGATCGTCACGCAATCTATCTTCCGTAGGATGATATAGTTGAAACCAAGCCTTCCCATCGGATACTTCGGCTATGCGTTCAATGCTGCTGGTGGAAACCGTGCTTAAGGTATATGGAATATCATGTTTTGCGGCAGCCTTAGCTAGTATCTCCGGTGCGTTGGGCCACATTAGCCCCTGTAGGCCGATCGGAGAAATGCCGAAAGGCGCACTATAGCGACGTCCGAAGAGCTCTACCGACATATCGATGTCGCCTGCAACATGCAGATATTGGGGTTTTAACAAGATATCATCGAAATCAGATTCATTGCGTGCCAAGTTAAGCTCTTCATTGCAGCCTCCCTCTAGGTAGTCAAAGGCAAATTTCGGAATTCTGGATTTCGCTTTAGTTTTTAAATCTGCTATAGAGGGGTATTTAGCATTATATCTATATAGGATTTTCTTACTCATTTAAATTACGGTTTAAAATTTAATAGCCGAAGATACATACTATTAGCGAGATTACCATCCTGTACATACGGGATACAAGAGCTGTTCAATTAAATGTTGCCCGCAACATTTAATGATTATTACCACCCCCATTACCTTTAACAGAGGTAATGAAGAGCAATATCCCTATGAAGCCTAAAGATCCTGCCGCCTGACAAGGTGCTGCATGGTACTTCAGGTAGGGTTGGGGAAAGATAAGTGTAGAAGATCAGCTGCAGAGCCTTTTTTGTTATTGCCCATTTTGTTATTGCCATGACTGAAGGAGAAGTCTATAGCTAACATGAGGTGATTTATAAGCAGTTTACGATACACTTGCGTAGAGAGTTCAGCGAATTGAGGAAGCTCATGAGGCTTCTCTATTGTAGGCTACGGAAATGTTGCGAACAAATAAATAGCATTTAACAATGCTTAATCTCGCAGTAGCTGTTGTATTTAATGCAATAAATTTCTGCCTGGAGCTCAACATTTTTCCGGTAGTGTTGTTCTCTTAAAAAAAGACATTATGAAAAGATTCTCTTATTTTACCGTGTTTGCGCTAGCAATCACGATGTTGACAAGTTGTGAAGTTATTGGCGGTATTTTTAAGGCAGGCGTCTGGTCGGGTATTATTTTAGTCGTATTAGTGATAGCAGTCGTTGTGTGGATCATAGCCAAGATCGCCGGCGGCGGAAGAAAATAAAAAACTCCAATACTAGCATTCGCAACAAAAGTTGCGTTCCCATACATCTTTCTGTTGACACAAAAACTCCTGAACAGAAAAGATATGTTATCACGGATGGCTGTAGCTGAAAAACCGCGCTGCAGCCACCATGTAACAATTTTTTGACCAGTAACGTTTATTTTTAACAGGTTTTTTACAATTGTTCGTTGCCTCCGTCGTCCGAGGTTCTTAGTTTTGTTATGCATGTTACTTAAACTGGTTCATTACTTTGTTTTGCTGAGCTATCTCAATATTCTCGGTTATGAGGCCAGCGCAAATATTCCTGAGATTGAGGACGACTACCTAATGAATGGAGAGTCACTTTTGGAGTTTGTGCTGGACGACGTGCTGGATCTGCCCGTTAATAAAGAAACAGATGATGTAGAGATTCGCTATGAAGAATACCGCGCTATTCCATACCCCGATTATCTCCTGCCGCTGTTTGTTTTGGTATTTGGCACCCTG
>JAAIGF010285217.1_pt1 | contig 15398 bp, 12 predicted proteins | sample 6487441 | NCBI WGS metagenome assembly JAAIGF01 (sample SAMN13974129, study PRJNA590717) | phyllosphere metagenome | biome: pepper field; feature: multiple bacterial spot infested pepper fields; material: pepper leaves; isolation source: leaves from pepper fields | host: Capsicum annuum ... | reverse complement strand
GCCGATTATCCCGGCGATTGTCGCCTCCGGCCTGCTGATGGGCCTGCTCGGCATGATCGAGACCTACGGCTGGGTCGACGCCGGCAGCGAAGACCACGGTTTCACCGGTGCTCAGCAGGAACAGCAGCGTCAGCCAGGAGGTGAACGGCGCCCACGGCAGCTTAAAGCTGACATCCTCAGCCTTGCCCTCTTTGATCGCTTTGCGCAGACGCATCTGGCAGACCACGATAAAGCCCCAGGAAGAGATGATCCCCAGCGAGGCAACGTTCAGGACAATCTCAAACACCTGCGACGGCACGTAGTAGTTCAGCACCACGCCAACGATGTAAACCGCAACCGTGACCAGGATACCGGCATACGGCACCTGCTGCTTGCTCATCTTCGACATAAACTGCGGCGCTGAGCCGCCCATCGACATGGATCGCAGAATACGGCCGGTTGAATAGAGACCGGAGTTAAGGCTGGAGAGCGCCGCGCTCAGTACCACAATGTTCATAATACTGCCGACATAGGGAACGCCCAGCTTTGAGAAGAAAGTCACAAACGGACTCTGTCCCGCCTGGTAGGCGTTCCACGGCAGCAGCAGCACCAGCAGCACCACGGAACCCACATAGAACAGGCCAATACGCCAGATCACGCTGTTGATCGCTTTCGGCAGCATGGTTTTAGGATCTTTGCACTCGCCGGCTGCGGTTCCTACCAGCTCAATCGAGGCAAAGGCAAATACCACTCCCTGCACCAGCACCAGCGCGGCCATCAGGCCATGCGGGAAGAGACCGCCGTTATCGGTGATCAGATGGAAGCCGGTCGCGTTGCCGTCGAGCGGTTTGCCGGTACCGAGAAACACCACGCCAACAATCAGGAAGATCACAATTGCCAGCACTTTGACCAGCGCAAACCAGAACTCCATTTCGGCGAACCACTTAACGCCAATCATGTTCATGGTGCCGACAATGGCCAGCGCGCCGAGCGCAAATACCCACTGCGGTACGTCGCCAAACGCGCCCCAGTAATGCATATAAAGCGCCACGGCGGTGATATCGACAATCCCGGTCATCGCCCAGTTAACGAAATACATCCAGCCCGCTACATAAGACGCTTTTTCCCCGAGGAATTCACGCGCATAGGAGACAAAGCTGCCGCTTGAGGGGCGATGCAGTACCAGCTCGCCCAGCGCACGGAGAATAAAGAAAGAGAAGATGCCGCACACCAGATAGACCAGTGCCAGCGCCGGACCTGCCAGCTGCAGGCGTGCGCCTGCGCCGAGGAACAGACCAGTGCCGATAGCACCGCCGATGGCGATCATTTGTACCTGTCGGTTACCCATTGCTTTGTGGTAACCGGTATCGTGAGAGTTCAGCCAGCGCCTTCTCGCAGCACGCTGTTCGTCGGGCGTTTTTTTAGTATGTTTCATAGCTTTCCTGTTTGTCCTGACCATCAATCACCGGCTGACCAATCGTTTGCGCCTGCGGTGCGAAATGGAGTAAAAAACCGGTGCCTGAGCAGTGGAACGATGCGCGTGGCGACCCGGGAAATTACGGCGATGAATCCTACCCGTTCTGCATGAACGAAGCAAAATATACTGGCTGGACGCACGATCTGATTTGTAAGAATCGGTCGTGACGCACAAAAAAAACCGGTCAGCAGCGTGACCGGTCAGGATGGCGTCAGAAAAGCAGAAAATCGGGCCGGGAAATGCCCGGTTGCGCAGCTCCCGGGTAACGCATCAGCGATAGATTTCAGCGCTGCCGTTCCAGAGGCTGGAGTCGCCAGGATTCTGCGCGCCAATGACGCGAAAGTGTGTGGCGCCCATCTCTTCCGCTTTTTGCGACAGCTGGCGGGTGGCGTCATCCAGCGTGCCGCGCACGCCGCTGACCGATATGGTGCCTGCAGGCTGCATGTTTTGGGCATCCGCCTCGCTCAGCGGCGTAGCAGCCAGCGTGGAAAAACTTGCGGTGGCAAGCAGGGCCGCACCAAAGAGGGTAGTAGCTCGTTTCATAAGGATCTCCTGAGTGGCAGAAAATAGCGGGTGACAGGAGAAGTATTGGCAAGCCTGTGCAAACCAGGCCAGGCGGTCGGTAAATCTGTTTAATGTTTAGCCAGATTAATGTCTGTATTGCCGGGAAAGGTAAAGCAGTACGGCACCGGTTGAGCCGTCCGGCCGCGCAACATTTACATTTCTTCCATAATTACTCCACGTTTCTCTGATTTACACCGCGTAAAGTAAAGCGGGCAGGCGCCTGCAGAGTGTGCCCGCCTCGCCTGCCAGCGCGCCAGCCGTGCGCTGCTCATATAATAATGACAAGCTGCCGCTGAGGAGTAACAGAGTTATGTCGGACTTTTTTATCGACCGCCCGGTATTTGCCTGGGTTCTGGCGATTTTACTCTGTCTGTGCGGCACGCTGGCTATCACCTCGCTTCCGGTTGAACAGTATCCGGATCTTGCTCCGCCCAATGTCCGCATCACGGCCAATTATCCCGGCGCCTCTGCCCAGACGCTGGAGAATACCGTTACGCAGGTTATCGAACAGAATATGACCGGCATCGATAATCTGATGTATATGTCCTCCAACAGCAGCAATACCGGCCAGGTGCAGATTACGCTGACCTTTCTCGCCGGTACCGATCCCGATGAGGCGCGTCAGCAGGTGCAGAACCAGCTGCAGAGCGCACTGCGCAAACTTCCGGCCGCCGTTCAGGCGCAGGGGGTTAACGTTAATAAAACCGGCGACAGCAACATTCTGATGATTGCGTTTGTCTCCACCGATGGCAGCATGGATAAGCAGGATATTGCTGATTACGTTGCCAGTAACATCCAGGATCCGCTCAGCCGCATCGATGGCGTCGGTCAGGTGGATGCCTATGGGTCACAGTACGCTATGCGCATCTGGCTCGATCCCGTCAAACTGACGCGCTATGCGCTCACAACCGCCGATATCATTCAGGCGATTGAGTCACAAAATACCCAGGTCGCCGTCGGCCAGGTCGGCGGATTGCCGTCGGTAGAGAAGCAGGCGCTGAATGCCACGGTCAACGCGCAGTCCATGCTGCAGACGCCGGAGCAGTTTCGCGCCATTACCTTAAAAAGCAGCGGCAGCGGTGCAGTTGTCACGCTCGGTGATGTTGCCAGTATCGCCATGGGCGCAGAGAAATATGACTACCTGAGTCGCTATAACGGTCAGTCCGCATCAGGCCTGGGGGTTAAGCTGGCTTCCGGCGCGAATGAGATGAATACTGACCGGCTGGTTCGCGCCCGCGTCGCGGAGCTGGCACACTATTTTCCCCCCGGCCTTGAAGCGAAAATCGCATTTGAAACCACGCCTTTTGTTAAGGCCTCCATAAAAGATGTCGTCAAAACGCTGCTGGAAGCGATCCTGCTGGTGTTTCTGGTGATGTATCTCTTTCTGCAGAATTTTCGCGCCACGCTGATCCCCACTATCGCGGTGCCGGTGGTGCTGCTGGGTACGTTTACCGTGCTCTATATCTGCGGCTTCAGTATTAATACCCTGACCATGTTTGCCGTCGTGCTGGCCATTGGCCTGCTGGTTGATGATGCGATCGTGGTCGTGGAAAACGTTGAGCGCATCATGAGCGAGGAAGGGTTATCGCCACGGGCCGCCACGCGCAAATCGATGGGGCAGATACAGGGCGCGCTGGTGGGCATTGCGCTGGTTCTCTCCGCGGTCTTTGTCCCGATGGCCTTTTTTGGTGGCACGGTGGGTGCCATTTATCGCCAGTTCTCCATTACGATTGTCTCCGCTATGGTGCTGTCAGTACTGGTGGCGATGATCCTGACGCCCGCCCTCTGCGCCACGCTGCTTAAGCCGCTGAAACAGGGTGAACATCACGGTCAGCGCGGATTTTTCGGCTGGTTTAACCGCGCGTTTAACGCCAGCACTCAGCGCTACGAACGGGGCGTTGCGCGACTGCTGCGCCAGAGTGGCCGCTGGATGCTGCTCTATGCCGCGCTGATCGGCCTGATGGCTTTTCTGTTTTTGCGTCTGCCGACCTCTTTTCTGCCGCTGGAAGATCGCGGCGTATTTATGACACAGATTCAGCTGCCGCCGGGTTCAACGCTGCAGCAGACCTCCCGCGTGGTTGAGAAAGTTGAACGTTACTACCTTACGGCGGAAAAAGAGAACGTCACGTCCGTGTTTGCCACCATTGGATCCGGGCCTGGCGGCAACGGTCAGAACGTGGCGCGGCTGTTTGTCCGCCTCACGCCCTGGGATCAACGTCCCGGTGACGACCGCACCTCTTTTGCCATTATTGAGCGCGCTACCCGCGCATTTGCCGCGATTGCTGAAGCACGCGTGGTCGCCAGCAGCCCCCCGGCCATCAGCGGCATGGGCAGCTCCTCGGGCTTTGATCTGCAGCTGCAGGATCACAGCGGTATCGGGCACACGCAGATGATGGCGATGCGCGATAAGCTGCTGGCGCTGGCGTCAGCCGATCCGGCGCTGTCGCGCGTGCGGCATAATGGCCTGGACGATACGCCGCAGCTGCAGATCGATATCGACCAGCGCAAAGCGCAGGCGCTCGGCGTCTCGCTGGACACCATCAACCAGACCCTCTCTACCGCCTGGGGATCGACCTATGTGAATGATTTTCTCGATCGCGGCCGGGTTAAAAAGGTCTATGTGCAGTCGGCACCGGAGTTTCGTATGCTGCCCGGCGATATCAATAAATGGTACGTGCGCAACAGCAGCGGCGGCATGGTGCCCTTCTCTGCGTTTGCCACCAGCCGCTGGGAAACCGGCTCACCGCGCCTGGAGCGCTATAACGGCTACGCCTCGCTGGAAATTGTTGGCGAAGCGGCCAGCGGCGTCAGCAGCGGAACCGCCATGGATGAGATGGAGAAGCTGGTGGCGCAGCTGCCGCTCGGGGTAGGCTTCCAGTGGACCGGCGCATCTTATCAGGAACGATTATCCGGCGCGCAGGCCCCGGCGCTCTATGCTATTTCGCTGCTGGTGGTGTTTTTGTGTCTCGCTGCGCTCTATGAAAGCTGGTCTATTCCCTTTTCGGTGATGCTGGTTGTGCCGCTGGGTGTTGTCGGTGCTCTGCTGGCAACATGGCTGCGCGGACTGGAAAACGATGTCTATTTTCAGGTCGGGCTGCTGACGGTGATCGGGCTTTCGGCGAAAAACGCGATTCTGATCGTGGAGTTTGCGAATGAGATCAACAGCAAAGGCCGTGAGTTAAAGGAGGCCACTCTGGAAGCCTCGCGTCAGCGCCTGCGTCCGATATTAATGACTTCACTTGCCTTTATGTTTGGCGTCCTGCCAATGGCGATCAGCAGCGGCGCGGGTTCAGGCAGTCAGCACGCGGTAGGGACCGGCGTTCTGGGCGGTATGCTGACAGCCACGCTGCTGGCTATTTTCTTTGTACCCCTGTTCTTTGTGCTGGTCCGGCGTCGCTTTCCGCTGCGTGAGAAACCGCACGATTAGCCGGCATGAAAAAAGCCGCCGGGAGAAGCTCCCGGCGGCTCTATTGATGTGTGTGGTCAGAATTACAGCAAGGGGGGAAACGCCCTGCTTTCCTCGTCACGCGTTACTTACGTAACATCGCTTCGATAAATTCTTTCCAGTTCCCCAGTTCATGTTCAACCATAACAACCTCTCTTATTGTGATGGCAATTGTACGCCGCTTTTTTCTGCAGGTGAATACGTTTCCACCTCTTATCACTATCGGCAGACGCGGGGAAAAGCTGCAATTTTTCTTTTTTGTGCCGTAATGCACATTTCTGCAAGCTTCTGTTCAGAATGAAAAATAATGTTTTTTTCATTCTGTAGCACAATTCCGTGATTAAGATAATCCTTACCGGCCTGATAATAAGACAGCGGGCAGTTTGCGCTCAGAATGAAAGCGCTTACTGGTCCTGATTAGCGTTTTCGATTAAAGGCCGCAGATGATGAAAAATGCAGGCAATATCCACTGACGCTCACCGCGCGCACCCCGCTGTGGTAAACTCGCGCGCAGATTTTTTTGCAGAACGGGAAACAGCTATGACAGCGCAGTGGGTGATGTACGGAATCAAAAATTGCGACACCGTAAAAAAAGCGCGCAATGCACTAACCGCGTCCGGCATCGACTACCGGTTTCACGATTATCGCGCGGATGGACTGGATGCCGCGCTGCTGCAGCACTTTATCGATCGGCTTGGCTATGAAGCCCTGCTGAATACGCGCGGTACCACCTGGCGCAGGCTGCCGGAAGCAGAACGTGCCGCGATTAAGGATGCCGCCAGCGCCAGCGCCGTGATGCTGGCACAGCCTGCCATCATTAAACGTCCGCTGCTTGCCGCCCCCGATGGCAGCCTGCTGCCGGGCTACAGCGCCGATCTTTACCACGCTTTTATTCAGGAGAAGTCATAACATGTTCTGTCCGGTTATTGAGCTGGCTCAGCAGCTCATCCGTCGCCCTTCGCTAAGTCCGGATGATGCGGGCTGTCAGGCCTTGCTGATCGCCCGCCTGGAGGCGATCGGTTTTCAGATTGAGCAGATGCATATTAATGACACGCTGAACGTCTGGGCCACGCGCGGTCACGGTGAAACCTTAGCGTTTGCCGGACACACTGATGTCGTACCGCCCGGTGATGCAAACCGCTGGATCAACCCGCCGTTTGAGCCCACTATCCGCGACGGCATGCTGTTTGGGCGCGGTGCCGCCGATATGAAGGGCTCGCTGGCAGCGATGGTGGTCGCCGCTGAACGTTTTGTCGCTGCGCATCCGCAGCACAAGGGCCGCCTGGCGTTTCTGATCACCTCCGATGAAGAGGCCAGCGCGGTCAACGGCACGGTCAAAGTGGTGGAGCGCCTGATGGCGCGTCATGAACGGCTGGATTACTGCCTGGTGGGTGAGCCCTCCAGTACAGAGATCGTCGGGGATGTGGTGAAAAACGGCCGGCGCGGTTCAATGACCGCAAACCTGACGCTGCACGGCGTGCAGGGACATGTCGCCTACCCGCACCTGGCGGATAATCCGGTACACCGTGCCATGCCGGCGCTGAATGAGCTGGTGGCCACCGAGTGGGATCAGGGCAACGCATTCTTTCCGCCAACCAGCATGCAGATTGCGAATGTGCAGGCGGGTACCGGCAGCAATAACGTTATTCCCGGCGAATTTTTTGTGCAGTTTAACTTTCGCTTCAGCACCGAGCTGACCGATCAGATGATTAAAGATCGCGTGACGGAACTGCTGGACCGCCATCAGCTGCGCTATACGCTGGAGTGGACCGTTTCCGGACAGCCTTTCCTGACGTCACGCGGCAGGCTGGTTGACGCCGTGGTAAACGCCGTAACGCACTATAATGAAATTAAGCCGCAGCTGTTGACCACGGGCGGCACTTCCGACGGACGCTTTATTGCCCGTATGGGAGCGCAGGTGGTGGAGCTTGGCCCGGTTAACGCCACAATTCATAAAATCAATGAGTGCGTCAAAGCGTCAGATCTGCAGCTGCTGAGCCGCATGTATCAGCGCATTATGGAGCAGCTGATTGCCTGACCGCATAAACAAGGAGACGGGGCATGGAGTGGTTAAAAGAGTACTGGTGGATCCTGGTGATTGTGCTGATGGTGGGCGTACTGATGAACGTCTATAAAGATCTCAAGCGCATCGATCATAAGAAATATATGGATAACCGGCCGGATTTACCTCCGCATCGTGATTTCAACGATAAGTGGGATGATGAAGATGACTGGCCAAAGAAAAAATAGGCCAGGGGCGCGTAAAAACATCAGGGGCGCATAAATGCGCCCCCTACGGGTTATTGTAGGGGGCGGATTGGTTGTAGGGGCGGCATTTATGCCGCCCGCCCCTACAGAAACATCACAACATCGTCGTCGTTTGGTTTGGCGCCGCTCAATGCTTCATCAAAATAGCGGCGCGGTATGGTATAGCGCAGATGATGCAGCGCCCGCGCCATGCTGCGTTCATCTATCGCATGCGGCAGATCGTTCACCACATCCAGCGTCACATCGCCGCCCAGCTCGGTCAGACGCTGGTTCGCCGCTTCAGCATGCTGTAGCGGTACCTGTTCGTCATCATCGCCGTGAATAAGATGAATGGTATTACGCCTGCTGGCGCGTTCCGGCAGCGTGGTATAGCGCCCGCTAAACGCCACCACCCGTCCCGCCAGCTCCGGCTGCGCTTTGACGCCCTCCAGAACCATGGTGCTGCCCTGCGAGAACCCGACCAGCGCCGTCGCTTCGGGCCGGACGCCAGCAGTACGCTGCCAGTGCCGGACAGACTCGATAAATAGCGGCATGACCGCATCGACACACTGCTGCGGCGAGCGATCCTGAGCGGGATAGTCCATAAACCACTGGCGGCCCTGCGGCACATTACCGGTATAAGGCGCACCTACTGACACCACCTGCGCGTCCGGAAACGCCTCAGCAAACCAGGTGCCAATTTGTGCCATCGCATCAGGGTTATCATCAGCGCCGTGGTAAAGCAAAAAAAGCTGAGCAGCCTGCACCGGCTGCTGAACAACAACATATCGTAAAGCCATACTGACCTCCTGTATTCACTATACGCCGCAGCCAGCAGAGTGATACCGGGAAAATTTGAACAAGAGCGCTGATTTATTGCAACAACGTCAGCCGCTGTTGCCAGGCCTGCGCTGCCTGCGGATCGAGCCGTTCAAGCGCCTCAGCCGTCTCCTGACGCAGCCGCTGTACCACCGCCCTGCGGCCGCTGAGACCGGCGCTGCTGCCCGCCTCGCTCAGCGTCTGTTTCTGAAGCAGTATGGCCTGCATTAACGGCTGTGGCTGTATGCGTACCAGCCGCTGCAGCACCGCATAGCTCGCCTCGAACGGGCGCTGTGCCCAGGCAAAACCTGCCAGCAGCACCACATCCTCTTCATTAATATCCTGCGACAGCCCCGCTTCCTCTGGCAGTGGCAAATCGATGAGATCGTTCAGCCAGACGGCATCGCGCGCCAGACGCTGCGCCGCCTGCATCTGCAGCAGTTTCCCGGCCGGCGTCAGTGCGCAGATGGCCATTGCGGCGTAGCAGCCGCTGCTCGCTTCACGCTGCGATCCGACCCGCACCAGCGTAAAGCCGCAGGCGTGCCAGAAGCGCCACAGCGCCGCCGTGTAACCAAAGCTCACCGAGAGAAAATCACAGCCGGCCGCCTGGTGACGCGCCTGTGAAACCAGCGCCCGGCCAATGCCCTGCTGACGGCGGGCGGCCGTCACCGCAATGCGGCTGATACGCAGAGAGCGCAGCGTAGCCGCCGCGCTGAAACCGGCGTGTGCCGCCAGTGACTGCGCGACCAGATTACCGCGCGGGCGACGCGTGCCGGCCCAGACAGCCTGCGCCAGTTCTGCATCCAGTCCGCCCTCTTCAACCAGCCACAGGGCACCGGCCACGCTCTCTGCTGCGCCAGCCAGCCAGAGCTGCATCCCCGGCGCGTCCAGCAGGCGGCGCAGGTCGAGCGGCGAAGTGCGATAGTGCGCGCTTGCCAGCAGACGATAGCCCGCCTCCAGCGCGGCGGGGTGCGCATCCGGCATCGCTCGGTATAACGTGATTTCTGATGCCGGCGCGGCGCGGTCCGCTTCTTCAAACAGCAGCGCGCGGTTGAGCCACTGCTCCAGTGGATCCTGTGCGCACCAGCGCAGGGGCTCATCCAGCGTGAAATAGTGAACGCCAGGCAGGGTGGCGCAGAAGCGCAGCAAAAAACCGCGTCCGGTGCCCTCGTACCCCTGCACGGTTGTGGTCAGCAGCACACGCGGAAAGCGTGCAACCAGCTGCTGCAGCAGCGGCGCCGGGATCGCGGCTGCCTCATCAACGATCAGCCATGCAGGCAGCGGATCGATCGGCTGCTGCAGGATCGCATCAGGGGCCATAAAGGAAAACTGCTCGCCGGCAAACTGCGCCAGCACCTCTGTTGACACCTTCGCCGGAGCGGTGACCAGCGCGTGCGTTGTATTACGTGCCAGCATGCCGGCCAGCGCCGACTTGCCGCGCCCGCGCGGTGCGGTAACCACCGCCACCCCGGAAGCGATCGCCTGCAGCTGAGCAAGAATAGCCGCCTGCTGCTGTGGCGCCTGGCATTGCCAGCGCGGCCAGAAACCTGCGGCCGGCTGACGTACCGGCAGATGCTGGCGCTGCAGCAGCACCTCGTCATCTTTCAGCATCAGCTGCTGCAGGCGATGTATAAAACGGGGCGTGGCGATGGGCTCTGCGACATCGGCCCAGCGCAGGCTGTCCGCATCGGCAGCTGTCGCCCAGCTCTCCCACGGCGGCGTCAGCAGCAGCAGCCAGCTGCCGGCGCGCAGCGTACCGGCCAGCGCGGCAAAAGCCTCAGCGTGAAAGCCGTGCCGCGCATCGAACAGCGCATGGGTAAATTCACGTCCCAGCAGCGTTCGCAGCGCTGTCGGGGCAACGTGCGGCGTCAGGTCGCAGGCGCTGCTGAGCGTGATCCAGTCACCCGGCAGCGCCTGCTGCCATAGACCGGCCTGCTCGCGCGCCCACTCTGCATCACCTGCTATAACCGCTAAGCGGCGGATGCCTGCCTGCTGCATCGCCGCCGTGATAACCGCACAGGACATCAGTTAGTGGCGAAGGTGTTGCACTGGCCCGGATCGCCGCCGTCATAACCACGTTTAAACCAGGTATAGCGCTGTTCAGATGTGCCGTGCGTAAAGCTGTCCGGCACTACGCGCCCCTGGCTCTGCTGCTGCAGGCGGTCGTCACCAATCGCTTCGGCCGCGTTAAGCGCTTCCTGCAGATCGCCCACTTCCAGAATGTTCTGCTGCTGCATATAGTGGCCCCAGACGCCGGCAAAGCAGTCCGCCTGCAGCTCCATTTTCACCGACAGCTGATTCACCTGTTTCTCACTGGCGCCCTGCTGCATTTCACGTACTTTCGGCTCAATACCCAGCAGCTTCTGCACATGGTGACCCACCTCATGCGCAATGACGTAGCCCTGCGCAAAGTCGCCGCCTGCGCCGAGTTTGGTTTTCATCTCATCATAGAAAGAGAGGTCGATATAGACGCTCTGGTCAGCCGGACAGTAAAACGGCCCCATCGCCGCCTGGCCGGTTCCGCAGTGGGTGCGCGTCACGCCGCGATACATCACCAGTTTTGGTGGCACATACTGTTTGTTCATCTGCTTAAACAGCTTGTCCCAGGTATCTTCGGTTGTCGCGAGGATCACCGAGGTAAATTTCGCCGCCTCGTTATCCTGCGCGGAGTCCACCTGGCGCTGCTGCACCGGTGCGCTGCCACCGCCGCCCAGCAGTCCGGTAAGGTCATAGCCGTAATATCCGGCCACCGCCACAACGACCAGCAGGATAATGCCGCCTTTCCCGCGCGGCAGCCGGATCTGTCGCCCGCCACCGCCAAAACCTGATGATTCGCCGCGACGATCTTCCACATTGTCGCTTTCACGACGCCCTTGCCAGCGCATGGCCTGCTCCTGTTTATTTATCTTCAGATAGGCATGATTTTAGATGGCGCCAGGCATAATCACCAGCGTTGCAGGCAGGCAGATGACGGATATAAAAAAGGGCCGTCTGCAGAGACGACCCGATAGCACCTGCCGCATAATGCGGTTTAGTCGAGTTTGACTCCGAGGCGGTGTGCTACAGCTTCATACGCTTCCACGACGCCGCCGAGGCTCTGACGGAAACGGTCTTTATCCATTTTGTCCATGGTCTCTTTGTCCCACAAACGCGCGCCATCGGGTGAGAACTCGTCGCCCAGCGTGACTTCGCCGTTAAACAGACCAAACTCCAGCTTGAAATCGACCAGGATAAGACCGGCATCATCAAACAGTTTGCTCAGCACCTCGTTGGCTTTATACGTCAGCTCCTGCATACGCGCCAGGTTCGCTTTACTGACCCAGCCAAAGGTTTCGCAGTAAGACTCGTTGACCATGGGATCATGTTTGGCGTCATCTTTCAGGAAGAGATCAAACAGCGGCGGACTGAGCAGCATGCCCTCTTCCACCCCAAGGCGTTTGACCAGCGATCCGGCCGCGCGGTTGCGGATCACGCACTCTACCGGCACCATCTCCAGCTTTTTCACCAGCGCTTCGTTATCAGACAGCAGCGCTTCCATCTGAGTAGGAATGCCCGCTTCCTGCAGTCTGGTCATAATAAAGTGGTTAAACTTGTTGTTTACCATGCCTTTACGATCAAACTGTTCGATTCGTGCCCCGTCTCCTGCTGATGTATCGTTGCGGAACTCAAGTACCAGCAAATCCGGATTGTCGGTACTGTATACGGTTTTCGCTTTACCGCGATACAACTCAGCTCGCTTTTGCATCTTGTTAACTCCAGACATGAAATAACCCGTGTTCAGCGGTGTTCCACCGCGCGACGACTGCGTGACGCAATCGTTTACCTCGCCGGGCGCCATTATGCCAAAATCAAAACAAAAAGGCCGGAGAATCTCCGGCCTTTACACAATTATTTATTCAGTGCGCCCTGCATGACGGCCACCAGCGCATCGTTCTGCGCCTGGGTCAGCACGTGACCCTTAGGATCGATAAACTGCAGACTACTGCGGTTATCAAGGTCGCCTACCTGCAGCTTATAGTCACCGTTCGGCAGCTCCGGATCTTTGGCGCCAATCGCGTCAAACGCGCTACTGCCCGGCTGCTTATAGGTCACTTTCAGACTGCCCTGCGAACGGTTGTCATCCGTCACTTCCATGCCAGCACGCTGCAGCGCCGCCGGCAGTCGCTGCCAGGTGACGTTAAACGGCGAGCGCAGGATCAGCAGCGGCAGGCCGGTTTCATCTGCACCGCTCTGGACGTCGATCTGTCCGGTCGCACGTCCGGCGGCAGCATCCTGACCGGCAGTATCGATCTTATCCAGACCGGTACTGAGATCGTTGAGCATCTGGCCGGTATAGCGCTGAACCTGTGCCGGTGACGTCACCGTCTCACCCTGCTGCTGCAGCTCAAGCAGACGCACCGTCAGGACCTGCTGATACCCCTGATTCTGCACGCTGATCTGATAGCGGCCGCGATACTGATTATCTTCATCTGCGCGGTTCCACTGCACCCAGTCGGTGGTGAGCTGCTGCCCGGCATCGTTACGCTGGGCAATCGGGAACTTGTAGGATTGCACCACGTTGACCACCTGTGACCAGATAGAACCGCGACTGCTTTCCAGCGCCAGTACGCCGGTATTACCGGTGAACTGCGCGCGAGTACCGTTCATCAGCGCCAGCGGCTGCGCCGGCGGACGAATATCGAGTGCTTTACCCAGCGCGCCATTAGCTACGCGATGCGGAACCTCATAGTCGCCGTTCTGTATCGGCAGTATTGCCCCTGCCGGCGCGTTCAGATCGCGCAGTTCAGGCGTCTGAAGATAGGACTCATCGCCGCTTACCTGGCGCTTGTAACGCTGATCGCTGGAACAGGCTGTCAGCAGCATCAGAGTGGAGAGACCTGCTACCGTTACCAGCGTCGAGCGCTTAACTGAAAAACTCATTGATTCTCCCTAAATTAACGCAGACCCGCTTTGATAAGTGCCTGCGCCGTTTTTTCCTGGCCCGCGCTGGTCAGCGGCGTCATTGGCAGGCGCAGCGTGTCATCCGCGATCAATCCCAGCTGTTTTGCGGCCCATTTTACCGGAATAGGATTGGGCTCACAGAAAAGCGTCTGGTGCAGATGCATCAGACGCTGATTCAGGTGACGCGCTTCGGCAAATTTGCCTTCCTGCGCCAGCGCACAGAGTTCAGCCATTTCACGCGCCGCAATGTTAGCGGTGACAGAAATGACGCCTTTGCCGCCCAGCTGCATGGAATCCAGCGCAGTGGCATCATCGCCGCTGACAATAATGAACTCGTCACCAACCAGCTGTTGGATCTGTGAAACCCGCGATAAGTTCCCGGTCGCTTCTTTAATACCGATAATATTTTTAATTTCAGCCAGGCGCGCCACGGTCTCCGGCAGCATATCGCAGCCGGTACGCGACGGAACGTTATAGAGCATCTGCGGCAGATCGGTGCTTTCCGCAATCGCTTTGAAGTGCTGGTAAAGCCCTTCCTGAGTCGGACGATTGTAATAAGGCGTCACGGTCAGGCAGCCGACCACGCCGGTGCCGGTAAAGCGTTTTGTCAGAGAGATCCCTTCGGCAGTGGCGTTAGCGCCCGTTCCGGCGATAACCGGAATACGGCCATCGGCCAGCTCCAGGGTTTGCATCACCACGTCACCATGCTCTTCATGGCTGAGCGTTGCAGATTCGCCGGTGGTGCCAACAGAAACGATCGCTGCGGTTCCGCTGGCGACATGATAATCAATCAGTTTTTTCAGACTCGGGCGGCAAACCTGGCCCTGGTCATTCATAGGCGTAATGAGTGCAACAATACTTCCGGTGAACATGGGCTATCCCCTCGACAAACAAGTGCCTCATGTTACGTTTTACCTTCAAAGAAAAGCAAGCGAGCCAGCCCATTCCCGCGCTTGTCAGCAGTTTTTTTTATGTTTACCTTATAGTTATTAGCGAACGTACAGGAAAACTCATTTTGTCGCAGCCACAGCCGCATCATCTGGTCATCACTGCTCTTGGCGTCGATCGTCCGGGTATCGTTAACGCCATTACCCGCCACGTCAGCAGTTGCGGCTGCAATATAGAAGATAGCCGTCTGGCGATGCTCGGCGATGAGTTCACCTTTATTATGCTGCTTTCCGGCAGCTGGAACGCCATTACGCTGATTGAATCCACGCTGCCCATGAAAGGCGCTGAGCTGGAGCTGCTGATCGTAATGAAGCGCACGAACGCGCGCGCGACGCCACCGATGCCGGTGACGGTCCGGATTCAGGTAGAAGTGCCGGATTCGCCACGCATCATTGAGCGCTTTACCGATCTGCTCGATAAACATCAGCTGAATATCGCTGAGCTGGTGTCGCGTATTAACCCGGCTCAGGACAATGAACAGCCGGTACTCTATATTCAGATGACAGCACACAGTCCGGCAAACCGGGTAAGCGCACCGATAGAGCAGGCGTTTAATCAGCTGTGTGAAGAACTGCATGCACAAGGCTCAATTCGCCTCTATAGTGTCACCGACGACAGCAGCAATGTCCTGTAATCAGGCTCCGGGTTATTTCGCCACACACTCTGTTGCAGCAGCATAACGTGTTGTGAAATAACCCTGAGGTAAACGTCCGGCCAGCCAGCAGGCACTGCCGGGTGTCATACCCGCAGCATGAACAAAAAACGGAGAGTTGTGATGAATCCACTGAAAGCCGGTGATACCGCACCGAAATTTAGCTTGCCCGATCAGGATGGCGAACAAGTAAATTTGGCCGACTTCCAGGGACAGCGTGTTCTGGTCTATTTCTACCCGAAAGCCATGACACCGGGTTGTACCGTCCAGGCCTGCGGCCTGCGCGATAATATGGATGAGCTAAAAAAAGCAGGCGTAGAAGTTCT
>JAAIGF010362385.1_pt1 | contig 15403 bp, 18 predicted proteins | sample 6487441 | NCBI WGS metagenome assembly JAAIGF01 (sample SAMN13974129, study PRJNA590717) | phyllosphere metagenome | biome: pepper field; feature: multiple bacterial spot infested pepper fields; material: pepper leaves; isolation source: leaves from pepper fields | host: Capsicum annuum ... | reverse complement strand
CAAGCCGGGCGAGTACCGGTACTGCGAGAAGCTGCAGAAGATCCACGACGCTGCCGCCGGCATCGGCGGATGAAGCTTCGCGTCCGCATCCGGCGGGCGTGGGAGTCGATCACCGAGCCTCGTCACCTCAAGGCGACGTACTTCGTCATCTACGGGGTGGCGCTGGCGACCGGGTTCGCGACACTCCTGCGCCCGCCGCAGTCCATCGAGGGCGCCCTGGGCAGCCCGCTCACAGTCATGTGGGCGGCGTTCGTCATCATGGGCGCCTTCGGCGGCATGCTGACCGTCTTCCCTGGCTGGTGGTTCGCCGAGCGCATCTCGATCGTCATGATCTGGACGGGCGCGGCGATCTACTTCGGCGTCGTCCTCATCCTCCACCTGGCGCAATCAGGGTCACGGCTCACACAGATGGGCTGGATCGCTCTCGGCGCCGCGGTGTTCTTCGTGCGGTGGCTGCTCATCAGGAAGTACACCTTCGAGCCCCGGAGGTGACATGGACGCCGCACAGCTCTGGACCCTCATCCTCGGGTCCTCCGTCGTCGGCGGCATCGCCACCAAGACGCTCGACTGGATCCGCGACGCCCGAGCCGGCCACCTCGAGCGACGACGCGCGGAAGTGGACAAGGCGATCGGCGAGCGAGACAAGGCGCGCGCCGAGCGCGATGCCGCTGTCATCGACCTCGCCGCCGAACGTGCCGCGCGCGCCGCCGACGTCCGGTGGTGGGAGCGGTGGGCGCGGATCCTCGAGGAGGCGCTCGCGCTCACCCGCCGCCGCTTCATCGATGCTCCGGGGACTGATCCCGACGAGCTCGATCCCTACCCCTCGCGGCCGAGCCGCGACAAGCCCTGACCCCGGCACCTCGTCGGGGTTTTTTCGTTCCCGGAAGGAACTCCTGTGAAGCTCTCGAACCTGACCAACTCCACCTGGTGGGCAGACGCCGGCAAGCGCGCCGCGTACACCGCTCTCGTCGTCGCCGTGCCGTACCTCGGCGCGTCGCTGCTCGCCGACATCCCCTGGGTGACGGTGCTGCTCACCTCTGCGCTCGCATTCCTCGCGTCGATCGTCACCAGCCTCGCGGGCCTCCCCGAGGTTGAGGGCGTGAACCTGCCCTGGTGGCTCGCCGCCATCGAGCGCGTCGTGAAGACGTTCGCCCAGTCCCTCGCCGCTGGATTCGTCGGTGCGACGCTCATCACCGATGTCGACTGGGCCTTCGTCCTGCAAGCTGCGCTCATCGCCGCCCTCGGCTCGCTCCTGCGCCTGATCCTCGCGACGCTCCCTGCCGACCCCACGCGTCAGACCTTGCGCGGCCCGGTGGTGAAGGCGTACTACGACGCACCGGACAAGGCCGCGACCGACCCGCACCAGCCGGGCAACTTCCGCGACCCGGGCGCACGCAATCAGCCGTGATCTGACTCCTCCAGGCGGCGGCCCCCTTCGGGTGGGCCGCCGCCTCTCTCTTCTCCCACATCCCCACCCCGAGCCCGACTGAGGGCCGAGAGGAGTTCGTCATGGCGTTGGTCATCGTCACCGGTCGCGTCGGCGACCACTCGCACGTCGCGATCAGCGGGCGTGGCGCGCGGCTGTGGTTCCGTCCCGAGCGCGCGCAGGTTGCCGACGGGGTCGTCATGACCAGCGGCGAAGTGCTCGCGACGCTGACCGACGAGACGGGCATGTTCTCCGCCGAGCTCGACAACCGGTCGCCGTACACGCCGGTTCTGGATTGGCTCACCACCCCGGAGATGCCCGAGCGCCGAGGGCGTGGCTACGAGGAGTGGCCGCTGATCTTCCCCGGCAACGGCGGTGACATCACCGGCCTGTCCTCCGGTGCCCTCTTCGGCCCGCCGCTGCTCCTCGGCAACGGGACCCCGCCGTCATGGACACCTCCCGGCGGCATCTACTTCGACCTCCTCTCACCCAGAGGTCTCGACGTCTACTCCGAAGGGGGGATCATCTCGTGACCGCCAACTACGTGAAGCGAGCGACCGTGGAGGTCGCGACCGACCAGTCCATGGCCTTCGTCCTGGGACTCGTCGGGACGGAGACCCGTCAGAAGGTCATCGACCTCATCGTGCCGGCCCTCGCCGAGTACCCCGACGTCGCCGCCGCGGCGTCCGCCGCCGCGACCGACGCCGTGAGCGTGGCGCTGCAGACGGAGCGCATCGTGCGCGGCCGCGACGTGGTCGGCCAGGTGCAGGGTGACGACTCCGTGATCACGCAGACCACCAAGTCGGGACGCCTGCTCATCGGGTGGGCGCGCAACGGGGACCTGTCGAAGTGGACCCGTGAGTTCTTCCGCCGGCAGGTCGCGGATCTGCTCGAGGTGTCGAAGATCCCCGGCGTGTTCTTCATCGAGCGCACCGCCCGCTCCGGCAAGGCCACGCGCATCATCTACGACGACGGCCGCCAGGAGTTCCCCGGTCTCATCCTCCCGAGCGGGAGCGGCGGCGGGGCCGCAGTGATCCCGGAGACCGTCAACGGAGTCACCTACCTCACGAACGTGTCGAGCGGCATCCGCTCCCGGCTCGTGCCCACGGACCGCACGCGCCTCGTCATCAACGGGACGTCCACGTTCGCGGGAATGGCGTCGCAGTTCTCCGCGTTCGCGGCGGCACACGGCGCGACGCTGGTCAACACCGCCAACGCCGGCGTCGGCGCGGAGCACACGCTCGCCAAGCTCGGCTCCCGCCCCCTCCTGACCTCCGGGACGACGACCATCGCGGGGTCGGGGACATCTTCGGTCACGTCGTCGAACGTGCCGTCGAGCATCTACAACGCGTGGTCGGTGTCCGGCTACTTCGAGGGCTTCTCGACCATGCACGGCACGATCAGCAAGCCCGACAAAGGCGGCGCTGCGTCGTGGACATTCACGCGAGACGCGGACGGCGCGAGCTTCACCGTCCCACCCGGGACCAAGTTCATCCCGGACGCGGCTTCCTTCCGCGACGCAATCTTCGCGCTGAACGACTGCAAGAACAACCTCTCCGGCGGCGTCGACGGCATCACGACCGACGTGGCGCAGCTCATCCAGTGGACGCACGACGCATACGACTGGGTGACCTCGACCGCGAAGTCGATGCTCGTCGTCGGCCACTTCCAGGACACCGGCACCCCGGCGGACTCCGCCGCCCGCACCCGCATCAAGGCGTACAACGACGCGATGCGAGCCCGCTACGGCACGCGGTACGTCGACATGGGCGCGTACGTCGCGTCCACGCAGATCTTCACCGACCTGGGCCTCACGCCGACGTCCGCAGACCTGGCCGAAATCGCCCTTGGAAACAAGGCACCGCAGATCAGCTCGACCAAGGAAGACGGTTCCGTCGACCCGCTGCACCTGTCGATCCCCGCGCGCAGCGCGGTCGTCGACTTCCTCATCGGACGGGCTCTCGCCGTCACCCTCAACTGGATGCAGGAGGCATCATGACCACCGTCCACAACCTCTTCGGCGACGACTCGAACTTCGCCGACGGACCCGTCTACGCCCTGCCCGACATCACCACGCAGCTGCTGCTCGACTACGACGCCGACTCGCTCGGCGCGATCGGCGCGCAGGTGGCGACGTGGGCGAGCTCCGCCGGCGCGCTCGGCGCTGCGGCGAACCTCACGGGCGGGTCGACGTCGAAGCCGGTCGTCGTCGCGGGACCGAATGGGCACAAGGCGGTCCGCGCGGACTCCGGGTCGAGCCAGTACCTCCGCACGGCGCTGTTCGGCTCGCCTGTGGCGCTGCCGCTCACGCAGGTGCTCGTCGTACGGCCGACGGCGACGAGCACAGCCTCGATCATCTCCGGGCACTTCTCGTCCTCGTCGGCGTTCGCTGGCATCCGGCGGGTGAGCACGGGCTACGACGCCGGCGCCGGTGCCACGGGCGAGATCGTCAACGGAAGCTCGGCGGACACCTCCGGGTTCCACATCGTCACGGTCCGCCACGGGATGAACGGCCTCCTCCGCGTCGACACCGTCGAGTCGCCCGGAGTCACCGGTCAGGCGGCTCCGACCCTCGCGAACCTGCCCCGCGTAACCCTGTTCACGAACTCGGCCGCCAACGGCCAGTTCTTCAGCGGTGACGTCGCCCGGCTCATGATGTTCGGCCGCGCGCTCACGAACGCCGACATCGCGTCCCTGCACGCCACGCTCGGCGCCACGTACGGCATCACTGCGGCCTAGGAGGTTCCCATGCCCCGGATCGACCTGACGACGCTGATCCGCGATCTCGCGGTCGAGCCGGTTCCCGTCGCCGCGACGATCAAGGTGCAGGCGCGAGACGCGCACGGACCGTACGTCTCGGTCGAGGGGGAGAAGGTGATCTTCTCCCGCCAGCGGGAAATCGTCCTGCGCCCGGGCCAGCTGCAGCAGATCGACGTGCCGCCGACCGACGGCGCCCACTTCTGCTGGATCAGCGTCGCCGTGGGGTCGGTCGAGCGTGAGTGGACGCTCTCCATCCCTGACACCACCGACGTGGTCCCGTTCGGTGCACTCGTGAAGGTGAACCCAGACACCTACCAGCCGACCGACGACGTGGTGGCGGAGTGGGACCTCCTCCGCGAGCAGGTCTACGGAGCCCGCGCGGACGCGGCGGCATCCGCAGGCGCGGCCGACGGCCACGCGCGTGACGCCGCGACCTCCGCGGGCGTGGCTATCGATTCGGCCGGGGCCGCGGTCCTTTCCGCGGAGGCGGCTGACGCGAGCTCCAAGGATGCATCCGGCTTCTCCGAACACGCCAGTCAGCACGCGGCGGCCGCGGCCGATAGCGCCGGCGACGCGTCGGGCTTCGCCGTTGCCGCTGAGGGCAGCGCTGAGCGAGCCGACGCATCCGAGGAAGCCGCTGCAGAGAGCAAGCGACTCGCGGGCCTGGCAAAGGATGCCGCCCACACGTCCGAACAGAATGCCGCGGCGTCCGAGCAGAACGCCGACGCCGCGGCGGAGATGGCTGACGCTCGAGCGCTGGACGCCGCGAGCTCGTCGGTCGACGCGGGCAAGGCGAAGACCGACACGGAGAAGCTCAAGGGCGACATAGAGAAGGTCGTGCAGACGGCGACGTTCTTGTTCGTGCAGCAGGGCGACCAGCCCGCGGGCGTGCTGAACCTCGCCGATGTGAAGACGAACGCGTTCATCCACCGCCGTCTCACCGGCAACGTCACCGGGATCACGCTCCCGACGGCGCCGACGCCGGGGCAGATGATCACGCTGGTGCTGACGCAGGACGCGACGGGCGGGCGCACGCTCACCACGCCGGCTCCCATCTTCGGCCACGAAGGTCTCGACCCGGTGCTGTCGACGACGGCCGGAGCGGTCGACATGATCGGCATGGTCTACGACGGCGTTCGTTGGTGGTCGGTCGCCCCGGCTCAACGGGGGTCTTGATGCGCGCCCTCTTGCTCGATCGCCGCGCGCAGCCGATCAGGAATCTCGCGCCGGTTCCTCGGCCAGTGTCCGGTCAGTCGACGATCTGGGTGCCGCGATGGTTCGGCAGCGGCGGCAACGGCACGAGCGTGCTCTCCACTGTGAACGCTGTGAACGGACGCGCCTTCATCCGCAAGACATGGACGGTCGCGCCGATCAGTCCCGAGGACACGGCCGTCACCGTGCGCAACCTGCCGGTAGTCCCGGGTAAGCGCTACACGATGACCGTCCGCGTGCGGTCCTCGATCGCCCAGCGGATGCGCGGGTTCGCCGACGCGAGCATCTCCGTCCGCGGCGCGGCATCCCTCGGCGGCACCTACCAGGCCGTCGCCTCGACCAGCACGAGCGGATTCGTGAACCTCCTGCCGGGGCTGTGGGCCACGCTCAAGACGTCGTTCGTCGTGCCCGATGGCGTGTACGTGCTCGAGGCGTTTCCCTACGTCAACGGGGTCGCGCAGGGCGCAACGAACTGGGCCGTCGGCGACACGTTCGACATGGGCGACATCATGCTCGTCGAGGGCATCTACGACGGCGTCTACTGCGACGGGGACACCCCCGGATGGCGCTGGACCGGCGCGGCCGGCGTCTCCGAATCGGTCGGTTGGCCGTACACGCTCGACAGCATCGCGGGAAAGCCGATGGCGAGCATCGAGGGCGACGGAGTCCAAGCGGCGATCAGCGGCCAGCCCCTCGACCCGTTCACTGCCTACTGGGTCTACGACGCCTACGCTCCCGCCGCGGAGTGGACGGAGCCGTTCGCGGTTCTCGGGGCGCCGCTCGGGCAGCAGTGGTCAACGGGCTGGGCGACGCACGGCGCGCTCTCGTTCGGACGACGGAACCTCTCGGACTACACCTACGCGCACTCGCGCCTCGGCACGGGTCCGAGCCCGCTCGACAACCGCAACGGCATCAACCCCACGCAGATGAACGAGACCCGCGCCTGGGAGGCAGGGCGCCACGTCGTCGCCCAGGCAATGACGTTCCCGAGCGGCACCGACGCGCGCCTGCTCACGATGATCGACGGCAAGGTCGACCACGTGATGACCTACGCCGGCGGCGCCGGAATCGGCATCGCCCGCGCGCTCATCCGCGCCCGAACCCCGAGCGCCTCGGCGAACCTGCCGACGCCGGTCAACACGAACGCACTCGCCATCCGCGGCCTGTTCTACGCCGCGAACCACGACCGGACGACGCGCCTCGCGGTCGCCCGGTGGCTCGCCAACCGCTACGGCACGGCACTTGCCGCATGATTAACGCCCCCGACGTCTCTTGCTCATTCGGAGCGGGGGACGTCGGGGGCGTTCTGGTCGTTGGGGCTATCCCGTCCTCCTCTGTGCCAGGCGTCAGCCCCTGCATCCTCGATCGCCTGCGTGACGTAGGGAACGAGGTCTGCATTCGGGTCTGAGAGCCACCGGAGGGCGACGCTGTCAGCGAGAGTGACCATGTTCCGGTACCAGAAGTCTTGTCCTGCTGTCCGAAGCGGCGGATTCTTCCGCGTGTGGAGAGCCGACACGGCGTCCAGGAGCCGTTGTGAACCTTCGACGCCTGAGGTGCGGATGTCGTGGGCGACCTGCGCGTAGTCGGCTTCCTGATCGGAGTACATCCGTTCATCGCTGCCGATGGGGGTGAATCGGTTGTCCGGGGCGTCCCCGCCCCAGCGCTTTCGTGCCCACGCGCGGACAATCTCAGCGACGCGCCGTCGGCGGGCTTCCGCTTTCTCCTGACGCGCATCTGCGGCGAGGGACTCGGACAAACGGTGCGACTGACGGGCGACGCCCCACGATGCGGCCGCAACCCATACCGCCGCGACGGCCACAACCAACGTCAGCACGTCATTTACGAGCTCTGCGACAGCCAGCGCCGATGTGATCGACTCTCCGGCCGACGGCGATGCAGCAGGGGCGGGCGAGGGGTCAAGCATTTCGCAATCGTAGGTGTACGCGAACGGGACCGTGCTCATCTACGTCGGACGGTGACAGCGTTCCGCCACACGACGGGTTGCCAGTGGCCGCCGTCGCAGGGCACCTCGAGCACGACGACACGGTCGTTCGCGCCCACAGCCCGCACTTCGACGCGATCGGCGGCGCGGTTCGGCCATTGCACCCATGCCCATACCGGCCGTGGCGGGTCGAACCATTCGAGCGGATTCGGTCCGTAGGCCTGTAGCGGGAGCGTCAACGGCGCCACGGATGCCGCCGCGCGCGCGGTCATCTCGGCACTGACCCTGCCTGATCCCACACTCGACCCCTGTTCCCCGGCCGAGAGAAGAACAGGCTACGCGCCACCACCGACACGTCGTATGCTCACGACCATGAACGACGCGCCCCTGTACCAGTTCACCTCCCACATCGCCGGGAAGAACGCGAAGGTCAGCATCTACGCCGACCGCGTGGAGTGGGAGCGCCCGCGGGGCATCTCGGGCGGGAAGGTGACGGCCGGCGTTCTCACCGCGGGGCTGTCCGTCCTCGCCACCGGAGTGAAGAACGGCAAGTCAGGTACGGAGATGATCCCTGTCCAGTCGATGACGTCGGTCACGACCGCGCGGGACGGGATCATCAACTCGAAGGTGTCCGTCATCACGGCTGGCAACACCGTCGACTTCCGTGTCTCCCACGCGGAGGCGAAGATCGTGAAGGACACGCTCACCCGCCTGATGCTCGGCACCCACCCGATGCAGGGCGCCAGCGTCGCCCCTCAGGCGCCGCACGTCGCGCCTCAGCCCGCGGCCGCACCGGACATCACCGTTCAACTCCAGCAGCTCGCGGCGCTCCGTGACTCAGGCATCCTGACCGAGGAAGAGTTCGCGGCGAAGAAAGCCGAATTGCTCGCACGCCTCTGAATGTCGGAGGCCCCGGTCAGACTGTTCACATGACGAGCGTCATGATGACGGAGCTGCTCGACTTCGAGGAGCAGTGGCCGAGGTGGTCGGGCCGGAAGGACGAGGCGATCCGCGCGCGCTTCGGCGTCCCTCCGGCGCGGTACTTCCAGCTCCTGGAGCACGCGATCGACACGCGAGAAGCGCTCGAGGCTCGGCCCATGCTCGTCCGCAGACTCTTGCGTCAGCGCACCGACGACGGCCGTCGACGAGCGGGCTGATCTGCCCACGTTTTGCCCACATTCACCCCTGCCGCACCCCTGCGAACACCACCGCACACCACCGCTTTACCCGCAAGATTCCGCGGATGCCGCACCGCAGCGCGGGCGTGCAGAGAGTTCAAGTCCCACCCGCCCTACCATTCCCCTCACCCGGGGCCGTCCGCGTGACGAGCGGAGGGCCCGGGACGAGCGGGGGGCCGGGGACGAGCGGAGGGCCGGGGACCCGGCATCCCTCCGCCGCTCGTCCCCGGCCCCCCGCCGTCCCGCTTCGCGCGTCAGACCAACGCCGGCGACGACACCTCGTCGCGGACGATCGCGGCGCCGGCCGCCAGCGCGCTCATCTTCTCGAGCGCCACCCGACGGGGAAGCGGTGCCATGCCGCAGTTGGTCGAGGGGATGAGTTTGTCGGCGTCGACGAACTGCAGGGCACGGCGCAGGGTCTCGGCGACCTCTTCGGGCGTCTCGATCGACTCGGTCGAGACGTCGATGGCACCGAGCATGACCTTCTTGCCGCGGATGAGCTCGATGAGGTCGATCGGCACGCGGGAGTGGTGGCTCTCGAGTGAGACCGCATCGATCGTCGACCGCTGCAGGAGGGGGAACGACTCCTCGTACTGACGCCACTCGGACCCGAGCGTCGCCTTCCAGTCGTTGTTCGCCTTGATGCCGTAGCCGTAGCAGATGTGCACGACCGTCTCGGCCCGCAGCCCCTCGGCGGCGCGCTCGAGAGCCGCCACGCCCCAGTCCTTCATCTCGTCGAAGAACACGTTGAACGCCGGCTCGTCGAACTGGATGACATCGACCCCCGCCGCTTCGAGCTCTCGCGCCTCCTGGTTCAGGATGGTCGCGAACTCCCACGCGAGCTTCTCGCGGCTGCGGTAGTGGCGGTCGGAGAGGGTGTCGATCATCGTCATGGGTCCGGGAAGCGCCCACTTGATCGGCCGGTCGGTCTGCGCGCGGAGGAACGCGGCATCCTGAACGAACACGGGCTGTCGACGACTCACCGCTCCGACGACCGTGGGCACGCTCGCGTCGTAGCGGTTGCGGATGCGGACGGTCTCGCGGTTCTCGAAGTCGACACCGTCGAGATGCTCGATGAACGTCGTGACGAAGTGCTGGCGGGTCTGCTCACCGTCGCTGATGATGTCGAGGCCGCGACGCTCCTGTTCGTGGACGGCGGCGCGGAGCGCGTCGTGCCGGCCCTCGACGAGTTCGTCGCCCTCGAGCTCCCACGGAGCCCAGAGGACCTCGGGCCGGGCGAGCCACGCGGGCTTGGGGAGGCTGCCGACGAGCGCGGTGGGAAGAAGCGTCGAGGTCATCGCAGCACCGCCCCGACATTCGCGGACCACGCATCGAGAGCGGCGCGGTGCGGCTTCACGAAGTGCTCCTCGGCGTAGCGCCCCTGCACCACGGCGAGCTGACTGCGCTCCTCGCGGTCGTACTCGATGCCGGTGCGCACGAACTCCGCCTGATCGAGACTCGGGCGGTACACCTCACCCGCGGCAGCGACGGCGTTGTAGATCTCGGGACGGTAGATCTTCTGGAACGTCTCCATCGTGGCGATCGTGCCGGCCAGCTGCAGGTCGGTGTAGTCCGCGAGGAGGTCACCACGGAAGTAGAACGCGAGGGGGGCGACGCTGCCGCGCGGCATGAAGTACCGCACCTGGAGACCCATCTTGGCGAAGTACTCGTCGGTGAGCGAGAACGCGTCCTGCTCGTACTCGACGCCGAGGACGGGGTGCACGACGCCGGTGCGGTGGTACGTGCGGCTGGTGGACACGCTGATGCAAATGACCGGCGACTGCGGGAAGCGCTCGCGGTAGACCTCCGAGTCGAGGAAGTGCCGGAAGAGCTTGCCGTGCAGGTCGCCGAAGTCCTCGGGCACCGTGAACGTCCCGGCGGCGGCCTTGGCCGCCGGCAGGACGATGCTGAAGTCGTAGTCGCGCAGGTACGACGAGAAGTTGTTGCCGACGATGCCCGGGTGGCGCTCGCCGGTCTCGGTGTCGAGGATCTGCACGTCGAGAACCTCGATCACGGGGAACTGCTCGTCGGCGCCGTCGGAGAACTGCAGCTGCACCGACACGATGTCGAGCTCGAGGCGGTACCTCGCCTCGGCGGACAGCAATTCGTTGACGCGGCGATCCATCATCGACAGGGCGCCCTGGAGGTTCCGACGACGCCCCGCGCCGCGCGCGAGGTTGGCGAAGTTCGTCGTCACGCGCGAGTTCTCCGCCGGGGCGTAGTCCTTGTCGAAACGGGTGGTGGTGATGCTGAACGTGATGTCGTTCGTCATGACGTGCCAATCAGAAGGGGTCGGATGCCGCTCCCTCATCGTGCTCGCCACGGTCAGGCATCGGGTAATTCGAGGCGACTATGCAGTGGTATAGCCTTTCCCTATGGCACGTCGCACGAGCGGCATCACGCTCCAGCAGATGCAGTACTTCATCGAGGTCGCCGCGGAAGGCTCCATCAGCGCGGCCGCCGACCTTCTGTACGTCGCGCAGCCGACCATGTCGGCGGCGATGCGCGATCTCGAGAGCCGCGTGGGGAGGGAGCTCCTGGTCCGCTCCGCGCGAGGCGTGACCCTCACCAACGACGGCGTGGAATTCCTCGGGTACGCCCGCCAGGTCGTCGAGCAGGCCGAGCTTCTCGAGCAGCGCTACCTCGGGCGCCCGCCCTCCCGCCGGCTCCTGGGCGTCTCAGCGCAGCACTACTCGTTCGTCGTCGACGCGTTCGTGCGCATGGTCCGGGCGAGCGACGCGGCGGAGTACGAGTTCTCGCTGCGCGAGACGCGGACGTGGGACATCATCGAGGACGTCCGGACGCTGCGCAGCGAGCTCGGCATCCTCTTCCGCAACGACTTCAACCGCAACGTCATCGACAAGTTGCTGCGCGACTCGGGGTTGGCATTCCATCCCCTCTTCGTCGCCGATCCGCACATCTTCGTCTCGCGGCGGAACCCCCTCGCGTCACGCGAGCGCGCCACCCTCGACGACCTCGTCGACCTGCCGCGCCTGACCTTCGACCAGGGCGCCAACAACTCGTTCTACTTCGCCGAGGAGATCCTCTCGACGCTCTCGAGCGCCCAGGAGATCCGCGTGTCCGATCGCGCCACGATCTTCAACCTGATGATCGGTCTCGACGGTTACACGATCTCGACCGGCATCATCAGCGACGACCTCGACCCCGAGATCGTCGCGGTGCCGCTCGACGTCGACGAACGGATCGAGATCGGGTGGATCGGCCGCACCGCGATCCCGCTCACCGAGCAGGCGCAGCGCTATCTCGCGGAGGTGCGGACGGTCGTCACCGAGGCGGGGGTGGCGCTCACCGACCCGGCGGCCTGACATGGCGCGGCACCGCGGGATACGCTCGGTCGAGATGCACCCCACCGCCTCGCACCCGGTCCTCCTCGGACGCGTGTACTTCGCCGTTCAGGCGATGGCGGGCGCCGCGTGGTGGATCGCCGTCTTCACGGTGCCCGTCGTGCGGACCGCGACGCTCGGGGGCCTCGACCCCGTCGCGGTGGCCGCCCTCGATGTGCCGTTGTTCGTCGTGGCCTCCGGCCTCGCGGCGCTCCCCGGGAAAGCCGGCCGGATCGCCGCTCTCGTCGTCACGGGCTGGACCCTGCTCGTCACCGCCTCGCTCGCGGTGTACGCGACCCTCACGGGTCTCGCGGGGTGGGGCGTGATCGCGATGATCGCCGCCTCCGGGTGCTCGATGCTCGCCCTGTCGCTCGTGTGGCTCGGGCGCGTCTCGACGACCTGGTTGCTGGTCGGGCCCTTCGCCTTCAAGCCCGCCCGTCCGCGCCGGACGCCGATCGCCCACATCATCGCCACCACGGGGCAGATCGCGGTCTTCTGGGGCCTGTTCCTCGTCGTGTTCCCGCTCATGATCTCCTTCCTCGAACGACGGTGGGGCCTGTCGGTGCCCCTGCCGCTCGGGGTCTCCGCCGCCGGTGCCGTCTTCGTCGTCGCGGCGAGCCTGCTCGGCCTCGCGTCGGCGGCGGCGCTGACCGTGAAGGGCGACGGGACACCGCTTCCGTCCGCGATGCCCAACCGCCTCGTGATCGCCGGCCCCTATCGGTGGGTGCGCAACCCCATGGCCGTGGCGGGCATCGCCCAGGGCATCGGCGTGGGGCTGCTCCTGCAGTCCTGGCTCGTCGTCGTCTGGGCTCTGGTGGGCTCGCTCGTCTGGAACGACGCCATCCGCCCGCACGAAGAGGCCGATCTCGAAGCGAGCTTCGGCGACGACTACCGGCGCTATTGCGCCGAGGTGCGCTGCTGGGTGCCGCGGTTCCGACGGCGCTCGCGGACCCAGGAGACGACGATCGCGACGAGCACCCCGATGAGGAACACCTCGACGGCGCCGTCGACCACCCAGCCCGGGAGCCCGAGCGCGTAGATCGTCCGCCCCTCGGTCGGGTTCCTGCGACGCTCCTCGTCGAGCAGCGGCAGAAGGTTGATGATCGCGAGCGCCCCGAAGAACACCAGCCCCGTGATCCGTGCCGCGGCGCGGGTGGCGTCGTCGATCGGTTTCTCACGCGTCACACCATGACTCTGGCCGATGCCGCGCGGCCAGAGGAAGGCCTTGCGCCCACGACGCCGGAGGCCCCGCCCCCACCTCTCGACGGGAACGGGGCCTCGAACGGCTCTCAGGACGCGACCTCCGCGAGCTCGCCGGGGCCGGGCAGGATCTCGCGCAGGAGATCATCGAGGGCGACGACGCCGATGAGGATCTCGCCGTCGACGACCGTCGCCAACTGCACCCGCCCGCGACGCATCCGTGCCAGGGCGTCGTAGGCCGAGGCATCCGGTTCCAGCACGAGAGGTTCGCGGGCGATGTCCAGCGCCGGGGTCGCCGGGTCGACCGTCAGCGTGTCGCGCACGTGCGCGACGCGAGACGACGCACCCGATCCGACGAGGATGCGCAGGTGCGTCGATGCGGCAGCGACCGCCTGGATGTCGGCGACCGTGGCATCCGCCGGCACGCTCGTGGGGGAGCGGTCGGTGCGGACGATGTCGCCCACCGTGAGGGTGCCCAGCGCGATGGCCTGCGCGATCGGCTCGGAGTACTGCTTCTCGAGCGTTCCCGCCTGACGAGAGTGCGCGACGAGCTCACGGATCGTGTCGGCGTCCTGTCCGCCGGCGGCGGCTTTGTCGACCGGTTCCACGCCCGATGCCTTCACGAGACGGTTGGCGATGTGGTTGATCCACAGCAGGAACGGACGCAGCGGCCAGGTCAAGGCACGGGCCAGGATGCCGGTGGCCTTCGCCGCGGTCTCGGGATGCGCGATCGCCCACGACTTGGGGGCCATCTCGCCGATCACGAGGTGGAGGAATGTCACGACGATCAGCGCCAGCATGAACGCGATGATGTCCGCGAGGACGTAGGGAAGGCCCCATGTCTCGAACACGGGGGAGAGCGCGTAGTCGATCGCGGGCTTCGTGATCGCGCCGAGCAGGAACGTGCACGCGGTGATGCCGAGCTGCGCGAACGCGAGCATCACGGTGAGCTCGTTCACGCCGCGCAGCGCCGCTCGGGCGGAGGCGCTGGTGGCGGCCTCCTCCTCCAGACGATGTCGACGCGCGGCCAGGAGAGCGAACTCCACGATCACGAAGAACGCGCTCGCGATGATCAGCAGCGCCGTGATGAGCGCGACCATCCAGCCGTTCATCGGGCCACCTCCTCATCGACGGTCGGTGCGTCGTCGGCGGACTCGGCATCCCGATCCACCTCGTGCAGCCGCACCGCGAGCTGGGAGGGCACATGGCGATCGACCTCGACGACCTCGACGGTCAACCACCGCTCGATGTCGAGCCCCTGGACCGTCTCGGACGGCTTCGCGGGCAGGTCTACCCGCACCACCTCGCCGATCGCGGGGAGGTCGCCGTGGGTCTCGATGACCAGCCCCGCCGCGGTCTCGGCGTCGGCCTCGGCGAGGTCGTGCCCGATCACGCGCTCGAGCTCGTCGAGGTGCAGGTCGCCGGGCACGGTCCACGCGTCGGTGCCCACGACGGCGACCTCGGACGTCTCGACGTCGTGCTCGTCGGAGAGCTCCCCGATCACCTCCTCGGTGAGGTCCTCGATCGTCAGGATGCCGTCGAAATTGCCGTACTCGTCGACCACGCACGCCAGCTCGTTGCGGGTCTTTCGCATCCGGTCGAGCGCCACCGTCAGCATCATCGAGGTCGGCAGGACGACCGCCGGCCGCATCACGGTCGCGACCGAGGCGTCGTCGGCGGGCTGCTCGCGCAGGAGGTCGATCAGCTCGACCACACCGACGGGGGAGTCCTCGTCGCCGATCACGGGATAGCGGGTGTGACCGGATGCCATGAGCGCACGCACTTCTCCGACCGTCGTCTCGGGGGTCACCGAGTCGATCTGCGAGCGGGGGATCATGGCGTGCTCGACGTCGCGCTGGGGGAAGTCGAGGATGCGGTCGATGATGATCGACAGATCGTCGGGGAGATCACCGCTCTGACGCGACTCCTCGATGATCGCCTCGAGGTCGCGCGCGGTGGCGCTCTCGTCGACGTCTTCGAGGGGCTCGATGCGCAACAGGCGCAGCAGCGCGTTCGCCGCGACGTCGAAGACGGTGATGAGCCAGCCGAAGAGCATCAGGTAGATCCGGGTGGGCACCGCCAAGGCCCGCGCGAGCGGCTCGGGGCTCGCGATGGCGAGATTCTTCGGATACAGCTCGCCGAAGATCATCGTCACGACGGTCGCCAGCACCAGCGCTCCCACGGTGCCGATCAGCACCGAGACGGCCGGGTCGAGGCCGACGCCGCCGAGGAGGGTGCCGATGGATTCGCCGATCAGCGGCTCGGCGACGTAGCCGATCATCAGGCCGGTCACGGTGATGCCGAGCTGCGCGCCCGAGAGCATGAAAGACGTGCGCTTGGT
>JAAIGF010183056.1_pt1 | contig 15465 bp, 6 predicted proteins | sample 6487441 | NCBI WGS metagenome assembly JAAIGF01 (sample SAMN13974129, study PRJNA590717) | phyllosphere metagenome | biome: pepper field; feature: multiple bacterial spot infested pepper fields; material: pepper leaves; isolation source: leaves from pepper fields | host: Capsicum annuum ... | reverse complement strand
GTTGGGTTTCTGAAGCTGACTCTTAAGAGCAACGATACCGCCAGCTAAGCTCGATATCGTGATCTTGCGCTGATATCGCTCACCCCAGGCATATAGTGAGCCGAACGCATCCCTGGCAATAACATGATAATTATCGATCTCGGCCAGACCGCTCCCTTGCAACCAACTATCAAGCGTGGCCTTATAAGAATCAGGATTTACGATCCAGAACAGTCCATCCGCATAAGAACACCAGCCCTCCTCACGCCAGTAACCAAGCAGGGAGCCAGGCAATATCGAACGATATTTTTCGACACTAGAACTGGGCACCTGTCGATGCGAATTTGCCTCACCCAAATTATCAGTAAACGACTGAAAAAATTCGTCTCTCACTTTTCAGCTCCTCGAAGCAACTCAAGCCTGATGTTCACCTGCGCTTGACCACGACCACGACCACGAGCACGAGCACGAGCACGAGAGTATTACTCCCTTAAAAAGCAGAGCGGGTGGCTTTGAGTCTTGACGCAGGGCCGACTAATGGGTGTCTTCCATTGCTGTTCAGAACAACCTCAGTTGCTCTACTACTACTGGATCTAATTGTTCAAGGTCAAAGTCCGGATTCGGAGGTTCTCTGGTCATTTCTGCCAGCGCCTGCCGTTCTTTGAGTCCATCATCGTCATTACCTGGAAAACTATGAGGAACCCCTATGTCAGATGCGAATCTTTCGACACTTCCCGGTAGAACTCTTAGCTCATGCAGTCTATGCGCCACTAGAAACTGCTGCAGATCACGCAAATCATCTGCCTCAAACATCTGGGAAAAACCAAAGCAGTCATTGCCATAGTATTCCACAGGAATTGTTTTACCAAGCACCACGCCACTTTTACAATGCATACAGACCAGATAGTAACTTACCGACATCACGGCCTCCACGTTAAGACACCCAGTTTAGTAATAATTAGTAATTAGGGGACCACTACTAATTAGGGGACAGACCCTGAGGAATCCCCACAAATCTACTCTAGCGCTTGAACTTGCCGGTGAACCTCGTCACGCAGCAATAGCTCCATCTTGGCAAGTGCCGAATAGGATAAATCGCTAGCCGAGCGCCGTAGGTATTCAAGGCCGACACGCCAGAGCGACAGCACAGTTTTATGCCTAACGCTATTGCTCTGAAAACGGCGCGACTTGCCTGTCGTGTGAGCCTGTAGGCCAGCCAAGTACAGCGCATAACACGCCAGCGCTGCGATCAGCAGCAGGATCTCGATACGTCGTGGGCAGCGGGTCCGGTGCAGGTCGAAAGCAAAGCCGAAACGTAGGCTTTTCACATCCCGAAAGCCTTCCTCAATCTGCATCCGTTTTCGGTAGATCCCTACGACCTGACGTGCCGTCCAGTCGGGTTGTGGCAGGTTACTGGCGAGCAACCAGGGCTCTTGTTCACGGCGTGCACTCTGTCGGCTGAGCTTGTTGCGCGCGATGCTGCCCGTCACGCGTCGATGTTTCCTGCCCTTCGGCGGCTGGTGAATGCCGTACAACGCAACTTTGTGCGGTGCACTGCGTGTCATCTCGATTTGCCCGAGTGACCGCGCACTAGATGTCATCTGCAGGTAGAGCTGCTTGATCGGCTGCCATTGACCTTGCCCGTCGCGATAAAGATCACGATTGCGGACACGCCCCACGTAATACCACCCCTTGGCTTCGACCGCCTGGAACCAGGGGCGGCGAAACCCGGCATCGGTTACCAAGATCGGCACACATTGATCGGGAAGCATGGCTTGCAGTGCATCGAGCAGTTGCTTCTGGCGCTGAGGGCAACCTTCACGGTCATGCACGCTTTCGTATACCGGGAACGCCCGCCCGGCCAGCGGTATTGAAGCGCGCAGCAAGTAAAGGTCAGAGGCCGCATTGACCGGCGACCAATCAACCAGAATCAATGGATGACGCAGGGAGCCAATCAGAGCAGTCAGCATTTTCCAATAGAACAGAGGACGCTCCGACTGAAGCTGGGCGTTACCCAACAAGCGATCCACGCGCTTGATCGAGTGCTTGGTGTAAGCCTCGCTGGGCATGGCCCTGCCCAGATCGGTCAGAGTCAGGCGATGCCCATGCAGCAAGGCACTGACACAACTTATCAAAGAGCTCAGTCGCTTGCTGTGGATCGTGGGGAGTGCTTGGGAAAATGCCTTGTGTAAGAATCGTACTGCCTGCATGAGTCTCGGGGGTTGGTTTGTTTGGCGACTACCAAACTGCCCGACTCATGCAGGCATCTTCAAGCTATCCATTTGATCTGCATGAATATTTTGTGGGGATTCCTCAGAATCTGTCCCCTTTTCCGTTGAGAATGGGCGTCTCCTTTTTCCAACCGTCAGGCTACCGCAATAAATTTTAAGCCTTCACTCACTACAATATCTGGCGATATAGTTTTATCCACATACAGTTCATCACCTAGATTAAGAATAGAAATCCCTCCCTCTTCAAAAACGAGACTAACTCCAGAAAAAGCTTCAGAAGCAGACGAGTACACTAGATAGGCAGAAATTAACCTCCCCCCTATAACGCCAAACAACTCCTCTGTCAATATTGGAAAAACTTCTTCCCTGCCATATTCACCAAGATCAACATTAACCATCGCAGACAAGGAGAAATCCAATGACATACCATCAATTGCACACCCAACACTCCCTACGTGAGAATCTTCAAAACAAAAACATAACCTCTGGGCCGGGTAAACCCTTTCATCCTCGAAAACATAGAACAGCCCACACACAGAAAGCAGTCTCTTTCCAAGAACGCGGAGCAACCACTCTTTTAACAAATTAGAAAGCTCCATTTACTGCCCCTTCAAAGCATTTTTTACAAAGGTATTCCCTATCACTCCATCCTTCAGGATAGTAACAAATGATCCATCTAGCTTTGTCACAACCACATCGTTTCCTTTTATCCTAAAGAACACATCCCCAATCACCCCCCCAGCCCCTTGACCAGAAAAAAGCCCGGGAATCACTTTCTCAGGGTTACTCCCGATATCTTGAATTCTATCAAACACCATTTTACGATCTACAGGGTTGCTAGGATCACCACCAAAATCCTCGACGTGCCTACCAAGCTTTTTACCTAATTGCTTCGTAGACTCAACCTTGAAAGTAACGCCTGCTCCTACACCACTTGCAGGTAAAGAAGTATCGCCAGGTTTCGGTAACAAATTGGGAGCGTCCCCCTTTGTACCATTTCCCGAAGAAACGTGAATAACACGCTGAGCACCGCCACTGATCTTATCTGAAATACTGCTAGATACAAGATCAACAACCATCCTCATGGCAGCAACTTGCGTGTCGCCATTTATTAGGGATTTTCCCTCGGCATATTTTTGCTTGCCCTCGGCATGACTCTCTTTCATTGCCTCCTTGCCCTGCCCAGTGAGGCCGGCGACTATACTGATAGCTAGCTCTTCTTTAAATTGGTCAACCGCATCTCCAGCAATGATATTAGCAGCAACACTTAACGTGGTGCTTACCGCCGCCTTAACTGGGCCCATTGCAAACTGCAACCCAAACTGTAGGTTTCTTGCTTCTTCTAAAGGAAGCTTTGCCATTATTTCATTTGCAGCCACCATCGCGTCTAAAAACGGTGAGTCCTTCAGGATAATAGAGTACGGCCCTAACGCTAAAAATCCATTGGACGCCGCGCCATAAGGCCCAGACGCCTCCTGCATTTCCTTGCCATTCCCGCTGAATTCGGCAGCTGCCTTTTGAGAGGACTTAAATACTTCAGAAACAATATTTAAGCTGTCGTTCGACAGTCCAGAAAAATAATAAGTCGGATCACCACCTACCAGCCTTACGGCCTCGGCCATTTGGCCGGAGAATTTTTCTCCTAGGCGCTCTTTTACTCGAGTCGGAATACCGTCTGCGCTTAAAGCTTTTGTACTCACAATCTCCCACAGCCGAGCAGTTTCCTTAGCTGCTTTCTCAGAATTTTCTGCATAACTCTTTGCTGCTTCACCCCAAGTTTTTATCGTTTGTATTGGGCTCGCCGCCGCCTCCACAGACGACTTGGTCACATACAGATCCGTACGCTCTTCCTCATCTCGCGTGATCTCGTACGCCTTACTCACATCACGATTGAGCCCAACGGTCGAGTCGCTTCCTGTGCCCGCATCCCCGCGCACGACAATCTCGCCCTCGCCGACGGTAGCCCGCACGATCTGCTGGCGATCCTTCTCGTACTCGTAACCCTCGACGCTCCAGCCCGTCTTACCCTTTTCGCCCTTGCCTTCCTGGCTTTTGTCCTGCTGGGTATCTTTCGCGTCGTTCTTGCCGTACGAACCGCCGACATTCAGGTAATAGCTGTGCTCCTTGTCGTGCCCGGCGATATCGCTGAAGCCCAGGGTGCCGGTATCCAATTTGAGGTTGCCGGTGTTGGAGGCAATCAGTGCGCCATCGATCTGCGTGTGCTCTTCAGTGCGGATGTCCAGACGATCACGCGCGACAATACGGGTTTGGTTTTCCACCCACTCGGTAGAGCCCGTGGTTTCGCCGTAGCCAACCGAAGCACTGAAACCGGCTCCGGGGCCGAATGTAGCGGTAGCGCTGACATCGAATTCCCTGCCTTTGACTTTCCCCGTATCAGGGAGTGAGGTCACGGTCAGATCACGCCCTACACGGCCAATGACTTCGTCGCCACTCAGCTGGGCCCCGCCGATGGCGGTATCTCGGCCACTGGTGAAGTTCAGGCGATCACCGGCATACAGGTAGGCTTCCTGCTGGCGCTGACCTTCGCGTTCAAGATCGCCCTTGCCGACGTTGACGCTGACATACACACCAACGCCCTCGGAGCCGAAGGTCAAGCCAACTTCGCCGCCGCCGCTGCGGCGAGTACTTTCGCTATCGCTGGCATTCTGGGCGGCACTGATCTTGAGGTCGTTACCGGCCTTGAGGTCGATATCGCGCCCTGCCTGAACCTGCGTACCAATCAGGTTCAGGTCATTGCGGGCATTGAGGTTGACGTCACGTTCGGCATTGAGCACCGCGGCACTGGCGGTTCCCTGGCTGCCTTCTTCACCCGCTACACCACGACTGCCGCCAATACCAACCTTGAAGCCACCACTGGTGCCGCCAACAATTCCACCTTTACCCTGGCTCTGCTGGCTGTCATAGCTTTGCTCGCCACGGGCGACATCAAGCACGATGTCCCGGCCAGTGACATTGATGTCACGCCCGGAATGGAACTGAGCGCCACGTACCTGAACGTCATTACCTGCTTCCAGGTTGATGTCGTTACCCGCTTCCAACGTCGAAGCGCGATTTCCAACCACAGTCTGGCTGACGCTCTGGCGTTGGCTGGTACTACCGAAGTGCGCATCGAACGTTGGCCCAGCCAGGAACTGGCTGACAGAGTCCGATCAATAGGGTCACGATCAATAGGGTCAGAGTCATTCGATCAATAGGGTCAGATCAATAGGGTCAGAGTCATTGATTTAACTGCATGAGCGAATCAATGACTCTGACCCCATCGATTGCTCATCCCGGAAAATAAAGCCGGGGTAAACGGGCCATGGCGTGCTCCTCTCCACAAGATCGGGAAACCATAACTACCATGAGATGCTAAAATCAATGACTCTGACCCCATTGATTTGTGCAGGCATCACCTTCAAGCTATCCGACTGATATAGATGAATATTTTGTGGAAATCCCTCAGGGTCAGAGTCATTGATTCAGCTGCACCCACGAATCAACAACTCTGACTCTATCGATTCTGTCAATCCGATTACGGCGGAGTCAAACAAATAGCCCCGGCAGTTCCGGGGCTATTTATGGCTAATCATTTGCTATGTTTTCTTGCTACCAAGATCGCTCGTTCAACCATGTCGACAGTGATATACGGTACAAATCCGAGCCTATCTCCCTCAGCAAAGCGCTGTTTGTAACCTTCTAATCGTTCAACTTCCCCAGCTATCGCCAAGGCAGCTAGATGCCTGAGTGGCATTGTACCTTTGGCATCAGTTGGCAATCCTCTATAGGCCCTTAGCCCATCTTCCAGGCTTTGAGACAGAGCCCATGATATAGCTTCATCAGCAAGTTGCTGTACATCCTCAGCAGAAAGACTAGCTAGCTTCTTAGGAGGGTTATTACTAAGAATAATCGGAGAATAATCTCTACCTTCCCCATAAATAAACCCGACGACCTCGGAAAACTCTCTTGTTGAAATGGAAGGAGCAAGCGAGACCCTAAAGTGATCTGCTCGCCTACCTACAAATGGAGTAATCTGAATTTGAATATTATCAACAACAATTATGCAAAAGCAGTCACCCACTTCATCTTTCTTACAAGTCCAGCCTTGTTCCTCCACAATTGACACCAGCTCATTTTCTTTCATCACCTAGCACCAGAAAAGTTAATTATTTCTATAGGAATACCATTGGGATAACCTTGATCCTTCAACGGCACACCGGGAATAAGGCCAAAACTCTCAGCTACGTGCCCTCTTGGAATTGAACTGCCGTCTTTTATTTGAGGGAAAATTTCGGACTGACGAATACTTAGATCTGCACTACCCGTCTTAACCTCAACAATTCTAATGGTTCCATCAGGCGCTTCAGCCACAATGTCTGGCCTACAACGCCCGGCACCACAGGAATTACCGAACGATATTTCCTTTGTACTAACTCTGTATCCTTGAGATGAAAGCTGATCCTTGATGTCGTCCACCATATTTAAGTGGTGGTCGTAATGATCCCTGATGGTGACTTTTGGGGCGCTAGGATTTCCTTTTGCACCCGGACCAATCCCCTGCTGCCCAGCCGATACAACTCCAACAGCTTTCCCGGCCACCTTCTTGGTCAGTGAACCAATTTCGCCGGCAGCCAAGTCAATCAGGAAACGAGACGCCAGTACACCCCCGTCACCATCTAGATAGCCATCCTCTCCTGCGGCGTATTGCTGCTTGGCATAGTCATGCTCCTCTTGAACATACTTTTTGTCCTCATCCCTCAGACTTGCGGTCATGCCAACGGCAGCATTGTCCTTAATAGCATCAATTTTGTCGCCAAACATAGCGTTGATCAGGACATTACCTGCAAGACTCACAGCTGCTTTGGCTGGCCCCATAAAAACCTGCATGCCAAGCAGTGCAATCTGAGCCTCTGCAACCGGTAAAGTCCCAAGGTATTCACGGAAATCGGCGGTTTCCCTTAAAAATGCTTCTCCGCCCGTACGTGAAGCACCATCGATATTCGTCTCCCGTACATAAAGAGTGCCACCACCCGACGACTGCCTAGCAGGCTCAGATGATGTAGTCTCGCCAAGGCTGGAGTCATAGACTTTATTGTAGTTTTCCGCGCTGTCAGCCCAAGACACTAAATGCTCAAGGGTCTCAGGAGATAAGCCCTTCATTAGCTCCGGATCCAGACCATTTCTGGCTAAGTTCTTTGCCATAGCCAAAGCCCGCTCATCGCCCAGTGATGCTCTCGCTGACTGTGGGATTTCCCCCACATTCACACGCTGTGCTTGCACCTCTCTCGCGACTTTCTCCGCAGCAGCCTGCGCAACAGCAGCCACCGCCTCCACGGAAGACTTGGTCACATACAGATCCGTACGTTCCTCATCATCCCGCGTGATCTCGTACGCCTTACTCACATCACGATTGAGGCCGACGGTCGAATCGGTTCCTGAGCCCGCATCCCCGCGCACGACAATCTCGCCCTCGCCGACGGTAGCCCGCACGATCTGCTGGCGATCCTTCTCGTACTCGTAACCCTCGACGCTCCAGCCGGTCTTGCCTTTTTCGCCCTTGCCTTCCTGGCTTTTGTCCTGCTGAGTATCTTTTGCGTCGTTCTTGCCGTAAGAACCGCCGACATTCAGGTAATAACTGTGCTCTTTGTCGTGCCCCGCGATATCGCTGAAGCCCAGGGTGCCGGTATCCAGTTTGAGGTTGCCGGTGTTGGAGGCGATCACTGCGCCATCGATTTGCGTGTGTTCTTCGGTGCGGATGTCCAAGCGATCACGCGCAACGATACGGGTTTGATTTTCCACCCACTCGGTAGAGCCCGTGGTTTCGCCGTAGCCAACTGAAGCACTGAAACCGGCTCCGGGGCCGAATGTAGCGGTAGCGCTGACATCGAATTCCCGACCTTTGACTTTCCCGGTATCAGGGAGCGAGGTCACGGTCAGATCACGCCCTACACGGCCAGTTACTTCGTCACCACTCAACTGTGCCCCGCTGATGGCGGTATCTCGGCCACTGGTGAACTTCAGACGATCGCCGGCATACAGGTAGGCTTCCTGCTGGCGCTGACCTTCGCGTTCAAGATCGCCCTTGCCGACGTTGACGCTCACATACACGCCAACGCCTTCGGAGCCGAAGGTAAAGCCAACTTCGCCGCCGCCGCTGCGGCGAGTACTTTCGCTATCGCTGGCATTCTGGGCAGCACTGATCTTGAGGTCGTTACCGGCCTTGAGATCGATATCGCGCCCTGCCTGAACCTGCGTACCGATAAGGCTCAGGTCATTACGAGCGTTAAGATTGACATCACGTTCTGCATTGAGCACCGCGGCGCTGGCGGTTCCTTGGCTGCCCTCTTCGCCCGCTACGCCACGGCTACCGCCGATACCGACTTTGAAACCTCCGCTCGTGCCGCCGACAATCCCACCTTTACCCTGACTCTGCTGGCTGTCATAGCTTTGCTCGCCACGGGCTACATCAAGAACGATGTCTCGGCCACTTACGTTGATGTCACGCCCGGACTGGAGCTGAGCCCCACGCACCTGAACGTCATTACCTGCTTCCAGATTGATGTCATTACCAGCGCCCAAAGTCGAAGCGCGATTTCCAACCACGGTCTGGCTGACGCTCTGACGTTGGCTGGTACTACCGAAGTGGGCATCGAACGTCGGCCCCGCCATAAACTGACTGACTGAGTCGACCGCCTTGAGCGTGCTCGATGCTTGACTGACTGTGTTCTCACCACTGCCTGCACCGCTTACCGCATTCTTGGTTCGCTCGTAGTTGTGGTTAACCGTGACGCCTAAACCACTACGTTTCTGGCTCTGCTCCCTCTCGATGCTCGACTGTTCGCGAGAGGCATCGACGACAATGTCGCGCCCGGCCTTCATGTTCAGGTCATAACCGGCCTGCATGTCCGAGCCTTGCTGCCGGATGTCGCGCCCAGCACGGACGTCCAGATCGAGACCAGCATTGATTTGGCTGGCTGCCGCAGTCTGCTCAGTAGTACGCGTTTTGTCCTTGAGCGACTCTGCTCCAGCAAAGGCACTAACACCATTGCCATCGGAGCTCAGCTTCACGCCTAAGGTCTTGGTGTTCTTCCACGAGGTGATCTGTTCGCTGCTGCTTCCTGCTACGACATTTACGTCACGTCCTGCATCGAGGAGCACGTTTCGTCCTGCGCTGACGCCGCTGCCCACCACGTTGATATCGCGCTCGGCGATAAGCGAGGCATCACGCTCGGCATTGACCTGGCTGCCCACATTGGTGGAGCTGATGATTTCCTGGCCGCTCTTCTTGGCGTTAGAAATTGTGATACCGCCAAGCCCTGCTGCATTACTGGCGGAAAGGTCGAACTTCTTCTTGTACGACTCGCTGCGGCTATATGCCTCGTCATTCGCCGCTACCAGGTTGATATCACCCGTGTCCTTCACCAACCCGGCGCGCAGCTCGACGTCGTTACCGGCATCTGTGGTGCTGGCACGCAGGCGAATATCGTTGCCTGCCGCGATGACCACGTCGTTGCCCGCTTGCAGTTCGCTGGCGACCTGGGTGGCGCTGGTCTTGAGCTGGCTCTTGCCGCTCTTGGAGAGGCCGAGGAAACCGGATTTGGTTTTCTTGGAGTAGGAACCATGCTCCTCGACACCGGACAGAACGGCTACATCGCCCTTGCCACCAATCAGCAGATCGTTGCCCGCAGTGAGATTGCTACCGATGACAGTTACATCACGACCGCCATCAAGATTCAGCGCGCCATTAGCAGCCTTGCTGGTATTGATGGTGAGGTCGTTGCCCGCCTCGATCACTGAGGCGACGTTGGTGCTGTCGTAGCTTTCAGTCTGCGTGGTCTTGCTGCGTCCGAAAGAGCCTTTTTTCTTCTTGAAGTAGTAGGAGGCGTTTTCGTCCATGGCAGACAGAATCTGCACGTCTTGCCCGGCGTCGAGATCAACGTCTTCGCCGGCCTGCACACGACTGGCGACTAGCCCCAGGTCTTTCCCAGCGGCCAGGCGAACATCCTGCCCAGCCTGCAACACACTCGACTGCTGGGTGATCTGGTCGCGACTCTGGGTGACTTTCTTGCTTTGTGAGAAGGAGTGACTTTCATTGGCTGCGCTGGTAATCAGCAGATCACGCCCGGCTTTCGCTTCCAGGCTGTTGCCCGCAGAGAGCCGGCTGGCAACTACCGATAGATCCTGGCCTGCATTGATCTGCAGATCGCCACCGGTTTGAATGTCGCTGCCATATTGGACGGCGCTACTGGAGCTGGCTTGCAGACGCCGGGCCTGCATCTCATGAGCATAATCGGCCTGCGCGCTGACGAGTTGAATGTCACGGCCAGCATCCAAATCGGCTGAGCCGCCTGCGCTCAAAGCACTGCCAACATTACGGATATCACGACCGGCGGTCAGCGATAGGTCATTGCCGGCCTCAATGCGCGACTCTCGCCCCACCACGGTATTGACGCTGGTGAAGGTTCGCCCTCCGCGCTGCTCTTGCTGAACGCTACGTTCATTAACGATGTCATTGTCCGCCTGAAGGACGACATCATTACCAGCAATAATGCCGCCCTTGGCATTACGAATACTTTCGGTTGCCAATAGCTGCAAGCGCTGATTGGCCTGTACCAGGCCGCTGTTACCAATGTTGCTTGCACTTACATCAAGGTTATTAGTTGCACGCAAGGTGCCGCTGTTCTGCAGGTCGCTCCCACCAATCAATGCAATGTCACGCCCTTGGATCAAGGCACCGTTGGGAGCGAGGCGATCATTGGCCTGAGCTAGATAAAGAACGGGCACCAGAACTTTTTGGCCCTGCACCTCTTGCTCCTGCATCCAGACGATGTCGTGAGTCAGAGCAGCTACTTGCTCGGCACTCAGGGCGATACCCACGCTGAGATTCAATGCCTCTTTGCTAGCGATGGCATTGTCCATCAGGTAACGATACTGAGCTTCGTCGCTGTTCAGGCCAGCCAGCAGGCGCTGCCCTGTGCGTGCAATAACGGCCTCACGAATCAGCCGCTGCTCATAGAAACCATCACCCAAGCGACGCTGCATCTCATCCGAGCTGTAACCGAGCTGGCCGAGCATATAGTCGGAGTTGAGAAAATTGCCCAGGTTGGCAAACGCGGGATTGGTTTCTATCAGGTAGGGATGTGCAGGATTGGCGCTCAGGCTGAACAAGCCGTTCTGCCCAGTCGGAAGCTCAAAGGCTGGTAGATCAATGGGATTGACGGCCTGCTGAGCCAGGTCTGGCGGCAGATTGGTATTGAGAACTCGCAGTGGATCGAAGCCCGTCGCCACCTGAGTATCAAGCGATTGACCATCGCCGGTCAATGGCGCTTGATTCTCCACGATGGAGGCATTGACGATGTTCTGTGCTGCGTTAATAACGACATTACCGCCCGCCTGGATCAAGGCAGGTGCGACGTTTCCAGTCGTTGTCGTGGTCTCGATATCACTGCTGGGGCCATTGAAAAGCACGCCAGGGACGACCTTTGGAAACGCCGCTGCGTTGTAGGGATCAATCTGCCCGGCGCGAGTGCGATAGTCAGTACCGTCAGTGACACCGCGCAGTTGGTAAATAAGGATGCGTTCAACATCACTAGTGACCGCTCCCACGTTTTCCAGTGTGTTGGCGCTGATAAGAATGTTGTTAGTGGCGGTCATGCTGCTGTAAGTGTTCTTTACAGCGCCTCCCTGAATATCAAGGCTGCCACCGCTTCGAATTCGCCCTGCGGCAGAGTCCTCGCCAACTACAGTTTTAAATCGCTCCGTGGCGATGTAGTCGACAGAGTGATGATTACCTGAGCAGTCATGACAGGTAATGCTGATGTGGCCGTAAGTCTGCTGTTTATCCAGGCGGAATGCGTCCTTACGATTGGCAAACTCATTTGCCCGCAGGTACATATCACCTTCACTTTCCAGCGACCCTGAGCGGTTCTCAATCAGGTCGGCCTGAGTGCCTTGATCATCCTTGGCAATCAAAAGGTCACCAAAGCTGTAGACGTCGCCAAGCGTGTTAACGAAACGATCCGCCAGCAGTTGCATGGAGGCTCCGCTGAACAGCAGCCCCCCATGGTTTTGAACGTCCGCCGCTTTGATCGAGAGCGTTCCAGAAGCCCCCACGGTACCTTGATTATGGATTCGGCTAGCCGCGAGCGTCACCCAAGTGCCAGCCGTCATGCGCCCTTGGTTGACGAGATCACCCAGTGCGGTAAGGCGGCCATAACCGCCACTGCGCAGTTGGGAGTCGGCGCCGAGTTCAATACTGTCGGCCTGCAAATCCAGGTTACCTAGGGCCTGCAAGCTGCCATTACCGCGATAACCCCCACTCAGGCGCAGGTCGAGATTGCCATTGGTTTCTATGCGGCCATCGTTGATCCAGCTTTCGCCCGAGGTGCTAAGGCTGTTGACCGCCAACAGGCCACCGCTGGCGGTCTGGGTCAGGCGATCGATATCGAGGGTGATGGAGGCGGCCTGCAGCAGGCTGGTGTTGAGCCACTCCTCGGCGCTCAGTGTTACTGCGCTGTTGGTGATGAACTCGCCACCTGCCTGGCCGAGCAGATCCATGTCGAGGTTCAGACCGCCACTGCCGAGGTGACGCACGACGCCGCGCTGGTTGCTGAGCGACTCGGCCTCGAAGGTCAGCACTGCGTTGCCCACCTCCAGCAGGCCATCGTCGTTGCTCAGGCGGGTGCCGATATCGAAGCGGCTTTCACCAACGTTGCCCAAGGCGCGCAAACGGCCGCCAGCATTGCTCAGGCTGTCGGCCTCGATGTCGAGGCGGTTGCCGGCTTCGACCAGGCCGCCGTGGTTGTTCAGCACGCCAGTGACACGCGCCTCGATTGCACCTCCAGCTGCCAGGGTACCGTCACTGTTATCGACCGATTCGGCCTTGATCGCCAGCGCTTGGCCAGCCAGAGCACTGCCCTTGCGGTTGTCCAATGTCTGGTTATCGAACGTCAGGTTGCGCTGGGCGACAACTTCGCCACTGCGGTTGTCGAACTGCTCGACCTTGAGGGTAGCGTTGCCCGCCACGGTGATCTTGCCACTCTGGTTGTCGAGCTTTTGCAGATTGGTGTTCAGGGTGCCATGGCTGGTCAGCTGACCGGCGTTGCGTACGTTGCCACCGTCGAGCTGCAGATGGCCGGCGCTGTTGGTACTGCCGTTGGCTCGCACGCCCGCTTCGATGATGCCGGCGTTGTCCAGCTGCGCCGCTTGTACGGTTACCCGCTCACCGCCTGCCAGGCTTTCTTTAACCACGGTTTTGCCAGTGGCAGTGACCGTCGCATTGCGCCCAGCATAGGTATCGGCATTCAGCTCGACGGCATCGGCCACCAGGGTGACGTCGCCACTGGCCGCCACGCGGTTCAGGCTCAATTGACCATTGGCATCAATCTGAATATCACCGGCACTGGCGGCCATGTCGCCGGCCAGTTTCACGCCTACACCGGCTTCGGTACCGACCAGGCGGATCGCACCGGCGTACATGCCGCCCAGGGCCGAGCTGTCGATGGCCAGTTGCGGTTGCGAGGAGCCGTCATCGGCCTTGGCGGTGGCCTGCAAGGTGGCAACATCGACCTCGTTACGGCCGGCGATGACGTTCAGGCGCTTGGCGTGGATCTCGGCGTTTATTTGCGCGCTGCGGGTGATCAGGTCGAACTGGTCGACGTTGCCCGCATTGAGGCCAGCGCCTTCGATGGCGATGTCGCCCCCGTTGACGTCGAAGCCCTGCAAACGACCGTTATTTACAACTGGAGCACCGGTGCTCAGTGTCGCGCGCGGGGTGTTGATGAAGCCACAACCATCGCAGGTGATGCCATGGGGGTTGGCGACGATGACGTGTGCGGCCTGCCCGGCCACTTCCGTGTAGCCCTTGAGCTGGCTGCGATTGCTGCCGGTCACTTCGTTGAGGATGACGCCGGCGGCGCGCCCCTGCAGGTTGCCGTTGCCGACGATGATGCCGCCGAGCTGGGTGCTCTGCAGCCGCTCGGTGGCATTGTTGAGGATCAGCCCCTGCCCGCCGACGTTGTAGTCGGTGAATTTGTTGTGCGACAGGCCGCTGCCGTTGGGCGTGGCGATGTTGACGATCGGCACGCCATTGCCGGCCCGGTCGAGGCTGGTGTTGCCGCCTGCCTGGGCATCAACGGTCAGCTGCGCCGCCGAGGCGACGATGGGATTGAGGAACATCACGCCGGCAAGGATCAGGGCGATGTTCTGGAAGAAGGGGCTGCGAACGTCCATGTCAGGGTGCTCCAGGGCGTAAACGAATCAGAAAATCAGAAGAAAAGGTCGACGCGGAAATACACCGGGCGCTCGCCCTCGGTGATCACGTCGGGGCGCTCCAGGGAATGGGCGAAGGTCACGCTGGCAGCCAGGTGCTCGCCACGGGCACTGAACTCCAGGGCATGCCCGCTGATACGGCCACTGGCCCCCGCGTTGTGCCGGTCGTGGCTGATCACACCGACGTCATAGGCCAGAGCCGCGCCGTACTGCTGCACGAAGGGTTGCAGCGGCGCCCAGGTGACCGGCCGCGTCCAGCGCAGCTGGTTGCGCCAGTAACCGCCGCTGTCGCCGGACAGGCTCTGATCCTTGAAGCCACGCACCGAGTTGAGCCCGCCGATGCTGATGCGCTGGGAGCTGAACAGCACGTCTTCGCTCTTCTGGCCGGTGGCCAGGCTGTCGAAGCTGAAACGCTCGCCCCACAGGCTGAAGGGCTGCAGGTAGCTGAGGGTCAGGCTGTACTTGTTGTAGCGCGCCACAGGCTGATCACCGCGAGGATCGCCGTTGCCCTGGGCATCGAAGGCGCCGATACCACGCTGCCAACCGATATCGGCGTTGACGAACGCCGTGCCGATGCGCCGACCATGGTTGAAGCCCAGCTGCCACTCACTGAGGCGGTTGCTGGACAGGTCCATGCGGTTGCCGAGGATGAAGTTGTTGGTGCGCACATGGCTCACGCCGGTGTTGAAAGCAGTCTTGCTGACGCTGTCGCGGTGCAGCACGCGCTCGGCGCGCAGGGCGTGCTGCTGGCTGTCGCCGTCGGTCTCGAATGAGAAGCCCTCGGCGGTCTGGCCCATGGTGCGGTAGTAACTCTGGCTGTAGCTGTAGTCCACGCGCCACCAGCCATAGGGGATGCTGTAGGACAGGCTCTGGGCGTGGGAATGGCGAAAGCTATCGCTGACCGCATCGCGGCTGGCTCGCAGGCTCAGTTGATCGGCCAGCCCGAGCGGGCTGTCCCAGGTCAGGCCAAGGCCCCATTGCTGCT
>JAAIGF010250827.1_pt1 | contig 15474 bp, 7 predicted proteins | sample 6487441 | NCBI WGS metagenome assembly JAAIGF01 (sample SAMN13974129, study PRJNA590717) | phyllosphere metagenome | biome: pepper field; feature: multiple bacterial spot infested pepper fields; material: pepper leaves; isolation source: leaves from pepper fields | host: Capsicum annuum ... | reverse complement strand
CAGAAGGCGTAAGCCGAATGGGCGATTGGCGCAGCGGTAGCGCGCTTCCCTGACACGGAAGAGGTCACTGGTTCGATCCCAGTATCGCCCACCAAAGTCCATCAAAGGACGGACATGACCCCCGCTTCGGCGGGGTTTTGTTGTCTCTGCTGGTCACACGTTCTCCTGACGCTCAAAACCAGTAACGCCGCCATTGCCGCGGAAAGCTCGGGAGCGGCCGAAGCGAACTCCCTAGCGCCGCCATGCCTTTGTTTACATAGGGCTGCGGAACGCAACGATGCTGGACTCCGGGATCTGGAGGATCTTCGGGCCGACGCGACGTGCAATGAGCTGGCCGTCTGCGATGCGCCGGCGGACGGTCTTCTCGCTGCACTTCAGCAGGCGCGCGGCCTCCTGAACGGGACTGCTGACGGTTCCGGTGACCCTGTTGACATGCCCTACGGGTTGGTTGTCCGTCGAGTCTCAAGATCTGCGCACGCTCTAGCGGGTTTGTCCTCGAGACCCGCCCGGGCTAAGGTCGATCGCCGCAACCGCGCGACCGCTGACCCCCCGCTTGCGCATGAGCTCGATCATGTCCTCTTGCCGTGGTTGCCCGAGCGTCAGCCGGTAGAGGGCGAGGGCGTCGCGAAGGCGCGCGTAGCGCTCGGTGTCGCGGCTGAGCGTGTACGACGCGACGACCCGGTGGATGCGCGCATCCCCGCGGTAGACCCACCACGGGGAGAACTCCCCAAGGCCGTCGTCGACCTCCGATGCCGCGTCGAAGACGGCGTCCCAGGGCGAGGCGCCGGAATCGAGCACCGCAGACCAATGCTTCTGCGCGACGTTCTTGCGCACGGCATGTCCCGCGAAGCGGTCAACCCGCCCCTCACGCTGTTCGAAGTCGACGGGGTTCGATGGCAGATTCCAGTGGATGACCGAGTGGCTCCACCAGTGAAAGTCGATGCCCTCCTGGCCGACGCTCGTCGACGCGAGCACGAATGGCGCGAATGGGCTGTTGAACGCGTTGCGCACCTCGCCCTGGCGGATGCCGAGCGTCTCGCTCGCGTCGTTGGCGTGCTTGCCGCCGTAGCGGAGGGCGAAGCGCGCGCGGAAGCGGATCTCGGCGCGTTCGCGCGTCGCGTCGTGGCCGAGGTAGGGGGCGGGGCGGATGCTCATCGCCGCGGCGGCGGTCTCCGCGACGGCCGCGAGCCCGTCGTCGTCGAGCGGCGCGCCGCCGTGCTCGCTCCGCAGCTGGAACAGGTACTCGTCGAGCACCGCCTGCAGGTTGCCGTCGGCGCAGTAGTCGAGCACGAGACGCCAGTACTCACGCTCCGGGTCGAGCCCGACGAGCAGAGCCGTCGTCTCGGGACGGTTGAACAATGCGCGGATGCCGGCCGCGAGCGTCCACGCCGCTCGCCACAGGCCCTCCGGCGTTGCCTCTGGCGCCGCGACCGCAGCGAGCGCCCGGTAGGCGATGCTGCCGGGAGCGTGAGCCGCGAGCAGGGGGAGCGCCGGATGCCGCGGTTCGGTCGGAGCCGCGATCCGCTCCCGGGCGATCGTGACGTGGAGGGCGAGACCCGCGCCGAGGTCGTCATCGGATTCCGCGTCGGGTTCGTCCACACCGCCGACCTCGACCCCGAGCAACGACGACGGTTCGACATCGAGGAGCGATTCGGGCAGCGCTCCCGGGACCGAGAAGAACGCCTCCCACGACTGACCCGACTCCGACCCGCTGCCGAGGGCGGGATCGAGCGCGCCCCTGAGCGTCTCCGCTGACACGGCACCACCCGATCGACGCACGACCGCGAGCGGGTCGCCCGCCGCCGCGAGGCCCGGGTGCGGCCAGAACAGCGAGAGCGTCGACATCCTGAGCGCGTCGGCGGTTCCGGGGTAGACGAGACGCTGGCTGACGCGTCGGCGGCCCTCGGCGGTGTTCTCGGTCAGCAGCTCTCCCGACGAGGCGATGCGTCGGTCGACCTCGTAGCTCAGCAGCGACGCCACCGCGGTCGGCACGCCCGTCCACGCTGAGAAGATGACGTGCTTCGTCGTCGCAGCGGCGTCGATCCCGGTGTAGACGCCCGCGGGCTCGAGGTACGGCATTGTCGGCGGCAGCCAGAGAAGTCGCCACCATCCTCGATCGATCGTTTGCTCGGCGAGGGCGCGGAGGTAGCCGTTTCCGAGGTCGATCGGCGCGTAGCGCTCGACGTCGGCGCGGTCGATCCCGCGCGCGGCGCCGAGGAGTGCGACGGCGGCCTCGCCCGATTCGCCCTGCAGCAGATCCTTCACGCGTCGGGCGGTCTGGTAGCCGTCCATGAAGGTCGCGAAGTGCGGGATCGACTTCCAGTACTCGAGCGGGATGGGCGCGTCCGCGAGCTCGCCGAGGCGGCTCAGGGCCGCCCAGTCGGCGAGGTCGTCGGGCGTGGGCACCCCGCCGGAGAGCACGGACATCGCGAGCATGTCGCCGTCGCCGCCGAGAGCGGGGCGCTCCGAGCGGCTCATGAGCGGCAGCAGCGCCCGACGTACACGACCTGCGGCTTCGGCAGGGTCGCCGTCGGCCACGAGGGCGCGGCGGTAGTCGGCGAGGGCGTCGGCGACGCCCGCGGTCGTCGTCTCGTCACGTCCGGCGAGGAAGGCCACAGTCTCGAGGAAGTCGCGCGCGTGGTCCTCGTCGTCGTCGGCGTTGGTGAACGGCTTGTATGGCGTCGCCGAGAGCAGCAACACCTTCGCATCGCGGTGGTCGAAGAGGCTGTGCGCCAGCTCGGCGACCTCGCCGCCCGTCTCGGGATCGGCGAGCAGCTGCCGGAAGCGCTGGAATTCGTCGAGGATGACGAGGTCGGGCTCGAGGATGTCGATGCCCGCTTTCGCGAGGTCGCGGCGCAGGTCGCGGGTCAGGTTCGCGGCTCGCCGCTTGAGGTCGCCCTCGAGCTTCTGCCGGCCCCGGGCGTCGTCGCGCAGTGCGACGAAGCGGTCGAGCACGCCGTTCGCGCGGATCGTACGGGCGAAAGTGTCGACGATTCGCGGTTCGGGTTCGCCCGCGAGCTTTTGCGCGAGCCGCTGCACGTAGCGCTCGTCGAACCTCCGCAACGAACTCACCCCGCCGCGGAACAGCAACCGATGCGTGCGACGGTCGGAGTCGGACTCGCCGACGAGCCCGTCCAGGATGAGGGTGAGCATCGCACGCTCGTCGCCCGAACCCTGCCGATGCCCGCCGTCGCGGAACGACGTACCCGGCGTGAACGAGATCAGGTTGACCTTCTTGCCGCCACCCGCATGTCCGGCCGACTCTCGGCTCTCAAGGCGCCGCATCTCGCGGGCGAGGAGCGTGAGGCGGCTCGGCATCCCGATCGTCTCGTCGCCCGTGACGTTCAGGCGAGCCAGGTTCTGCCGCGCGAGGTCGGCGTTGCTGCAGATGTAGACGACGTCGATGCGCTGCACGTGGTCGACATCCTGGAGGTGCTCGATCGCACGCGCGATCACACCGCGCGCGACGATGCTCTTGCCGAGGCCGGTCTCGTCGGCGACGAGGAAGCGCCCCGATCCCGTCGCCGCGCCGGCGCCGTAGAAACGGTCCATGATGTGCTCGACCGCAGCCCGCTGGAAGCCCTTGAGCTCCGCGAGGACGGCATCCGCGTCAACCGTGCTCACGCGGTCTCCTCCGCGCCGGACGCCAGCAGCTCGTGCGCCGTCCAGACCGCTGACCACAGCTCGGCGAAGCCCTCCGGCATGACGTCGCCGCCGTCGCTCGACGCCTGCAGCACCTCGACGATGCGCCGCACGTCGGCGAGCCCCGGATGGCGGGCGCCGACGGCGCGCACGAGCGACTCGAAGAGCCCCGAGCCGTCCGCCGTGTCGAAGCCGTCGCCGCCGAAGAACGTGGTCGCGTCGACGCCTCCCGGGAGCTGCTGCCCGGAGAGCTCGAGCAGCAGGGTGAGCAGGCGAATGAAGGTCGCGCGATCCGTGAGCTGTCGGGCGATGATCGCATCCCGCCGCGTGTCGACGTCGTCGAGCAGCCGCGCGAGCACGATCGAGCGGCGCTCCAACTCGCCGTCGCGCGCGACGAGCACGAGGAACGGCGTGATGTCGGTCAGCGCGAGACCTTCGAGCACGTGTGGGTCGCCGTCATGTGGCGGAAGGCCCGGGGCACCGAGCGTCGAACGCGTGAGGAGGTGCCAGCTCAGCTCGACGCCGGGCGGTGGAGTGCGGGGGCTCTCCTCGGCGCGCACGGCGAGGGAGTACGCGTCGCCGGGCAGCACGCGTGCGGTCAGCCGGGTATCGGCGAGGCGGCGCAGCACGTCTTCGAGACGGCGTTCGGCGTCCTCCTCGGCCGCGGGCTCTTTGCCGCCCTCGGTCGGATAGGGCTCCAGCAGGGCGTCGAGACTCGCGAGGGCCGGTCGCACGCCGATCGTCTTGTATCCGCCGACGAGGCCCACCATGACCTCGACGTTCCTCTCGCGCGCAGCCGTGGTCGCGTTCGCCGAACCGATCAGGATCCGAGCGCCCGCCTGACGGTCGACGATGATCACCTTCGCGTGCAAGCCACTGAGTCGACTCGCACCCGGGTCGTCGTCGGGGAGGTTCGCTGCGTCGTCGAGCACGTACGTGCGCAGACGCGCACCGAACGACGACGGCCGGAGACGGTCGAGTGTGTCGGCCCGCGACACGAGGTGGGTCTCGCCCGCCACCTCCGCGCGCAGCCAGGACAGAGCCGCGTCCTCGACGAAGGGCGAGACGATGAGCGCATTTCGGCCGTAGAGCTCCGGCAACGCGCCCCCGGGTACCCCGAGCACGTGGAACGAGAGCTCGTCGACATCCCGGGGCAGCTCCCAGTCGACCGTCGCGAACGCGTCGGCGAGGTCGGAGAGCCGCGCGCGTCGGTCGGCGGCGAGCGGGTGGACGGCGAGGTCGGGCAGTCGGCGCAGGAGGTCGACGAGCGGAGCGTTGCGCGTGCGTGCTTCCCGCACGCGGCCGGCGTCGGTACCGGCGCGCACGGCGTCGACACCGTCGAGCCGCACGATCACGTCCCAGCTGCGGTCGTCGGTGAGGTTTCGGCTCGCGCAGAGGAAGCGATAGGCGCGCTCGTCGCCGCGGACGTACTCGAGGAACCAGACCTTCGGATGGAACAGCCCGCGCGGCACCGACACCGGGTGCACGATCTGCTCGAGGAACGCGACGAGGTCGGTGCGGCCGCGCATCGAGATCTCCCCGGCCTGCGCGAAGACGTCGATGCGGTCGGCCGCGCGACGGATCGCGTCGAGGATCCCGAGGTTGCCGTCGGCCGCCGTGAGCCGGTGCGAGGCGAACGAGAGCGGCACCGTGAGCGCGGTCTCGAGGTCGAGCGTGAACGTCGTGCCGACGGCGTGGCCGAGCTCGAAACCCGGCGGGGGCGCGAGCTGCTCGGTGAGGGCGGCACGGGTCTGCGGCTCGAGCATCAGCGGGCGAGACCGTCGTGCAGGTCGGTCAGGATGTCGCGCACCGTCGGCCAGCGGAACGTCATCGCTCCCGCGCCCGACGAACCCGTCCAGCGCTCGAGCCGCTCGGAACGGCCGATGCGGGCCTGCGAGCCCTTGTGCTGCCGCTCCCGCCGCACGAGGAAGGCCCGCAGCTCCTCGTCGTCGGCGACGCCCGCGGGGTCGCGGCGCCGCAGCAGCTCGGTCCAGCGCTCGACGAAGGCGCGCGATGACGGATGCACGGGCGCGCCGCGCTGGAACTCGACCGCCCGCAGGAGTTCGCCGAGATCCCAGTCGTCGAGGTCGACGTCGGCCGCGAGCGACGACGCCCAGCGGTCGAGTTCGCCGCGGTAGCGGGTGACGGGCTCAGTGACCTCGGGGAACCCGGCGGTCTCGTAGTCGATCGCGAGCAGGAGGTTGTAGAGCAGTTGCGCGCCATGCATGATCGTCGAGAACGCGCGGGCGTGCGCGAGCACGGCGCGGGGTCGGCCGTCGGCGTCGAGGGCGGCCGGGTCGCGCCACGGGGCGTTCGAGTCGCGCTGCGGTGCCTCGAAGAGCAGGTGCGCGAGCAGGGTGTCGGGGGCGCCGTCGAGCAGCCGCTCCCGCAGCCAGGCCGCCTCCTCGGGCTGCAGCTCGAAGCCGTCGGGGACGAGGCGCGGGAACCCGTCGGGCACGGGCGGCATCTGCGCCCAGACGTGCACGCGCCCGCCGCCGTCGAGATCGTCGGCGGCCCGCGCACGGCCCGGCAGCCGCACGGCGTCGGCGCGACTCAGGTCGGGATCGCGCAGGATGCGGTAGTGCCGCAGCATCGTCCAGTAGACGCCCGACGGCAGGTTGCGGAGGGCCGGGCCGGCGCGCATCCCGAGCAACCCGGCGGTGTCGGAGCCGTCGCGGATCGCGGCTATGAGCTGGTACTCCGCGCGGTCGGCCTCGCGAACGGGGTCGGGATGCTGCGCCGCGAGCTGCAGGCACCACGGCACGAAGAGCAGATACCGCGCGCGCGTGAGCAGCGTCGAGGTGCCTGGGAATAGGGCATCCGAGAGGGCGTCGCGGATCTGCCCGAGCCCGAGTTCATCCCGGCTGTCGCGGTCGCTGAAGAGCCGGAGGATCTCGCGCATGCGGCGCTGCTCCTCGGTCGAGGCGTCGAGCCAGGCGACGAGCGACGCCATCAGCGGGCGTGCCGACGCACCGCGGACGTCGCGGGGACTCGTCGGGGAGCGGGCATGACGCCACTGTAGTGAGGCGGTCGGACACTTCCCGCGACAGATGTCATGAGTACCTGTCAGAATGCGCGCACGCCGACTCCTCGGCGACCCGACCCTTGGAGACCCGCCGTGAAGCTGTCCGCGCATCCGTTCGGACCCGCCACCCATGAGGCCCTCGTCCGACTCGTCGGCGTGGCCAAGGCAGACGATCCGCTCGCTCCGGTGACGATCGTGGTGCGGGACGACATCGCCGCGATCACCGTCCGGCGCCGGCTCGCGCTCGGGGTCGGCGGACGCCCAGGCGTCGCGGCCGTCGACGTGACGACGCTCCGCCGGGTCGCCGACCACGTGCTCGCCCTCGACGGCGCCACGCGTCCGCCCCTGACTGCCGCCCGGCTCGCGACCCTGCTTCGTGCCGAGCTCGCAGCCGATCCGGGATGCCTCGCCCCGGTCGCGGCGCATCCCGCCACGGTGCGCGCCCTCGTGCGGGCTCAGCACGAGCTCCGCGACGCCGACGAGTCGGCGCTCGCGGTCGTCGCCGGCTCGGGTGTGCTCGGAGCCGACCTCGTCCGCCTGCACCGCGGAGTCACGGAACGGGCGCTCGCGACGCACATCGACGAGGTCGCCGTGCTCGACCGCGCCGCCGAGCGGATCGCCGCAGGCGTCGACAACGCCACACTCGACTCCGTCATCCTGCACCTGCCGGGGGAGCCGAGCCCGCCCGAGCTGCGCCTCCTCCGCGCGCTCGATGCGGCTGGCAGCCTCGAGGTCGTGCTCGGGATGACGGGCGTGGCCGAGGTCGATGCGCCGCTCGCCGCCCTGTTCGGCGCCGACGTCGCCACGCTCGAGGCATGCGCGCACGACCCCGCGACCGCGACGCGCATCGTGCACGCGTCCGACGCCGACGACGAAGTGCGGGCCGCCGTGCGCGAGGTGGTGCGCCTGCTCGCCGCCGGGACGCCGGCCCACCGGATCGCGGTGCTCTACGCGACGAGCACGCCGTACGCGCGGCTCCTCCACGACCACCTCGGCTCGGCGGGCATCCTCGCCAACGGGCCCGGGGTGCGGCCGATCCGGAATCGCGCGGTCGCGGACGCCTTCCTCAACCTGCTGCAGCTGGACCCCGACGACCTCGGCCGCGTCGCGGTCTTCGACTGGCTCGGCCGGGCGCCCGTACGCCGGGCTGACGGGTCGTCGGTGCCCCGCACGCTCTGGGAGCGACTCTCGCGCGAGGCGGGCATCTCGGGCGGTGACTGGACGGAGCAGCTCGACACCCACCTTGCCCGGCAGCGCGAGCGTGCGGGCATCGCGCAGGCCGATCCGGAGTCGTCCGACGCGCAGCGCGCCTACTTCGAGCGCGCCGTCGCCGACACCGAGGGGCTGCGGGCCTTCGTCGTCGAACTCGTGGAGACCCTGCGCGACGGGCGGGCGCGGCGCGGCTGGACGTCGCTCGGCGAGTGGGCTCTCGCGGCATTCCGACGCTACGCGGGCTCGGACGGCCGCCTGCCCGAGCCCGAGCAGCGCGCGGCGACCGCGATCGAGACACTCGTCGGCTCGCTCGGCGAGCTCGAAGGTCTCGGACCTGAGCCCGGACTCGCCGAGCTCGTCGAGATCCTCGACGTCGACCTCGACCAGCGGCGTCCACGCGAGGGCCGATTCGGCGACGGCGTCTTCGTCGGACCGGTCTCGTCGGCCGCGTCGCTCGATGTCGACGAGCTGCGGCTCGTCGGGCTCTCAGAGGACCTGCTGCCCGGGCGTCCGAGCGCCGATCCGCTGCTGTCCGACGCTGTGCGCGTCGCGACCGCGGGGGCGCTCCCGACCGCGCGCGATCGGCTCAGGTCGCGACGTCGCGAACTGCTCGCCGCGCTCGCGGCGGCGCCGTCCGTCACCGCGAGCTTCCCGCGCGGCGACCTGCGCCGCGGCTCAGACCGCCTGCCGAGCCGCTGGCTCATGCCCTCGCTCCGGGCGCTCACGGGTCGGCCCGAGCTCGAGGCGACCCGCTGGTTCGAGGGCGTCTCGACGAGCGTTGAGTCGGTCGACTCGCACTGGCGCGCGCTCACGCGCACCGAGCATCCGGCGACCGAGCAGGAATGGCGGCTGCGGCACCATGCCGGCGGCGGCGCGTTCGACGACGCCGTCATCGACGCGGCCGAGGCCCTCCTGGTCGCGCGACGGTCGGACGAGTTCACGCGCTTCGACGGCAACCTCGTCGGGGTGACCGGACTGCCAGACTTCGCCGACGGCGAGACGCTCGTGTCGCCGACGCAGCTCGAGCGCTACGCCGGCTGCCCGCACACCTACTTCGTCGAGCGCATCCTCGGCGTCTCGGCGATCGAGGCGCCCGAGGAGATCGTCAGCATCCGCCCGTCCGACATCGGCAACATCATGCACGAGGTCATGGACCGGCTCGCGGTTGAGTTCTCCGAGACGCTGCCGGGCTACGGCGCGCCGTGGTCGGCGATCCAGCGCACGCGGATGCGCGAGCTCGCCGCCGACACGATGGCCGACTTCGAGCGCCGCGGCCTCACGGGGCATCCGCGGCTCTGGTCGCGTGAGCGCGCGACGATCCTCGCCAACCTCGAGGCGCTGCTCGACGCCGACGACGAGATGCGCGCAGACCGCGACGCGCGCGTCCTGGCGAGCGAACTGCGCTTCGGAGTGGCCGGGGTGCGGCCCGTGCTCGTCGAGGTCGACGACGGCGCCGTCGCGATGCGCGGTTCGGCCGACCGCGTCGATCAGCGGCGTGACGGCACGCTCGTCGTCACCGACTTCAAGAGCGGCAGCGCGCGCTCGTTCCTCGACATCGGCTCGGATGCGGTGGCCGCGGGTACGAAGCTCCAGCTGCCGCTCTACGCCCACGCCGCCCGCGCGCAATACGGCGGCGACGCGGTCATGGCCGAGTACTGGTTCGTCGGTTCGAAGGACAACGGCAAGCGCGTTCCCGTCGAACTCGACGAGGCACTCGAGGCCCGCTACCGCTTCGCGCTCGGGACGCTCGTGCGCGGCATCCGCGAGGGGCTGTTCATCGCGCGTCCGCCGGCCGGCGACGACTTCGCATGGGTGCAGTGCCTCTACTGCAACCCCGACGGTGTCGGCTACGGGCACGTGCGAGGCCCGAGCGAGCGCAAGCGCGGCGACGGGGCGCTCGAGGCGCTCTTCGCCCTGCTCGATCCGACCGTGCACGCCTCCGAGGAGGAGATCCGATGACGTTGCTCGACGCCCCGGCCCGCCGACGCATCGCCGAGTCGACCGCCGAGAGCCTCTTCGTCGATGCCGGTGCGGGGTCGGGCAAGACGAGCGCGCTCGTCGACCGCGTCGTGCGCTCCGTGCTGCACGATGGGGTGCCGCTGTCGCGCACGGCGGTCGTGACCTTCACCGAGAAGGCCGGGGCTGAGTTGCGCGACCGCCTGCGTGAAGCCTTCGAGAAGGCGCTGCGCACACCCGACGCGGCGGGGGCGCGGGCCGCTCTCGACGACCTCGACGCGGCCGCGATCGGTACGCTGCACTCGTTCGCTCAGCGCATCCTGTCGGCGTTCCCAATCCAGGCCGGGCTGCCGCCGCTCGTCGAGGTGCTCGACGAGGTCGGATCCTCGGTGGCGTTCGGCGCGCGGTGGTCGAGCGTCTGGCAGCGGATGCTCGACGACGACGCCCTCGCCGAGCCGCTGCTGCTCGCGCTCGCGTCCGGGATGACCGCAGAGCACCTGCGCTCGCTCGCGCGGGCCTTCGGCAACGACTGGGACCTCATCGACAGCCACGTGCTCGCCGAGCCCGCTCGTCCCTTCGCGGTGCCCGACAGCTCGGCCCTCGTCCGTCAGGCGACGCTGCTCGTCGAGCGCGCGGTGGAGTGCCACGACGAGACCGACCTGTTCCTCGGCCCGCTCGGGCAGATCGGCGACTGGGTGACCTCGATGGGCCGCGCGACCGATGAGCGCGAGCGGTTCGGACTCGTGCGGCGGGCGGCCTCGATGAGGTTCGGCGGCCGAGGCCGGGCCGCGAACTGGATCGATCTCGCCGAGCTCCGCGCGCAATGCGCCGATTTCGCGAAGGCGGCGGATGCCTTCACGCGCGAGGTCGCGGACGCGGCCCTGCGCCCGCTCGCCCGCGCGGTCGCGACGCACGTGCTCGCGGCGGCTCGTGAGCGTGTGACGACCGGGCGCCTCGAGTTCCACGACCTGCTCGTCGCCGCGCGCGACCTGCTGCGCTCGAGCGCCGAAGCGCGCGGGGCTCTCCAGGCCGACTACCGGCGCATCCTGCTCGATGAGTTCCAGGACACCGATCCGATCCAGATCGAGCTCGCCGTGCGCATCGCGGGCGGCGTCGACGCGACGGCCGACGACTGGCGCGACGTCGTCGTGCCGCCCGGGTCGATCTTCGTCGTTGGCGACCCGAAGCAGTCGATCTACCGGTTCCGGCGGGCGAGCATCGAGACCTACCTGAGCGTCGGCGGCCACTTCGGCGACCACGCCGAGCTGACGACCAACTTCCGCACGATCGAGCCGGTGCTCGCCTGGATCAACGCCGTCTTCTCTCAGGTCATCGTGGAGGATGCCGGCAAGCAGCCGCCCTACGTGCCATTGACGGCCCACCGCGTGCCCGGCGCCGACGACGACCTCCGCGGTCCGGCCGTCACGGTGCTCGGGGCGGAGGCCCACGAGGCGAAGACCCCGGTCGGCGTCCAGCGTGAAGCCGAGGCCGCCGACGTCGCGGAGGTCATCCGCACGGCACTCGCCGACGGCTGGACGGTCTTCGATCGCGACGAGAAGGCCTGGCGTCCGCTCCGCGCCCGGGACATCGCCATCCTGCTACCCGCACGCACATCGCTGCCGTTCCTCGAGGCGGCGCTCGAGGCGGCCGACATCCCTTACCGCGCGGAGTCAAGCTCGCTCGCCTACCAGTCGGAGGAGGTCCGCGCCCTGATGGCGGCGGTGCGGGCGATCGCCGATCCGAGCGACCAGCTCTCGTGCGTCACCGCACTGCGCACGTCGCTCTTCGGTTGCGGCGACGACGACCTGTTCGCCTACCGCCGCAGCGGCGGCCGTTTCGTCGTGAGCGCGCCGGTCGCGGAAGAGCAGCTCGAGACCGCCGTCGGCCGCGCGATGGCCTACCTCAACGAGGTCTACCTGCGCAGCCGTTGGCTCACGCCCGCCGAGGTCCTCACGACGATCGCGACCGACCGCCGGATGCTCGAGGTCGCGCTCGCGACCGAGCGCGACTCGCGGGCCCGGGATCAATGGGGTCGTCTGCGCTTCGTGATCGACCAGGCGCGCGCGTGGTCCGACGCGACACACGGCGGATTGCGCGAGTACCTCGCGTGGGCCTCGCACCAGGCGCTCGACGCGGCGCGCGTCGCCGAGGCGCTCCTGCCCGAGACCGACCTCGACGTCGTCCGTATCATGACGGTGCACGCCGCGAAGGGCCTTGAGTTCGGCATGGTCGTGCTGTCTGGCCTGACGAGCCAGCCGAACCGCGGCCGCGGAGTGCGGCTGCTGTGGCGGAAGCCGTCGGGCTACGACGTGAAGCTTGGCGGCTCGCTTGAGACGAACGACTTCGCGGACGCCGCTCCGCTCGACGGGCAGATGGACGACGCCGAACGTCAGCGGCTGCTCTATGTCGCCGCGACCCGGGCGCGCGACCACCTCGTCGTGTCGCTGCACCGCGCCGACGGCGGACAAGGCACGGCGGCGAAGACGCTCGTCGCGGCGGGAGCCCTCGACGCGCCGAACGCGCAGCCGTTCGTCGCCAACGGCCACGCGGTCGCCACACCGACGCCCGTCGCGGCGCCGCCCGCGGGTCGCGCGTTCGCCGACTGGGAGGCCGACGCGAAGCGGGCGCGCGAGAGTTCGAGGATGCCGTCGGCGCGCACCGCGTCGGGACTCGAGGGCAGCGAGCCCCAGGTGCAGTGGGCCCTCGTCGAGGCGGCCGACGACTTGGCGGAACGCGAGCGCATCGCGGGCGAGGCGAAGGGCCCGCGCGACGTCGAGCTGCCGCCGTGGATGAAGGGCCGCTACGGTGACCTCATCGGTCGCGCGGTGCACGGAACGCTGCAGATCGCGGACGGAGCGGACGCGGCGGTCGACGCCGCCGCGGCCGCGCAGGCGATCGCGGAGGGCATCCCCGACTTTGCGGCGGCGGTCGCGCGCTACGCGCGGTCGGCGCTCGCGACGGAGACCGTGCAGACGGCATTCCGGTCGGAGCACTGGACCGAGCTCTACGTCGGTACCGTCGAGGACAACCTGGTGCTCGAGGGCTTCGTCGACCTCGTCTACCGCGACGCGCGCGGCGACCTCGTCATCGTCGACTACAAGACCGACACGGTGGCCGACGGCGCCCAGCTCAACGAGCGGGCAGGCCATTACGTCCCGCAGGTCGCGGCATATGTGCGGGCCCTTGAGGCTGCGACCGGGCAGCGAGCTCGTGCGGTGCTCATCTTCCTCCGGGAATCGGGGGCGCCCGGCCGTGTCGTAAGGGTCAGCTAGCTATGATGCGCAAGCAGATCATTGAGTCTGCTGACGGGCGGGCCGCCGATGGCGGAGTGGATCCGGCGATGACTGTAGAAGTTCAGCCATCGGGGCAGGACAGCGCGCCGCTCGGTCTTTGAGGAGTAGAAGCGCACCGAAGCCCATCCGTCAGTGAGGGTGCGGTGCGGGTGTTCAATTTGCTAATTGGCGAGGGTTCGAACGACTCGCCTATGTCGGTCGCTGCCACAGCCTGAGGACCTCAGGCCTCCAGCCGTGCCAAACGACTTTTCGACGATCAATCTCGGCCGTAGTTCGCACCTCGGCGAAACCATGTCTCGGAGCGCGATAGCATCCGAGCATGTCAGCATCCGGGGGGACCTTGGCCGAGCCGCAGCTCGACCTCAACGGGCGGAAAGGACGTTACGGGGTAGCAGTACTCGACACTCTCGTCACTGCCGCTGGCTACGACATGACAGAACCGCGTCCTGGCGCGGACATGTTGGCCTACGACTCGACCGTCAGCTTCCCCGAGGGCGACGTCCGGGTGCAGATCAAGACGACCCACAAGTACTCACTGGGCGGTAGCAACTCCCGCCTCACCTACAGCGCCACGGACCACTGGATCGAGAGCTGGTCCCAAACGCTGATGCCTGTCTACTTCGTCGTGATTGTCGTACCGAAGGGCGACAGCTCTGGCTGGCACGAGCACGTCGACGCTGGCACGATGCTGCGCTCGACCGGGGGCTTTTGGAACCGCATCCGCGCCGCGGATTTCGCAGACGGCAACCGCTCGGTTGCGGCTCTCCGAAGTCAGCGGCTTGGCGTAGACAGTGTCGAGCAATGGAGACGTGAGCTTCTAGAGGGGTACGGATTATGACCGATGACGTCACGCCCCGCGACCTTCGCCAGGAGGTCGAGAGCTACCTCGCTCGTTCCGGCTGGACTGCCGGCGGCCGGGGTGAGTTCGGCGAACTCTGGGAATCGCAGCGCGATGAGCAGCGAGCCCGCATTGCGGTCCCCTACCGACTCGTTCGGGGAACACGAGAGTTCGAGTCTGTGGTGCGTCGGCTCGCTGGACACGAAAGCCGGACCGACCTTGCCGTGGCTGATGCGCTTGAGCACGAGTTCGTCGACGTCCAGTCACTCCGCATCTCCGACAGGTTCGTGGAGGACGACAGTGTGCGTCTCGAAAGCGCCGCAACCGTGCTTTCGAACGCGCGTCGTCTCGTGCGCGCTGCGGCAACCTCCGCCCGCAAGCCTCGAGCCCACATCGGGGCGAACTACAGTCCGCCTGCCGACGAGATCGCTGCCAAGGCCCGGCTGTCTCACACTCGCCGCGGTTCGTTCGTGCTGCCGATCGTGATGCCGCTCGAGAAGCCGCAGATCCTGCAAGGCGTGCAGATGCTCGACAGGACGACCAATATCGAGATCGAGAGTGCCGAACGACGGGTCACACGAACTCTGGCTACGGCGTTGACTGCCCTGGACCGGCTCGCCGTACGGCCAGACCGCGAAGCCAGCACGGACGACGTGCTGCAACTCATCACGACCGGCGTGTCGAAGGAGTTGGTCGCCGCGGTTCGCGCCATTGCCACCGATGGAGGCGTGCACGCCTTCGAGTCGGCGTTCCAATGGGCGCCGGGGGTCACGGCCCCTGCCAACCTGCCCGAGCGAGTAGTCATCCCCAGCGACGCGGCACCGCTCCTTGGGAGACTCGAGCGAACCCTGGCCGCGAGCAAGCCGTCAGCGGAGGAGTCGATCTCCGGACAGATTGTCGAGATCAGGCATCTGCCGGACGAATCCTTCGGTCAGGTGTCGATCCGGGCGCGACGAGGCTCTCGGGAGACAGAGATCAAGGTCACCGCCCGAGAAGACGTGGTGCGTGAGGCTGCAGACTGGTTCAAAGCGGGCCGAGTGGTCATGGCTGTTGGGAAGATTCTCTCCGTGCCTGGCAGACCGCTGTCGATGCCGGAGCCGAAGAGCTTGATGCCTCTCGACAGGGTCATGCTCGACAGTCCGACCCAATGACTCAACAAGTGGGCAGATGGACCATCCATGCTTCAGAGATTGGGGGCCTCTGCCTCGAGACGCAGGCTGGGTTGTTCGTCGAGGCGCACGCAGTTGGAAACGATGCCATCGGTGAAGTGTCCGCCTGCATCTCACCTGAGCAGATTTACATCAGGGAGATCGTGGTCCGCGAGGATTGGCGATGTCGCGGTGTTGCGACGTCACTGATCGTCCACTTACTCGACGAGTTTCCAGGGGTCCGGCAGGTCGGGGCTTCGGTGGAGACACCGGAGGGTGCGGCCCTCTTCAAGTCCCTCCAAGCGCAGCGGCCGGAGGTCCAGTGGGTTCATCACTTAGCGGTGAGTTCCTACGCACCTT
>JAAIGF010032558.1_pt1 | contig 15482 bp, 14 predicted proteins | sample 6487441 | NCBI WGS metagenome assembly JAAIGF01 (sample SAMN13974129, study PRJNA590717) | phyllosphere metagenome | biome: pepper field; feature: multiple bacterial spot infested pepper fields; material: pepper leaves; isolation source: leaves from pepper fields | host: Capsicum annuum ... | reverse complement strand
CGCAGCGTTCTGCACTACACGTCCCAGCGGCAGGACGACGGGCTGCAGCAGCGGCTCGTGGAGTTGGCTGGTGAACGTCGACGGTTCGGCTACAGACGGCTGCACATCCTGGTGGAGCGCGAGGGTTTCATGGTCAACCACAAGCGGGTTCATCGGTTGTATCGCCAGGCCGGCCTGGCCGTTCGCAAACGACGTAAGCGCGAGCGCGTGGCAGTTGAGCGCAGCCCCCTGCAAGTCCCCTCCGGGCCAAATCACACCTGGTCGATGGACTTCGTCTTCGACGCACTGGCCAACGGAAAGCCGCTCAAATGCCTGACGGTCGTGGATGACTGCACCCGGGAAGCGGTGGAGATCGCGGTGGCGCGCCGGATCAATGGGCAGGGCGTGGCCGATATCCTGGAGTCGGTATGCCGCTTCCGCGGTTATCCAACCATGATCCGCACCGATCAGGGGCCGGAATTCACCGGTCGAGCCTTGGACCAATGGGCAGCGGCCAATGGGGTGAAGCTGCTGCTGATCCAGCCAGGCAAGCCCACCCAGAACGCCTATATCGAGAGCTTCAACGGCAAATTCCGTGACGAATGCCTCAACGAAAACTGGTTCACCTCACTGGAGCATGCCAAGGCCACGATCGCTACGTGGCGGCTTGACTACAACGAAGTGCGCCCGCACAGCTCGCTTGGCAAAAGCACTCCGGCCAGGTTCGCCGCCGTGCTCCGCGAGCATGGAACGCTTGCAAATCCAAACCCGAGCAATAAGCTCTCAACCACGGACTCTACGAAGTAGGAAGTGGCCCTGTTAGAGGGGGCAGGTCACAACTTGCTCTAAAGCTCGCGGTGGACGGCAAGATGGTCATAGCCTACGACGTCTTCCAGACCATCTTCGACGTGGAGACGCCAACCGCAGCTAGCTTGTTCGGTACGGATGGTGTGAATCAGCCTCACGTGGAGTTCGAAGAAGAGATCGTTCTTCATAAATGCTATCGAAATCCTAGGCAGGTCCTCGTTTGCGCACATGCAATCGGATTTGGTATTTACGGAGATCGCGTAGTATAGATGCTGGAGTCTAAAGAGCACTGGGAAGATTTTGGCTACGAAGTTCAGGGTGAGATCGTAGGGTAAGCCCCCCGTCTTTAACCAGCAGCAAAAATGGAACTACGCGGCCATCTCCAACTGGTCAGACGTTTCGTCTGTTGAGAGCCTGAATTGGCGCGATGCCGCCGAGCGCCATATGCGGACGCTCGTGGTTGTAAGTCCATAGCCATCGGGTGGCGATGTCCTGGACCTGCTCGATGTCGCTGAACAGGTTGCTGGCCAGCCAGGCATAGCGCACGGTGCGGCTGTAGCGTTCGATGTAGGCATTCTGTTGCGGATGACCCGGCTGGATGTAGAGCAGCTTGATTCCCTGGCGCTCAGCCCACGCCTATAGTGCGCCGCTGATCTATTCCGGGCCGTTGTCGCAACGTATCGCCATCGGCTCTCCCCGGATCACCCGTGCCGCCGGCAGGGAAATATCGACCTCCATCGCCAAGCCCTCACGGTTGAAGTCATTCAGGACATTCAGGAGCCGGAAGCTACGACCGTCGGCCGGTTGGTCGCGCATGAAGTCCATCGACCTACCGCTTGAGGTTGGCTGGGATGGCGCATCGGGAGCTATGGGGAGGGGGCCAGGCAGGTGTCAGCGCCCCAGGTAGAGAGGCTGGAGCATCTTGGCTGAATGAGGTGTGGTTCAGCCTTGATCTGGATCGGGACAGACTGCGCCAAGGCGGCGCTGGCTGCGTTTGCCGGGCAGAGCCCGGCACTAACGATGCGGCGCGGCCCGGCTTCACCCGCGTCATATCGTCGCAGAGGCCGATCGTGAGGCCTACTGGGTTGCGCCCTGTCGGTAGAATCCACGTGGTGCGTCATTCCCGACTCCATCGCCGGCTCCAGGCCCTGGCATGGCTTGCCATGCTGCTGGTGCTGTGCGCGCCGCTGGTGAGCCGGTGGTGGGCGTCGGCGCCTCCGGCGCCCATGGTGGCGCACGTTGTGCAGCCTGCCGTGTCGTCGCATGCACCGCAGGGCGAACATGGCCATGCCGAGGCAATGGCCGCCGGCCACGCGCATCACCACGACATGTCCGCACACAGGGACCATCACGCCGAGCCATCCGCTGAGGCGGATTCGCATCTCCTGCCGGCAGCAGATCCTCATGCCGATCATGAAATGGGCGTGGACTGCGATTACTGCCTGATCGCAGCGCGTTTGATCACGCTGCTGGTGGCGGTCCTGTTGCTGCTCGTGCCGTCGGCGCCGATCCGTCGCGCGCTGGTGGGCCCGGTGCGGGTGTTGCCGGCACGGTTGATGGGCACGTTGGGCGCCCGTGGTCCGCCGGTGCGCGTTGCCTGGGCCATGCGCGCTTTCTGATTCGCTGTTGATGCGTGGATTCCGGTTTTCCGGGGTTGCCGGGCAGAGCCCGGCACTACGGAACGTCGGTGCGGGCTGTCTGCCGGTCAGCCCCCGATACCACGGGATATCGTTCGGTCTCCATGCATCGGTCGGACCCTACGTGCGCATGCGCGTGACGAAGCGTTGCCAGCCAGCGGCTGGCATTACGCGATACACGAGCCATTGATGCTGCCCCGCGCTGCGGGGCGGCCCTGCATGCCATGGAAAAATGAAAACGAACTCGATTCGCGGTCACCACCGCTGGGCAGCCCTGCCTGCGCTTTGCCTTTGCCTGCTTCATGCGCCAGCGGGCAGGGCGGGCGACGCCGTGCTTCCTGCAACGCTGGATACGGTGCACGTGGTGGATACACGCAGCGGTGAGCTGTCAGCAACCGCCAGCGCGGCCTCCGCACTGGCCCTGAGCGTGCTGCAGACGCCGGCCAGCCTCAGCGTCATTTCCCGCGATGAACTGGAACAGCGCGGCGATGCCAACCTCAACGATGCCATCACCCGTGCCGGGGCCATCAGCGCGATGCCGCATCCGGGCAATGGCCTGAGCGCGCTGTCCAGCCGCGGCTTCACCGACAGCGCTTCGGTGATGCGCCTGTACGATGGAATGCGGCAGTACGGCGGTGTCGGCGTCACCTTTCCCTTTGATACCTGGTCGGTCGAACGGATCGAGGTACTGCGTGGTCCGGCGTCGGTGATCCATGGCGATGGTGCCATCGGCGGTGTGGTCAACGTCGTGCCGAAGCGACCGTCGCGCGGTGCCGTGGAAAACGAGATCAGCGTGACTGTCGGCAGCGAGGACACCGCCCGGCTGGGCTTCGGTAGCGGCGGCGCACTGTCGGCGGATGTGGCGTATCGCCTGGATGTCAGCGGCAATTACAGCAGTGGCTGGGTTGATCGGGGGAATAACGGCGATGCCACGTTCTCCGGCGCGTTGCTGTGGCAGGCGCAGCCGGACCTGCAGTTCACCCTCACACACGCGGAAGGCTACCAGCGGCCGATGCGCTACTTCGGTACCCCGCTGGTGGAGGGCCGGCAGCTGGATGCGCTTCGCCACCGGAACTACAACGTGGCCGACAGCCTGATCCGCTTCCGTGACCGCTGGACCCAACTGGATGCCGCATGGACACCCACCCGTGATGTGGAATGGCGGACGCGCTTCTACCAGGTGGACAGCCAGCGCGACTGGCGCAATGCGGAGGCCTATGCTCATGACCCCGAAACCGGCCTGATCGACCGTAGCGACAACACCCGCATCAGCCACGACCAGGGCCAGACCGGGCTTACTTCCACGTTGCGCGTACGTACTCCGCTGGGGGGGTTGTCCAATACATTCGTCGTCGGTGCCGATGTCAACCGCGCGCATTCCCGGCATACGAACAATACGTACTCGGGCAGCTCGGGGCCGGTGGATCCGTTCCATCCAGTGCCGGGGAAATTCGTCAGTGATGCTCCCAACCTGCCGCGCTATCGCAACAGCGCCGAGCAGTACGCGCTGTTCGTGGAAGACCGCCTGACCGTGGGTGAGCGCTGGTCCCTGCTGGGCGGGCTGCGCCATGACCGCGCAAGCATCGAACGTACCGATCTGGTCAGCGGTCAGCCAGCGTTCTCCAGGACCTACTCCAGCACCGGCTGGCGTGCCGGCACGGTGTTCGCGCTGCAGCCCACGCTCAGCCTGTATGCGCAGTACTCGCAGGCCGCCGATCCGGTCAGCGGGTTGCTGATGATCAGCCCGGGCAACAGTCATTTCGATCTCGCCAAGGGGCGGCAGCTGGAAATCGGCATGAAGCAGGCGTTCGACGGCGGTGAGTGGACGCTGGCCGCTTACCGCATCCGCAAGACCGGCCTGCTCAGCCGCGATCCGCTGGATCCTTCCCGCAGCGTCCAGGTGGGCGCACAGGCATCAAAGGGTATCGAGGCATCGTTGAACTGGTCCTTCGCGCCGCGCTGGTCGCTCGATGCCAACGCCACCGTGCTCAAGGCCGAGTTCGAGGACTTCCTGGAGGCCAGCGGTTCGCCGGTGGGAACGGTTTCCCGCGCCGGCAACGTGCCGCCGAACGTGGCCGAACGCCTGGCCAACGTGTGGCTGGGCTGGCAGTTCCTGCCTGCATGGAATCTCGCCGGTGGCCTGCGCCACGTCGGCAAGCGCCATGCGAACAACGCCAATACGCTGGAACTGCCCGGATACACCACCACCGATCTCGCACTCACGTGGCAGTCCGGTGCGCGCACCCGGGTCGCCGCGCGGGTGTTCAACGTCTTCGACAGAACCTTCTACACCACCGCGTACTACACCGATACGCAGTGGCTGCTCGGTGCCGACCGGCGCGTGGAAGTGTCGTTCGACCATCGTTTCTGAGGACGATTGCCATGTCGCTGCGATCCGCCGCCCGGCGCTGGACCTATCTGACCCACCGGTGGCTGGGCATCGGTGGGTGTCTGTTGATGCTGCTGTGGTTTGCCAGCGGCATGGTGATGCTGTTCATCGGCTACCCGAAGCTGACGCCATGGGAGCGGCTTGCCGCGCTGCCAGCACTGGCCGATGGCGCTGGCTTGAAGGGGCTGGCTGCGTTGCCGGCGGAGGTGCAGCGGGCACCGGAATCGGTGGTGTTGACCACGCTGCGCGGCGAGCCCGTGTATGTGGTCCGCGTCGGCAAGGATGCCGGCGCCTGGTCGGCGCGCAGTGGACTGCCCATGGCCACGGTGGACATAGCGCGGGCCGAAGCCGCGGCGATGCGCTTCGCGGGCGCTGCGGTATTGGGCGCAACGCGGCAGGTCGATGAAGACCGCTGGACGCATTCGCGTGGCTTGAATCCGCACCGGCCGCTCTACCGGATGGAGGTGGGCGGCGTTCATCCCGGCAGCGTGTATGTGTCATCGCGAACCGGCGAAGTGGTGCTGGATGCACCCGTGCTGCAGCAGCGCTGGAACTATGTGGGGGCATGGCTGCACTGGCTGTATTTCCTGCGCATGCAACCGACCGATCCGGTGTGGACGTGGACGGTCACCGTGTTGTCCGCGCTGTGCACCGTGGTGGCGATCAGCGGCGTCGTCGTGGGTATCTGGCGTTGGCGGTTCCGTGGGCGTTACCGCTCCGGCGCCAGGACGCCCTACACCGAGCCGTGGATGCGCTGGCACCATCTGCTGGGGTTGCTGGCCAGCGCGTTCGTGCTTGCCTGGATATCCAGCGGCCTGATGTCGATGAATCCGCTGGGAGTTTTCAGCAGCGCGCATGCGGCGGTGGATGAGGCACGCTACCGGGGTGGGATGCCGGCGTTGCAGAGCAGGATCGCCGAGCCGGCAGCGCTGCTGTCGACGCTGCGGGCCGCAGGCTTCCTGCCAGTGGAACTGCAATGGAGGCGAATCGACGGGGTCCTGTTCGCGGTGGCGCTGGATGACCGCGGCGACACCCGCATCGTCAGCGAGGGCGATGGTGGATTGCAGGTGGCGCTCAGGTTGCCGGAAAACGGGGTGCGCGGGATGGCAACTGCCCTGGTCGATGCGCCGCTGCGCGCATTTCATGTGTTGCATTCCGCTGACAGCTACTTCTACCCGCGCGCACCGGAGGCGATGAACGGTGCGATGGTGCGGCGGTTTCCGGTTGCGATGGCCGAGTTCGACGATGCTGATGCCACGCGCGTCTACCTGGACCTGGCAACCGGTGACCCGCTTCTGGTCCTGGGCAGGCGCGAACGGACCGGGCGGTGGCTGTTCAATTTACTGCACAGCTGGGATCTACCGCCCCTGCTGCGCGCGGAGAACACGCGGCTGGGCAGCCTTCTGCTGCTGAGCGGCCTGGGCACCGCGCTCTGCGCAACGGCGCTGGTCATCGGCTGGCGGCGCCTGCGCCGCAAACTCCGCCGCACCTGAAAAAGGGGACGGAGATGGTTAATTGAAAATAACTGCCTCCGTCCCCTTGTATGGGAACGGGGGCATGCCTAACATCCGCAACGGGACGCGGCGTGTTCTGGAGCGCTGCGGAGCACGGAGATCGATCGGCTGGGGAGGCTGGTCAACCGGTAGTGGCATGTTCTGCGCTGCTGTCCGACGTTCCTGCTCGGCAAGGAAGCGAAAAATCATCTCGGCTGTGACGTGTGTCACGGACCGGTTTCGTTTTCGCGTGTTACATCGGCACGGGGATCATCGCGGCGCACAGCCGCGCTGATGCGGGTGTCGACATCAAGGGGGGTGTCATGGGTCTCGCGGTAGCTGTCATTGTCATTGTGCTGCACGCACTCGTTTACTTCGCGGCCAAGAGCGCCGCAGTGCGCCTGATCCGCGACAGATCCGATGCCGTCAGTCCGATGGCGCTGGGGCTTGGCGCCGTCGTGGCGTCATCGATCGCCATGAGCGTCTGCGCACGCTTGCTGCTGGTCGATCCGGCGCATTACGCCGCGCTGTCTTCCGTTGGGCAGGACATGTACGTGGGCAGGTTGATGCTGTTCGTCCTGGTGCCGACGGTGCTGTCCATCGCCGTGATCGTGCTGCGCATGGTGCAGGCGGCATTCGACGCGGAAGTACGGACAGCCGAAAGTGCACGCATCGAAGGCATCGTTCTGCGCTGGTGACAGCCTGGGCCGGCAATCCGGTCAGCGGCGATCGCGCCTGATCCAGGCGCGGACGAACAGCGCGATCAGGGCACTGAACACCAGCCAGGAAACCAGATCGAAGAGCCCGTCTCCGAGCAGCGCGCTGACCAGCCCGATCAGGGTGGCCAGGGCAATCCATGCCGGAGCCACGAACGGGCTGCGCATCGCGGCGGGTGTACGGTCCGGTGGGTTCATGCGATCTCCCTGGTCTGCGCGTGCTCTATCTCGGCGACGCGCGTGGCGGTGTTGCCGCGCTTGAACCACAGGTAAAGCCCGCTGATCAGCACGACGATGGTCAACAGGTCCAGCAGGGCCCACAGGATCTTCAGCGGCAGCTTGCCGTAATCGCCAAAGTGCAGTGGCTGGCTGAGCAGCAGCACGGTCATGTACAGGGGAAGTTGCGGTTGCGCGGTGAGCTCGCCGGTGGCGGCGTCGACCAGCACCGGGCGGTACATGCGTTCGGTCAACGGCGTATCGCCCTGCATGAACACACCGTAGTGGTGATTGCCGCTGTAGCCAGTGCCGGGAAAACTCACGAAGGCCGGCCGCATGTGCGGTTCGGCGGCACGTGCGGTATCCACGGCGGCCTGCAGCGATGTAAGCGTGGAAGGCCGGGGCTGCCCGGCGTAACGCGCCGCGAACTCGCCCAGCTGCTCGGCCTGGAAGGCCTGTTCAAGCGGCTTGGCCAGTGTGTTGATGGCGCCGGTCAGGCCCACCACCAGCGCCCAGCCCAGCGTCACCACGCCAAGTACGTTGTGCAGGTCCAGCCATGCCAGCCGACGGCTGCGGCCGGTGCGCAGCGTACCGAACCGCTGCCTGCGCATGAAGGGGCCGTACAACACCAGCCCGGACACGATGGCCACCACGAACAGCAGGCCCATCGCGCCCATGAACAGAAGACCCGGCAGGCCCATGAAGAGGTCGGTATGCAGGCGGAGGATGAAGTACATCACCCCTTCGTTGAACTGTGCCGCCGGAACCTGCTCTCCGGTGAGGGTATTGAGCTGCACCGTCTGCATCTGCGGTGGCGGGGTATCCACCCGCGCGCCGGTATTGACGTACATCACCGGTGCTTCCGGGTCCCAACCGACGAACAGCGGCACGTTGCCGGGATAATGCTGAAGCGCCGTCTGCACCTGTGCATCCAGATCGCGCAGCACCGCCCCCGCAGGAGCGGGCGCAAGCTCCGGCTCGGCAGCGGTCAGATGGTCGATCTCGTGGCCGAAGATCAGTGGCAGCCCGGTCAGGCACAGCAGCAGCAGGAACAGCGTGCAGACCAGACTGGTCCATTTGTGGATCACGAACCAGGCTTTGATGGCGGAGCGTTGCATGCAGCGAGGGTCCTCGGGCGGCAGCTGGAGGTGGGCGACGAGCGTCGGCTGCGGATTATCCCGGCAGGAGGATGTAAATACAAACGATTCCCAGCTGCGTTGCTGTCCCGGCAGCCAGGTGAGGCCGTTCAGGCTGGTTCAGCGCTGTCATCGTGCCGTAGCCAAGGGATCACACCTTGCATGCCAGCCAGCCGCTAGCGTGGAGCCGTAAACAGAAAGCACCCGAATGGAGAACTCTCATGTGGCTGATCGACCGCCTGCTTCCCGCATCCCGGACCGCCCGCCAGGGCGATGAAGCTGTGCCGCCGTCGCCACTGGAGGCCCCTGCGCGCCGCCTCTCCCTCAAGCGCGGCGCACGGGCAGGGCGCGCAGGCATGGCGCCGTGGCAGAAGGTCGCGCCGCTCCGCCGCACACGCCATTAAGGCCCTTCCCGCGCCCATGTTTTCAGCCAGCAGAGCGGCGGGCTAGCGGCGATCCGCAGGATGGTTGACCCCATCGTTGACCGCTACCTCGCCCAGCGCGAACGGGTTGATGCCTTCCAGGCAGCCCACGTTGTAGCCGTATTCGTGCGGATTGGAGCGGCGCCGATGGTGCGTGTAGATACCGCAGATCGCGCAGAAATAATGCTCGGCCACATGAGTATTGAACTGGTACAGGCGCAGCTGCTCCTGGCCACGCACTACCTGCACGCCATCCTCGGCGACGCCTGCTGCGATCGCGCCGCGCCGACGGCACATCGAACAATCGCAGCGGCGTGGGTCGACGATGCCATCGGGCAGGTGCAGCCGCAGCTCCACCGCGCCGCAGTGGCAGGTGGCGCGGTGATATTCCTGTATCAGGATTCCTGAAACCTGCTTGATTCCCATTGATGCTCCCAGCGGCCGCCAGGAAGGCCGCCGTCGCCGATAGTGTGCCCGCGCGGTGGCTGAACGGGATGAGATTCCGTGTTCCCGTCGCTTATGGCTAACTATGCTCCTCCGAAACGACAAGGATGGTTCCAGGTGAAGGCAGCAGGGCGCTGGAGTATTGCAACAGTGATGCTGCTGTTGGCCGTATGGGGCGCCGGCCTGATCTTCTACCAGCTTCCCGGACCCGTCTGGCTGGCCGGTGTGGTTGCAGCTGTATGGCTGGTGGTGGCGGGCTGGCTGTCGCTGGGCGTGGGCCGCGGATGCGCGAGCCGGCGGCGGCTCGGCATCTTCGCGGCGTGCCTTGCGGCCCTGGGAACGTGGTGGATGGCGCTGTCCCCGCGGCAGGATTGCGTCTGGGCCGATGATGTCGCCGAGCGCCTGCACGTGGTGTCCTTCGATGGACGTCATGTTGTGCTGGACAACGTACGCGACTTCCGCTGGCGCAGTGAAGACGACTACGACGTGCGCTGGGTACGCCGCGAATATGACCTGCAACAGCTGCGTTCGGCTGACCTGGTGCTGTCCTACTGGATGGGGCCGGCGATCGCCCACACGCTGGTGTCCTTCGGTTTCGACGACGGTCGGCAGCTGGTGTTTTCGGTTGAGATCCGCAAGGAGCGCGGCGAATCGTTTTCCGCGTTGGGCGGGTTCTTCCGCCGGTTCGAAATGACCTTGGTGGCGGCGGAGGAGACCGACATCATCCGCACCCGTACCAACGCGCGTGGCGAGGACGTCCATCTGTACCGCCTGCATGGCCTGGGCCCCGCGCAGCTGCGCGCGCTGTTCGCCGGTTACCTGGACCAAGCGCGCCAGCTGGATGCCGAACCTGCCTGGTACAACACACTGACCAGCAACTGCACCACCATCGTGTTCGACCTGGCCCGCCACATCGCCCCGGGCCTGCCGCTGGACTACCGCCTGCTGCTGTCCGGCTATCTGGACGAATATGCCTACGAACAGCGCGCGCTGGTGCCGGGCTACGATTTCGCCACATTGCGGGCGCGCGGGCGGATCACCGAACGCGCGCTGGAGCCTGGTTCCGAACAGGATTTCTCGGCCCGGATCCGCCGCGGCGTGCCCGGCATGCCCCAGGACGAAGACCTGATCAAACGCGGACAGGGAAGCGCACCATGAGCACTGCAACCAGAGGCAGAGCATGGGCCCGCAGCGGTCGCCTGCTGCTGGCTACGGTGGTGCTGCTGCTCGGCAGCGGCTGTGCCATGGTCACCGTCAAGCAGGTGGCCAACACCGATTACCTGCAGGCCAAGCGCGCCGATGTGCTGACCTCCGGCAAGCTGAGCGCGGCATCGCAGGAAACACTGAGCGTGGTGGGCCTGGATGAAAGCCAGTGCGACAAGGACATGGTGGCCTGCCGGACCACGCTGCAGGAAACCCAGGGCATCAATACCGAACAGCGGCTGTCGGCGCTTTCGGAGCTGTGGGTGCGTACGGCGCTGGCCTTGAGCCCGAAGCCGAAGGACGCCGAGAAGCAGCCGATGAGTGTGGCGGCGGTGGACGCCTGGCTGGAAGCGGCACGGTATGCGTACGCCTACCTGTTCTTCAGCGGACGCGCGCCTTCGGAGCGTGCGTTCGAGGACCGCCAGACCCAGGTGCGCGACTACTACAACTACGCGGCCGAGCAGACTGCGTCCATGATGTTCCGGCGTGCACGCGAATCCGCGTTGGAGGGCGAGGACTACAACGCCCCGGTGTCCGGCGAACGCTGGACCATCACCTCCAGTTTCGAACGCCTGGCGTTGCCCAGTATTCCCACCCGGCTGGTATCGGCGGCCACGGTGAGTTTCGATGGCCTGCGCAGCACGTACCGCCGCGACGGCTTCGGTGCGGAACTGGTGGTGGTGATGGACCCGCCGAAGCTGAGCACGCCACTGCCGCAGGCCGATGCACCGGTGGACGGTGGCACCCGCCGGCAGCAGCAGGAGGTGCCGCAGTACAGTGAGATGTCCTCCATCAACGTCACCGCCCTGTTGCGATTCAAGGGCCAGACGCTGCAGGACGTGCTGTCCACCCGCCAGGTGCTGCTGGATGTCTATTCCCCCGAAGCCACCGAGCATGTGGAACTGCAGGGCGAGCAGGTCCCGCTGGCCGCCAACTTCACCGCAGCCTACGGCCTGTGGCTGGCGCAGAGCGGCTTCGCGAGGCAGTCGCTGCGCACCCTGTTCGGCATGAGCGAGGGCATCAACAAGCCACACATCTACCTGATGCAGCCGTGGGATCCCGAGCGTCGCATCATCTTCATGCTGCATGGCCTGGGCAGCAGTCCTGAAGCATGGGTCAACGTGGCCAACGAGATCATGGGCGAGCAGGAGCTGCGCCGCGAGTTCCAGGTATGGCAGGTCTATTACCCCACCAATGCGCCGATCGCCCTGAACCGGTATGAGATCGCACAGGCGTTCAACCAGACGCTGAAGCATTTCGATCCTTCCGGGCGCACCCGTGCGTCCAGGGACATGATCTATATCGGCCACAGCATGGGCGGGGTGCTGGCGCGCCTGCTGGTCAGTTCTTCCGGCGAGACGTTGTGGAACGATGTGGCCACGCGCTATGAGTTGAAGGGCGAGAGGCTGCAGCGGGTGCAGGCCAAACTGGGGCCGGTGCTGCACTTCCAGCCGCAGCCGAACGTGGAGCGGGCGATCTTCATTGCCGCCCCGCACCAGGGCACGGATATCGCCGGCAACAGCATCGGCCGGCTGCTCGGCCGGCTGGTGCGGCTGCCGCTCACCCTCCTGGGATCGTTCGGGGAAGCTTTCCTTGCGCTGCAGCAGTCCGACGGACAGCGGGCGGGCACCCAGAAGCCACGGGTGCCCAACAGCATCGACAACCTGAAGGCGAGCGACCCCTTCGTGAAGGCCGCCGCGTCGCTGCCCATCCAGCCGGGGCTGAAATACCACTCGATCATCGCGCACCGCAAGCCGGACGTGCCGTTGGCGCGCTCCGATGACGGGCTGGTGCCGTACTGGAGCGCGCATCTGGATGGCGCATTGTCGGAGAAGATCATCACGTCCGGTCACAGTGTGCAGCAAACCCCGCAGGCAGTGCTGGAGATCCGGCGCATCCTCCGCGAAGACGTCGAGGAGGTTGGCGCCCGCGCCCGGTAGAGCCGGGCTCTGCCCGGCTGCGTGGCGTAACGGATTCTGCGGCTTGCCGGGCAGAGCCCGGCACTACGTTGAGCCGCGTGACGCCGTGGGATCTGCGGCTTGCCGGGCAGAGCCCGGCACCCTGCGCGTCACCAGGCGGTGATGGTCTGTCCGCTCTGGATGCCTTCCACCGCGCGCTGGTAGGCCAGCGCCACGCGCTGCGCGGGGATCGCTTCGAAGCCGGGGAAATACGGCGCGTAGGCTTCCATCGACTCCTCCAGCACCGTCGGGCTGACCACGTTGATGCGCAGGCCACGCGGCAGCAGCTCGAAGGCCGCAGCACGCACGAAGCCTTCCAGCGCCGCGTTCACCGCCGTGGCATTGGCACCATCGCGGATCGGCTGGGCACTGATGATGCCGCTGGTGAGGGTGATCGAACCGCCTTCGCGCAGGTGGTGCTGTGCTGCCAGCGCCAGCCGCACCTGGCCGAGCAGCTTGTCCTGCAGGCCGGTGTTAAAGGCCGTGGCATCCATGCGTGCAATTGGCCCGAAATGCACCTGGCCGGTGGTGGCGATCACCGCATCCAGCGGGCCAGTGGCAGCGAACAGCGCCTGCACGCTGGCATCCTGGGTGAGATCGACATGATGGTCGCCGCTGCTGCGGCCGGCACGCAGCACCTCATGGTGGGCCGCAAGGTGATCGGCGACGGCACGACCGAGGGTGCCGGAGGCACCGATGACGAGGATCTTCATGGAAAAGCTCCGTGGAAGGGAAGGGAACCCGTTGCCGGGACAGGGGCGAACGGCGTGCCGACGCGCGGGACGCTGTCAGCACGCGGTGCCAAGCCGCCGGCCATGGTCGCCCTGCGGTCTCGCATCATCCATCGTTCGCGGCTGACAGTTCCTGCCCGCGCTGCTGTGCCGCTTTCAGGGCGCTGGCCACGAGTGCCTCGAAGCCACCGGCCTGGAAGCATTCGATCGCCGCCTGCGTGGTGCCGCCGGGGGAAGTGACGCGGCGGCGCAGTTCAGCGGCCGGTTCACCGGCCTCATCCAGCATGCGCGCCGCCCCCAGCAGGGTCTGCTGCACCAGCGTGCGGGCGGCGTCGGCCGGCAGTCCCTGGGCGATGCCGGCCGCTTCCATGGCTTCGGCCAGGAGGAAAACATAGGCCGGGCCGCTGCCGGATACGGCGGTTACCGAATCCATCAGTTCCTCCTTGTCCACCCACACCGTTCGGCCGGCGCTGGAGAGCACCGCATCGGCCTGGGCGCGCTGGGCACTGGAAACCTGCGCGGTGGCGAACAGGCCGGTGACGCCAGCCCCCAGCAGCGCGGGGGTATTGGGCATGGCGCGGACTACCGGCAGACCGCCACCCAGCCAGCGGTCCAGCTGGGTGCTGGTGATGCCGGCGGCGATGGAAACCAGCAAGGGACGACGTTGCTGGGCGATATCCCGCAGCGATCCGCAGACCTCGCGCAGCACCTGGGGCTTCACCGCCAGCACCCAGGTGTCGGTGTGGCTGGCGGCTTCATTGGCGCTGGCATGCACGGTGACGCCGAAATCGGCGCTGAGCGCTTCGCGCAGGGCCTGCACCGGTTCGGCGACATGGATGCGCGTGGCGGCCACGCCTTGGCGTACCAGGCCGGCGATCAGGCTGCGGGCCATGTTGCCGCCGCCGATGAAGGCGATGGTGGGTTCGGTCATCTGCATTCTCCTTTCCATCTGTGGGTTCACGCCGCCGGTTGTGGCCGGGCGGGTGGACGCGCGCCGAACAGGGCCGTGCCGATGCGGACCATGGTCGATCCTTCGGCGATGGCGTCGGCATGGTCGCTGCTCATGCCCATCGACAGGGTGTCCACCTGCGGGTGCGCGGCGGCAAGTGCCTGGAACATGGTACGCATGCGGGCGAAGGCGGCGCGTCGTCGCCCGCTGTCCGGCCAGGGGGCCGGAATGGCCATCAGGCCACGCAGGGCCAGCCGCGGCTCGGCGGCCACGGCGGCGGCCAGTGCCGGCACCTTGTCCGGGGCGCAGCCGTGCTTGCTGTCCTCGTCATCGATGTTGACCTGGATGAGCACGTTCAACGGTGGCTGCGCCGGGCTGCGATGGCGGGCCAGGGCGGTCACCAGCTTGGCCCGGTCCACGCTCTGCACCCAGTCGAAGTGGCGCGCGACTGCTTCGGCCTTGTTGCTCTGCAGGTGGCCGATGAGATGCCATTCCAGTGCCAGCGGCCGCAGAGCCTCCATCTTGGCCAGGGCTTCCTGCACGTAGTTTTCGCCGAAGGCCCGCTGGCCCTGGGCTGCCAGTGTCGCCACCGCCGTGGCCGGCTGGGTCTTGGAGACGGCCAGCAGGGCCGGCGGCGGTCGGCCTGCGGCGCAGGCCGCCTTGTGCAGGTTGCTCAGGATTTCGGGCAGCGGGGTGGACACGTAGCGCGTTCCGGTGTGACAGGAGGCTATACTGACGCCCGGGGAAACAACCTTCCAGTCCAAGCCGTTATTGGGGAGTAGCCGCTCATGGATATCGCCGAGCTGTTGGCGTTTTCCGTCAAGAACAAAGCATCTGACCTGCACCTGTCCGCAGGCCTGCCGCCGATGATCCGTGTCGACGGCGATGTCCGTCGCATCAACATTCCGGCACTGGACCACAAGCAGGTGCATGCGCTGGTGTACGACATCATGTCGGACAAGCAGCGGCGCGATTACGAAGAGTTCCTGGAGGTGGATTTCTCTTTCGAGATTCCTTCGCTGGCGCGCTTCCGCGTGAACGCCTTCAACCAGAACCGCGGTGCCGGTGCGGTGTTCCGTACCATTCCCTCCGAGGTGCTGACCCTGGAGGACCTGGCCTGCCCGCCGCTGTTCCGCGAGGTCATCCAGCAGCCCCAGGGCCTGATCCTGGTGACCGGGCCGACCGGCTCGGGCAAGTCGACCACGCTGGCGGCGATGATCGACTACATCAACAAGAACGAGTATGGGCACATCCTCACCGTCGAGGACCCCATCGAGTTCGTGCACACCTCGCAGAAGTGCCTGATCAACCAGCGCGAAGTGCACCGCGATACGCATGGCTTCAACGAAGCGCTGCGTTCGGCGCTGCGCGAGGATCCGGACATCATCCTGGTCGGCGAACT
>JAAIGF010215128.1_pt1 | contig 15487 bp, 10 predicted proteins | sample 6487441 | NCBI WGS metagenome assembly JAAIGF01 (sample SAMN13974129, study PRJNA590717) | phyllosphere metagenome | biome: pepper field; feature: multiple bacterial spot infested pepper fields; material: pepper leaves; isolation source: leaves from pepper fields | host: Capsicum annuum ... | reverse complement strand
TCGTGGCGCGGGCGGGATCGAAGGTTTCCGGGCTGCCTTCCGAGCAGAACACGAAGGTGCGCGCCGATGCCGGGCCGTGACCCAGGATCAGCGCCGAGATGAAGGCGACCGCCAGGGCGCGCTGGCCGGCGCGGTATGCCGCGGCCGGCCTCACGGCGTCCGGATCGCGCCGGTCCGCGGCCGCGCGGCCGCTCCGGCACCCTGGGCGGGAAAGTCGACCTGCACGACGGTCCCCTGGCCGGGCTCGCTGCTGACCGCGATCCGGCCGCCGAGCTTGGCGGTCACGAGATTGTGGACGATATGCATGCCGAGCCCCGTGCTGCCGGCGCTGCGGGCCGTCGTGAAGAACGGGTCGAAGATCCGGTCGAGGTGCTCCGGCGGGATGCCCTGACCGGTGTCGCGGACCTCCATCCGCACGAGGCCGCCCTCCCGCTCCGACACATCCACGGTGATCCGGCCCGGCTCGCACGCCCGGAACCCGTGCACGACCGCGTTCGCGATGAGGTTGGTCACGATCTGCGCGAGCACGCCGGGATTGGTGTCGATGACGAGGTCCGCGGGGCAGGCGCGCTCCACCGTATGGCCGCCCTTGCGCAGCATCGGCCTGAGGCTCGCCAGCAGGTCGTCGAGCCAGGTCGCCAGCACGACGCTGCGGCTCTCGTCGCTGACGCGGTCCACCGCGACCTGCTTGAAGCCCTGGACGAGGTCGGCGGCCCGGGTGAGATTCGTGCAGAGCAGGGTGGCGCCCTCCTCGACCCGGTCGACGAAGTGGTTCAGCCGGGACCGCGACAGCGTGCCGGCAGACAGGCCGGTGCGGAAGGCCCGCGCCTCGTCGCTCATGAGCGTCCCGGTGGTGAGCGCGATGCCCAGCGGCGTGTTGATCTCGTGGGCGACCCCGGCCACGAGCTGCCCGAGGGAGGCGAGCTTCTCGGCGCGGACGAGGTTGTCCTGGGTCCGGCGCAGCTCGACCAGGGCGACGTCCGCCTGATCCTTGGCCCGTCGCAGCGCGCCTTCCCGGCGGGTGATCTCGGAGACGAAGACCGCGGTGGCGCGGGCGATGTCGCCGAGCTCGTCGCGGCGTGCCGTGCCCCGCACGGCCGCCCCCGCCGGGTTACCGGTCAGCATGACCATGTCGCCCTGGAGGGCGCGCAACGGCACCAGGATCGAGCGGGCGACGAGGATCACGACCAGCGCGCCGAACAGCAGGAGCCCGGCCGCGCCGGCGAGCAGGATCCGCTGGATGACGATGCCGGACCGGTCGGCGTCCTCCACGAAGGCGTCGTTGAGCGCCTTGGCGCTGTCGATCATCGTCGCGGCGAGCCCGTCCATCGCGACGATCATGGCGTTCTGCTGCCGCAGGCCCCCGATGGTGGTGGTGAGGCGCCCGCGCCACCCGTCGAGGGCCTGGACCATCTCGGCCTGGATCAGCGGCGAGATCGGCAGCGAGGCGGCGCTCCGGGCGAGGCGCTCGCCCTCGTCGCGCATCCGCTCGGCGAGGGCGGCGTCCCGGTGCAGGAGGGCGCCGGCGGTACGCGGCCCCAGCTTGAGGGTGCCGATCGCGACGTTCTGGGTGGCGCGCTCGATCTCGTTGGCCTCCACGGAATAGGCCAGCAGCTGCGCCACCTCGTCGTGCAGGCTCTCCTGGCCGGACGTCTCGATCTTCAAGGTGCGCTCGATCCAGGCGTCGAGCCTCGCGCGGAGGTCCGGCTTCGACCCCGCCGTCTCGGCGGTGAGCGCGTCGAGGGCCTCCGCGTCGGCGTCCCGGCCGTCGGCCCGCAGCGCCGCCGCGAGGTCGCGGCTGGCGGCGCGGAAGAGGCCCTGCGCGCGCGGGCCGTCGCCCTCCGAGACCGCCGCTCCGGCGGGGCCGGCCGCGGGCGCATCGCTCCGGGCCGCGGCCTGGGCGGCGAGCACGGCGCTCTCCGCGCTGCGGGCTCTCAGGGCGTTGAGGCGGGCCACGAGGCCCCGGGCGACCCGCAGCGCCTCGACCTTCTCGGCCGTCGAGCGCGCGAGGTCGGCGTTCGAGGCCTGCTGCCGCAGGCGCGCCCGGTCGGTGAGGTCGATCAGGGTGTCGGCCCGCTGCGTCATCTCGCGGATCAGGCCGTCATTCTCCCGGGTCCGGCGGACGAAGGCGTCCATCTCGCCCCGGTAGCCGGCCAGCGCCCGCTCTACCGAGGCGGTCCGCGCGCGCTGCTCGTCGATGCGGGCGAAGCCGGCGAGCCGGCTGAGACCGGCCTCGGCCCGTGCCGTCAGGCTGGCGAAGCGCTCGGCGTAGGCGGGCCGGTCCTGCGCGTCCGCGGCGGCGTACTGGTCGCGGACCAGGCGGGCAGTGGCGATGTCGTGGTACACGTCGGCGGCCAGGACCGCGCCGCGCCGGGCGCGCTCCTCCTGAGCCAGGAGGAGCCAGCCGGCCATGGCGATCGCGCCGGCGGCGAGGATCGGCACGCCACCGACCAGGGCGATCTTGGGTCCAACCCGCATCCGCGTCCCGACATAGGGGTCCGGCAGCAACTTAAGGCCGTGCCGGAGAGCGGTGCAATCGGGCGGCGCTCCGGCGACCGGATCACCCGGTGTCCGCGCGCAGTCTTCGGTCGATGCCGCCCGCCCCGTCATCGCGCGCGCAGCGGAGCGACCCAGGGCTGCGCGCGCCCGGCCGATGTGGCGCCGCCGGATCGCTTCGCTGCGCGCGCAGAGACGGCGTCGAAGCCATCCGCCACGGGCGGTCTCAGCGATGTCGGGATCGGGGCGGCCGCGGGTCCGGGCCGGCCAGCACGGCATCCTGCGCGTCACGCGCGCGATCGCGCGGCGCCGGCACGCCGAACCGCTCGGCGCAGGTCGGCAGGCGCCGCGGAGCGCGTTCTCCGCCGTGCAGCATGCGGCGCAGCGCACCGAGCAGGTCGGGATCTTCGTCGGCACCGGGGTCGTCGCTGAAGTGCGGCATGGCGGTTCGCGCCCCTCACCGACGGCCGGGCGCGGCGTCGACCGCGATGAGCCGGACGCGACGGCCCGCCGGGTCGCCGACCGGGCCGGCACCCGCGCAGGCGCCGGGCGGGTACGGCCAGGCCGCCCCGCCACAGGCGGCGCCGTCACGGGCCGCCGCGGAGGCTTTTGCGCCCCCGCTGGCCTGCATCGGCACCGTGCTGGCCGCTTGGGTCCAGCCGACGAGCGCCAGGACGCAGAGCGTGCCGAAAGCCGCGGCCGACGAGGTACCGATCACGTGTCGCATGGCCCGTCCTCCGGGCACCTCCGGCCCTCGGTCCTGCCACGCTGATAGGGACGCTCCGTACCGCGGATATTGCTTTCAGCCCGATCTGGAGCGTGAATTGTTGCGTCACCCCATCACGACGCAACATTGATCCGGGTCGCATCAGTCTCCCTCGGGGCGGAATATGTATCCGAGGCCCCGCACGGTGCGGATGTAGCGCGGATTGCCGGGGTCCGGCTCGACCTTCTTGCGGATGCGGTTGATCCGTACGTCGATGGCGCGGTCGAACGCGTCCGGGTCGCGGGCGTCCGCGAGGTCGAGCAGGCGCTCGCGCGAGAGCGCCCGCCGCGGATTGTCGGCGAACGCCTTCAGCAGGTCGAATTCCGAGCGGGTGAGCGCCTGCTCCAGACCGGCATCGTCGCTGAGGCGCAGGGCGTCGAGCTCCAGCCATTTCGTGCCGAACCGGATGCGGCGCCCGCTCACGGGAACCGGGGCCGGCGCGGCGGTCGGCGTCTGCACGCGGCGCAGGACCGAGCGTACGCGGGCGACCAGCTCGCGCAACTCGCAGGGCTTGGGCAAGTAATCGTCGGCCCCGAGCTCCAGCCCGACCACGCGGTCGATCGCGCTCGCCGTGGCGGTGAGCATGATGATCGGGATCGCGGTCCGGGCCTTGAGGTCGCGCACGATGGAGAGCCCGTCCTCCTCGGGCATGTTCAGGTCGAGCACGATCAGGTCCGGGCTGTGGCCGGCGAGGTGCTCCCGCAAGGAGCGCCCGCCGTCGCACAGGACCACCGAGAACCCGTGGAGCTTCAGGTAATCCCCGACCATCTCACGGGTCGCCGCCTCGTCGTCCACCACGGCGATCGACGGGATCGCCGCACCGCCGCGGGCGGCGCCGGGGGCGGGGCTGTCTGGTATGGTCATCGCAGCGGTGCGCACTTTCCGGGTTCGCTCTGGAACGAATGCAGGAATCGTATCGGCTCACGGTAGCGTGACAAGTTTTCAACACGATTTCTAGCGTAGTCGTCCGATTGCGAGCAGCATTTCAGGTCATAGCCATGGACGATGACACCCTCACGCTGATCCCTGACGACCTCGACGAGGCGCAGCCGACCGCGGGAGCCTGGGTGATCGCCGTGATCGACGACGATCCGGCCGTGCATGACGGCACGCGCTACGCGCTGGCGAGCTACACCCTCGACGGGCGCGGCCTGGAGATTCTCACCGCCCGTTCGGCCGCGGAGGCGCGGGTGCTGCTCGCCGAGCGCCGCGACGTGGCGGTGGTGCTGCTCGACGTGGTGATGGAGACCGACAATGCCGGGCTGGAGCTGGTGGACTACATCCGGCGCGAGCTCCGGCAGGAGACCGTGCGCATCATCCTGAGGACCGGCCAGCCCGGGCAGGCGCCGGAGCGGCGGATCATCGTCGACTACGACATCAACGACTACAAGGCGAAGACCGAGCTGACCGCCGACAAGCTGTTCACCAGCCTCACCGCGGCCCTGCGCGCCCATCAGCAGCTCAAGCGCCTCGACGAGACCCGGCGCGGGCTCGAGATCATCATCGACGCCGCGCCGATGCTCCTCGATCACAAGTCGATGCAGCGCTTGGCGGAGGGTGTCCTCACCCAGGTCGCCTCGCTCCTGAACGTCGCCTGCGCCGGCATCCTGGTCCTGCGCGAGACCGCCGCCCCGCAGGAGCGCTTCTGCGTCCTGGCCGGCTCCGGCTGTTACGGCCACTACGCCGGCCGCGAGCCGTGCTGGCCGCTGGAGGAGCGGGTGCAACCCCTCGTCGAACGCGCCTTCGCCGAGCGCCGGCACAGCTTCGGCGAGCACTGGTCGACCCTGTATCTGCACACGGCGAGCGGCAGCGAGATCGTCGCGCTGATCGAGGCCGACCGCCAGTTGTCCGAGACCGACCGGTCGCTCATCGCCCTGTTCACGAGCCGGCTGTCGATCGCCTTCGACAACGTCATCCTCTACGAGCGGCTACAGCTGACCAACGCCGACCTCGAGCGGCGGGTCGTCGAGCGGACCGCCGAGCTGATCCGGGCGAATCGCCGGCTGGACCTGCAGCGCTCGGACCTGCGGCGCGCCAACAGCCTGAAGACCGAGATCCTCGGCACGATCGCGCACGATCTGAAGAACCCGCTGGCGGTCATCCTCGGCCGCGCCGAGATGCTGTCCGACCTGATCGACATGCAGGGCGACCGGGAGCAGATGCGGGCGCAGGTGCAGCACGTGCGCACCAGCGCCAAGGGGCTGACGACCATGATCGACAGCCTCATGGCCGACGCGATGAACGACGCCCTCGACATCAGCCTGCGCCGGGAACCGGTCGACCTCGCGGGCCTCGCCCGGGAGGTCTGCGAGGCCGACCGGCCGCTCGCCGACGCGAAGGACCAGACCCTGGTCTGCGAAGGCCCGGACGAGCTGTTCCTCTGCGGCGACGCCGAGCGCCTGCGCGAGGCCCTCGACAACCTCGTCTCGAACGCCATCAAGTACAGCCCGACGGGCGGGGCGATCACGGTCCGGGTCAGCCGCGAGCCGGGCCCGCGCGGCGCGGAACTGATCTGCGCCGTCGCCGACCACGGGCCCGGCCTCTCGCCGGAGGATTCGGCCCGCGTGTTCGGGCGGTTCCAGCGCCTGTCGGCCAAGCCCACCGGCGGCGAGAATTCGACCGGTCTCGGGCTCTCGATCGTCCGTCGGATCGCCGAGCTTCACGGCGGCCGCGCCACGGCGGAGAGCGCCGGTCCCGGGCTGGGGGCGGTCTTCGCGATCCGCTTCCCGGAGGAATCCGTCGGGCTGATCTGAGGGATCGCCGGGTCAGTCCGTGCCGCCACGCGAGACGTCGCGCAATCCGGCGGCAGAGGAGCTTGACCACAACGCCGCTCCGAGGCGGCCGATCACCGGCCGCGACCGCGAGGGGACGGCCGATGGCGACGCGCAGGATGACGAAACCGCGTCCGGATCCGACCGGCTCGTCGCTTGGTCGATGATCGCGGGTCTCGCACCGGCTCTGATCCAGTACGCGCACGGCGTCGCCCTGCCCGCGCGCTTCGTCTGACCGGCAGGACGATCCCGGCTCCGATCGCGTCGCGAAGGACGCGCGATGCCGCCGGGGAGCCGCTCAAGGCCGCGACGAGCGCGCCTCTGCGTCACCGTCCCCCGGTGACCGGGTCCGGAGATAGGCGATGAGATCCCCCCGATCGAGGGGATCGGGAAGGCCGCGGAAGGTCATGCGCGTGCCGGGCGCCAGCTTCGCCGGGGCGGCGAGCCAGAGGTCCATCCGCTCCGGTGTCCAGACGCCGCCCAGCGCCCGGAGCGCCCCGGTATAGCCGTAGCGCCGGCTGTTGTTGGCGACCGGCTTGCCGAGCACGCCGTAGAGTTCGGGTCCGTTCCGATCGCCCGCCCCCGGGCTGATCGTGTGGCAGGCGGCGCACTGACCGAACAGCCGCCCGCCGCGCTCCGCGTCGGCCACCCGCATGACGTCGTCGAACGTCGGGGTCTCGCCCAGGGCGCGGCGGCGCTCCCGTCCGTCGTCCGAGCAGGCTGACGCGAGCAGTACCAGCGCCAGTGCCGAGACGCGCGAGGGACGACGCGGGATCCGCGGGCGCGTCCGCCTGAGACACCGGAGCATCGCGTTCCCTTCGCGGTCAGAGGGGTCGGACCGGCATGGGTCGGTCGGCCGTTGGGGAGCGCGGCGCGCCGAGCACGATCCAGCCGACGACCGGGGCGGCGCGCGATCGGGCGGCGCAGCTTGGCCGAGCGCACGAGGCTCGCGCCACCTCTGCCGGCTCAGACAACGGTGGAGATCGCGCCGGGCGGGTGCGCCAGCAGCGTCGCGAGCAGGCTGAGGCCGTACCGGAGCGTCTCGGCGTCCGGCGCCGCGCCCAGGGAGACGCGGATCGCTTCCGGGGCGGCCCCGACCGCGAAGGCGTCGCTCGGGACGACCGACACGCCGAGCTGGCGCGCGTGGGCGCCGAACTCGCCGCGACGCCAGGGATCGGGCAGCCGGAGCCACAGATGGTGCCCGCACGGATGCGCCCAGACGTCCAGGTCCCGGAGCGTCTCGCGCGCGACCGCCTGCCTGAGCTCGTTCTCCTGCCGGATCGCCGCGACGATGCCGTCGAGCTCGCCCTCGGCGATCCAGTGCGAGGCGAGCGCGGCCGTGAGGGGCGAGGCCATCATGTTGATGGCGCGCAGTTCGGCCGCCAGCCGCACCGCCTCGTTCGTCCCCGGGACCGCGACGTAGGCGATGCGCAGGCCGGGACTCGCGCATTTGGACAGCGTCGCGATGTGCCACGTGATGTCGCTCGCCTGGGACGCGATGGGAGCCGGGGCGTCGTGGGGCAAGGCGCCGTACGCGTCGTCCTCGATGATGGCGACGCCGTGCGTGCGGGAGATCTCGGCGATCCGCCGACGCCGGATTACCGGCAGGGTCGCGGTGGTCGGGTTGTCGAGGGTCGGCACGAGGTACAGGGCCCGCGGCCGATCGGATCGGCACCGCTCGAGCAGGGCGTCCGGGTCGAGCCCCTCCGCGTCGCCGGCCACAGGCAGGAGGCGGACGCCGCGGCGCTCCGCGGCCATGCGCAGCCCGGGATAGGTGAGCGCCGGGACGCAGAGGGCGTCGCCCGGCTTCAGGACGGCAGCGAGCACGGCGGCGAGCACGACCTGGGCACCACCGGCCACGAGGACGCGCTGCATCGGGAGCGCCCCGAGCCGTTGACCGAGCCAGTGGGCCGCCGCCGCCCGGTCGGCGAGGTTCCCGGCACTGTCCTGGTACTGCATCCGGGCCAGGAAGGCGGACGAACCGGCCAACCGCGACAGACCCGCCTCCAGGCGCTCCGCCAGCCGCGCCGCCTCCGGCTGTGGCGGCATGTTCATGCTGAAATCGACGCTTCCGGACGGATCGGGCCTGCGCATCTCCCCGGCCGGCGATCGGGACGCCCGGACGAAGCTGCCCCGTCCCGCGGTCGCGTCGATCAGGCCCGTTCGGCGCGCCTCGTTGAAGGCGCGCGTGACCGTCGTGAGATCGACGTTGAGGTGCTTCGCCAGGGCGCGCTGCGGCGGAAGGCGCGCTCCCGGCGAGAGCCGGCCGGCCCGGATGTCCTCGGCCAACGCCCGGACGATGGCGAGGTACTTGGGCCCCGTGTCGCCGGCGATTGTCGGGCTCCAGGATTCCATCATTGACCCCTGTAATCCCACCACTGTATGCATACATTGAGCGTGCGGCCAGAGCGCTCAGTGTTCCAAACCGGCCGCGATCCGCCAGAAACCTGTCGGATGGCTCAGTCTCAACCGCGATTGTATGGCTTGATATGCCATACAATCGGCAGGCGCAAGGCCGGTCGATCAGGGATCGGCGCCGGCCTGTTGCTCAGGACCGTCGATGATGCAGAGGACCACCGACCAATCGCTCATGTCCGTCGGCCTGCGCTGCCGCTGCCCGCGCTGCGGGACAGGACGCCTGTTCGACGGCTTCATCACCCTGCGGCCGCGCTGCGAGGCGTGCGGGCTGGACTACGGCTTCGCCGATCCGGCGGACGGGCCCGCCTTCTTCATCATGATGACGATGGCGTTCCCCGTCACCGCTTTCGGGATCTGGCTGGAACTCACCTACGATCCGCCGCTCTGGGTCCACGCCGTGGTGACGCTGCCGCTGCTCCTCCTGGCCTGCGTGCCGATCATCCGGCCGCTGAAGGGGCTCTTCATCGCCAGCCAGTACATCAACAAGGCCGAGGAGGGACGCCTCGCGGTCCCGAAGGCGCCGGTCTCCGGTCCGACGTCGCGGGACTGACCGCGTCGCCGGTGCGTGCGCGCCGCCGCGATGGTCAGGCGGCGGTCGCGGCACGTTGACCGGAAGTCGACCGCCGGGCTAGCCTCGCGGAATCAGAGTATTCCGGGATATCTCGTGGGCAGAATGTTTCGCCTGATCGTCCCGGCGCCGGGGCTGCGCGACGATAGTGGGAAGCGTACACGGGCAGATTTGGCATCTCGGCGGATGCCGGTGATCGGGACGCGCGGCCGCGCAGGAAAGTCTTCGGTCTGGCCGCGCCTCACGTCACGGGACGGGCTCCGCGAGGCGCCCGCCGCCGGCTCGACGGCGCGGCGCGGGACGGCACCGCGACCCATCGCCCTGTCGCGGCGAGCGGGCCGAACCTGACGGGAGGGGGGTTATCGATACCGCCATCGCACGCCTGGAGCGCGCCATCGGCCGCGCGGCCCGCGGCCTCGTCGGGCGTCGCCACGTGGTGGAGCTGGTGCACCTCGCGCTGGTGGCGCGCGAGCATCTCCTTCTGATCGGACCGCCCGGCACCGGCAAGTCGGCCGCGGTGCGGGCCTGCGCCGCCGGGACCGGGGCGCGCTGCTTCGAGTACCTGATCGGGCGATTCACGGAACCGGCCGAACTGTTCGGCCCGCTGGACCTCGAAGCCCTGCGCGCGGGCAAGCTGCGGCCGGACATCTCCGGCATGCTGCCGGAGGCCGAGTTCGCCTTCCTCGATGAGGTCTTCCTCGGCTCCACCGCGATCCTGAACGCGCTTCTCGGCGTGCTGAACGAGCGCCGCTACCGCCGGGGGCATTTCGACACCGTCGTCCCGCTGCGCTGCTGCGTCGGCGCCAGCAACGCCCTGCCGGAGGATCCCGGTCTCGCGGCCTTCGCCGACCGCTTCCTCGTCACGGCCTTCGTCGATCCCCTGGCCGACACCGACCTGGAGGCCCTGCTCGCCGGCGATCCGGTCGCGTCCCTCGAACCCGGCGACGGGGAGGCGCCGCTGACGCTTGCGGAGATCGACGCCCTCGCCGAGGCCGCCGCGCGGATCGACCTCGCGCCGGTCCGGCCCGCCTACGCGCAGGTGGTGCGCAAGCTGCGCGCCCGCGGCGTGCGGCTGAGCGACCGGCGCGTGGTGCGGGGCCAGTCGCTCGTCGCGGCGGCGGCGCTCATCGCGGGCCGGACGGCCGCGGAGGAGGCCGACCTGTGGCCGGTGATCCACCTCGTCCAGGACCGGATCGCGCAGGACGAGGCCCGCGACCTGCTGCGCGTCGAGCTCGGCGCCGCGGCGAGCCCCGTCCTGCCCGCGGCCGCCAAGGCGGCGGGCTACGGTCCGGCCGCACGGGCCGCGGACCTCGCCAGGGAGGGAGAGGCTCTGGCCGCCTCCGCCCCGGACGACCGCACCGCCCCCGCCTTCGAGGCCTGGCTGGTCCGCGCCGAATCCTTCCTCGTGCAGATCGACGCCGCCTTCGGGGCGGAGGAGCGCCCGCCGGCCCTCGCCGCGGCGCGGGACGCGCTGCTGACGCGCTGCCGGGCACCGGTCGCGGGCGTGACCCCGGCGTGATCCCGGATCCGGCGCGTCTTCCCCTGCGGTTGATGCCGGCGGCCGGCGGCTCGCCGGTGGGTCTGCGCCTCACCCGCAGCGACGCGGCCGGTCTCTTGGCGCGGATCGCCCCGCGGATCGGCCGCTACGCCACCCTGCGCTTGGCGCTGGCGGGCGGCGAGGCCGTCCTGTTCGCCCCCGACACGGGCTCGGGCCGGCCGGCGCTGCCCTGGTGCGCGACGCCGCTCGGGTGGCTGGCGGCCGACGGGCCGCTGCTCCTGCCCTTCGGGTGCCGCCTCGCCGTGCCGGCGCCCTGGCGCGCCGAGGTCGCGCGCCGCCTGCTCGACCGGCACGGTCTGGGCGGTCCGGCCCTGCTCGTCCCCGAGGGCGAAACCCTGCGCCTGCTCGACCTCGCCGGTTCGCGCGCCGTGCCGGACATCGATACCGGCCGCCTGGGGGAGACGGCGTGAGCGCCGCGTCGACCGGTCCGCGGACGACCCTTCCGCCGGCGCTCGCACCGTGGACGGCGCTCTTCTCCGACATGGCGGAACCGGATCTGCGGATCCTCGCGGCGCTGGTCGAGGCGCTGCGGCCCCTCGTCGAGCGGGCCGACGGCGCGGGCGGGCAACCGCAGGGCGAGATCGACGGGCTGGGGGGCCTCGGAACCCGCGGCGGGATCGAGCGACTCGTCGCCTCGGAGTGGCTCTGGCGCGACCTCGATCCGGACGCCTTCCTGCAGCGCGCGGCCGAGCGCGACCTGCTGACCCTGGAGCCGGTCTACCGTCAGGCGGCGGATGCGGGCGCCGTGCTGGTCGTGGTCGATGCCGGGCCGGAACTCCTCGGCGCCCCCCGCCTCGTGGCCTTCGCGGCGCTGCTCTGCCTGGCCGGCCTCGCCCGGCGGCGCGGCGCGCGCCTGCTCTGGGCCTCGACCGCCACGCCGGAGCGGCGCTGGCTCAGCGCGTTGAAGCGGTCCGACGCCGCGATCCTTCTCCGCGAGAGTGCCGCCACATCCCTCGACGCGGTCGAACTCGAACGGGTCGTGGCCGAGCCGGTCGCGACCCGCGCGGCCGGGCGGCCCGGCGCCAGCCTCTGGCTCATCGGCGGGTCCGACCTGCCCGAAGCGGCGCGACCGTGCCGGCGGATCACCATCGAGGAGCGGCCGCGTCTCGGGCCGGACGGCCTCGCCGTGGCCGCCGACGTCACCGTGCTCGACGCCACCGGCCCTGTCGCCGCCGCGCGCCTCGACCTCCCGCCGGAGCGCGAGGCGGTGGCGCTGTTGCGCGACCCGTTCCGGCCCCGTCCGGCTCCCGGACGCCCGCCGCCCCGGCGGTCCGCGCCCGACCGGAGCGCGGCGCCTCCGGACTGGGCGCCCCGCGGGCTGGCCTTCGCGCCCTGCGGCGAGCACCTCCTGGTGGCGCGGCCCGACGGCATCCTCATCGTCCCCGTCACCGGCACCTCCGGCGCGCTGCGCCTGCCGGTCGCACCCCACGAGCGCCTCGTGGGGCTCGCCGTCGGCCGGACGCGGATCCGGGCCGCGTGCCTCAACATCTACGCCGACGACGCGCGCCTGACGCTCCGCAGCTGGACCTTCGACCGCTCGGGCGCCGCTGCGACGCTCGACCGGCGGATCCCGCGGGACCATCCCCTGGTGAGCCGGCGCCTGCCGAAGGCGGTTCTGCCGCCCCTCGGGATGCTGAAACGCCGCAACCGGTCCTGGCTCCTGGCGGCCGACGGCACGGCCTTCCTGGTCTCGGAGACGCGGCTGATCGACTACGCGCCGCTCGCGGGCGAGCTTCCCCTCGCGGTCACGCCCGCCGGTCTGCTGATGCGCGATCGCGCGGACGGGGTGATCGCGCGGCGGCCGTCCGACGGGAAGGTCGTGGCGCGGTTCCCCGGCCGGGCCGGATCGCTGCGGCCGGGCGGCGGCCTCGCCCTCTGCGCGGTGCGCGGGCAGCCCACCCTGGGGATCGAGCAGGCGGGCGGGCACTGGCACGTGGTGAACGCCGCGGACGGAGCGGTCGCGCACCTCGGGCCGCAGGGCCGGATCATCGGCATCGTGCCCCCGTACGACGGCGTGCGCGCCCAGGCCGTCGAGGGACCCCTCGCCCTCCATCTCGACCGCGACGAGGCGGGATCGGCGCGCCTGACGTTCCGGACCCCGGACGGCGCGGCGGCGTGCGATCCCCTGACGCTTCCGGACGCGACCCTCGAGGCGGTGCGCGTCGCCGTCGATGCCGATGCCGTCCCGTGCATCGCGGCCGCGCGGTGCGACGCCGCGGGCTTCGTCGACGCGCTCGCCTTCGGCCAGCTCGACCGCGGATGGTCCCACCTGAGAGATCTCGGCGCGTTCGCGGAAACCGTCCCGTGCCTGGGCGCCTGAGGCCGCCGCCGGTCCCCGATGCCCGGGAGCCGCTCGCGGCCCTGCGCCCGCGCGGCTGGATGCATGCCGGCACGCCCCCCCTCGACGGGATCCTGATGGCGCGCGGCTCCGCGGGGCCGGACTGGCGCGCCCGGCTCCTTCCCTGGCTCGAGCACGCCGCGGAGGTGCGATCACGCGGCGATCGCGTGCTCGTGCTGTTCGCCGCGCCCGTCACGCGGGACTGCGCGGCCCTCGGACCGGTCCTGCCGGTCGTGCGCAGTGCCGGGATCCTGACCGCCGTACCCCTCGCCGAGCCGGAGCCGCCCGTCGCCGCGGCCCTGCGGGACCATGTCGTCCACATGACGGGGGGACGCCTCGCCGCCGAGCCGCTGGCGGCCTTCGCCAGTCTCGACATCGCCGGTTGGTGGGATCTCGACGCGATCGCGGTGCATCCGGCCGAACGCCTGCCGGTCCTGCGACCGGCGCCGCCGGCACGCCGCCTCGTCAGCGCCCCCGCCCTCGTCGCCGACGCGGACCCCCTCGCGCCGGTCCGCGACGCCGCGACCCGGCGGCCGCGGCGCCGGACGAAGCACGTCCTCGGCGATCTCGTCACCCGCGGCCGGCGCCTGATCGGCGGCGCGTTGGGGCTCCTCTGGACCGCCTACGTCGTCCTGCTGGCCTCCATCATGGTCGGCGCCATGGTGCTCGGCTTCGCCGAGAACGTCCGGACGACGGCGGAGCACGGGGCCGCCGCGGCCCACTGGGGCAGCCTCGCGCTGCCGGTGCTGGTCCTTCTCGTCCTCGCGTGGTTCGCGTTCCGGCGCCGCGGAGCGCGGGCCGCGCGTGAGGGCGCCGCGCCCTCGGCCAGCCCGCCCGCCGGAACCGGCAGCGGACGCACGCCCATCTGGCGCCGGGCGGCGGCGTGGCTCGCGTGGCGCTCGCCCTACGCGGCCCATCTTCGCCGCCTCTATGCCCGGCGGCTCACCGAGGTCGAGCGGCTGTTCGCGGCGGGGCGCGTCGACGAGGCCCTGTACCGGGCGATCGGTCTCGGCGGCGCGGCGCGGCGCGGGAGCGCCTTCGCCGACCTGCCCCTGACCGGGCCCGGGCTGCGCAGGAGCCTCGACCTCGATCTCGGGCCGCAGCGGGCGAGCGGACTGAGCCTCGCGCCCGCGGACGAGATCCGGCTCGCGGCGCTCTACCGCGCGCAGGCCGTGGCGATGGCCGGACGCGGCGACACGAATCGCGCGGCCTTCGTGCTCGACAGCCTGGTCGGGAACCCGCACGAGGCGGTGCGCCTCCTCGCGGAATCCGGGCGCCTGGAGACCGCCGCCCGTCTGGCCGAGGCGCGCCGCCTCCCGCCCTCGACGACCGTCCCGCTCTGGTTCCGGGCGGGGCAGACCGAGCGGGCCCTGGCACTCGCCGCCCGCCACGAGGCCCACGCGGAGCTCTGGAAGGAACTCGGGGCCGACGATCCGTTCCGACCGGTCCTGGCCGAGGCCTGGGCCGCGCGCCTCGTCGGGATCGGCGCCCTGGATCGCGCCGCCGCGGTCACCTTCGGCCTGCCGGCTCTGGCCGAGCGGCGACTGGACTGGATCCGGCAAGCCCTCGACGCCGAGACGCCGGTGCCGGCCGCGCCGCTCGCCCGGGCCCTGCGCGCCCTGCCCTGGGAGGGACGGGACGGCGACCGGCTGCACGCCGCCTTCGCGGACCTGGTGGGCGCGACCGGGGCCGAGGCGGCGGCGCGCCGGAGCGCGGTGGCCGCGCTCCTGCTCGACGCGCAGTTCGAGGGCGGTCCGGAGCGGCCGCCGACGCCCGCCTTCGCGCTCCTCTGCCGCGGCCTCGCGCGCCGCCTCGCCGCGGATGACGGCATCCTCGGCCACGATGCGGAGCGCGCCCGGCTCGCCGGGCGCTTCGCGGAAGCCGGTGGACAGGTCGCCCTGCGCCAGCATCTCCGGCAGCTCAGGACGCGCTCCGCACCGGCTGCCTCCCGCGTGACCAGCCCGCTCGTCGTCCCGGACGGCCCGGCGCTCTCCGAGATCGCCGATGCCGCGCTCCTGTCGGGCGGGCGGCTGCTCCTGGGCTACCGCTCCGGGCTCGTGCGCCTCCTCGGCCGCGCCGGCCGCGAGCGCTGGCGGGGACAGGTGGATGGCCTGACGGGCTTCGCGCGTCTCGGCGCGGGCGACCGGGCCCTCGTTCTGCGCGAGACGCTCGACGGCCCCGACGTCCAGCTCTTCGACGCCGGCACCGGACGGCTCCTGCCGCTCGGTCCCCTGCCGATCACGCACTGGCATGGTCAGGCGGACGAGACCGGCTGGCTCGTCTTCGACGGGGAGGCGCTCGTCCGGCTGGACACCGCCTCGCTCCTCGGTCGCGCGGGCGGCGCGCCCGGCTCCGACGGCGCCCTGGCGCACCATTGGCGCCTGCCCATGACCGAACCGGGCCGGCCGCTGCTGCTCGCCGCCTTCGCGGACGCGAGCGCCCTGATCTACGCCCGGCACGACGGCCTGATCGAGTGGTGGAGCCTGTCCTCCCGCACCCTTGCGGTGACGTGCCGGTTCTGGACGCCGCCCGATCGCGGCGTCGGCGTGCTCGGCCTGACCGAGGCCGTCGC
>JAAIGF010267136.1_pt1 | contig 15497 bp, 17 predicted proteins | sample 6487441 | NCBI WGS metagenome assembly JAAIGF01 (sample SAMN13974129, study PRJNA590717) | phyllosphere metagenome | biome: pepper field; feature: multiple bacterial spot infested pepper fields; material: pepper leaves; isolation source: leaves from pepper fields | host: Capsicum annuum ... | reverse complement strand
CCATTCGCCTACTCGGGGCCTGCCGCATTTGCGGCGGCGGCTCTGGTGGTGACCGTCACTGTGGTGGCGATCAAGAAGCGCGGGCCACCGCCGCCCGTAACGGGAGACGCTGATGGCTAGTTTGATCATGACCCAGGCCACATTCTGGTTGTGCGTGGTGCTGTTCGTTCGGTTGTTCACCTTTCAGCGTGGCGCCCTGCGCTTTCGGCGCGGTATGTCGTGCCTGGCGTACGTGGCGATGGCCAGCGCTGGTGCGGCGGTGATCCACATACTGCAGGGTGATCTGATGTTGCCCGGGCATGCATGGCCGCTGGTGGTGTTGCTGGCGATCTTCACCGGGCTGGTGTTGCGGGCTCGGGGCAATCTGGCCGCAGTGCTGCGGCCTGGGGCGGGGTGGAATGGGCTGGAGCGGCGACATCCTCGTCAATGAAGTTTCTGCGTCTATTGCGGCTCAACCGTTCCGTCCAAATTGCGGTTTTTGCGCCGAATGAGGGTCTTCAGGTCTGTCTTGATAGTCAACGTTCCCAACACGCCGTATATGCAGAAAATTGCCATATGCATGATCAATAGCACCACTTCCGGGCGGGAGATTGGCTCTACGCTGGTCCAGAATCGGATGATCTCCGTCAGCGAGCCGGCAAAGAACAAGATGATGACTAGATATCCCGCCACTCTCGCCAACAGCCTGAAAAGGCCAGTAGTGGCCTGTTTGAAGCGCAACTGAGTATCCGGGCTGGAGTTGAGAAAATTGATGTATAGGGTGGGCACGCTAATCGCAAATGCCAGTAGGCCGAAGATCAGCTCCATCGCTTTGTCCTTATCAGTATGTTGGCTCTGGTGAATGTAATGCGTGGAGCTATCAACGCCAACGATCTTGATGATGCGTTGGACGCCCTCAAGCAACTGGAGCCGAAGCTGGCGAACGCGGCGTTGGCCGATGCGCTGAACCACACGCTCAACCAGGCCGAGCCATTGGTTCGAGCCGAGATGCGCGACGTGTTCGACCGTCCGACGCCGTTCACGCTGAACTCCATCCGCAAGATCAACGCGCGGCCCAGCAATCTGGAAGCAGCGCTGTGGATCAAGGATGACAAGGACGGCGCGGCGACCGGCAAGCAGTTCGCCCCTGAAGACTGGGTGGCGCCGCAGGTGTTCGGTGGTGGTCGTCAGCAGCGTGCGTCCGAGGTCTGGCTGCGTCAGGCTGGGATTCTGCCCGCCGGGCTGTTCGCCGTTCCCGGTGCCGGGGCGCGCCTCGATCAGTACGGGAATATGCAGCGCGGCCACATGATGCAGATCCTGTCCGGGCTGAAGGCGCTGAACCGATCTGGCTCGGATCACAGCGCGACGGCAAGTCGTCGATCGCTGCGCAAGGGCCACGCTCTGGCGTTCTTCGTGATGAAGCGGGGCAAGACGCCCATCGGCATCGCTGAGCGACGCGGCAAGTCGGTGAGCATGGTCATCGCCTTCGTGCGTCAGCCGCAGTACCGCGAGCGCCTGGACTTCCATGGTGTGGTGCGACGAGTCGCCGAGAACGATGCGCAGCTCGAAGCGAACATCGACAAGGCCATCGCCGATGCCCTGAGCGGTCGGCTGCCGACCAGCTTCAGCCGTCGCCCTGGCGGCAGGCGGGCAGGGTAGCCGAGGGCGGCGCCCCGGCTGCGAAAGGGCCGGGGGCCCCTGGGGCCGCGTGGCGCGTAAGGGTAATTCGAGCCCCGTTCTCGCGCTAGTGGATGGCGCAGAGAGTTAGTTAACAGGGGTTAATTCGGTTAATCCCCCGGGGTAATTCTGGTTAACAGGTGAATTCATGACGGTCATGACAAAGGCTGAGTTCGCGGATAGCCGCGGCTGGTCTCGGCCGTATGTATCCAAGCTCGGAAAGCAAGGCCGCCTGGTACTGGCTGAAGGCGGCAAGGTCGATGTGGAGAAGACCCTGGCGCTGCTCAGTGACACCGCCGACCCAAGCAAGGCCGGTGTCGCTGAACACCATCGCCAGGAGCGGGTTGAGAAAGGTGTATACGCGCACATCGCGCCCACCGCCCCAGCAAGCCCTGCAGCGCCCAGCGCGGTTGGTGCCCCGGATTACCAGAAGGCCCGCGCGCGGCGTGAACACGCCCTGGCGCTGTTGGCCGAGGACGAGCACCTGAAGACACGCGGCCAACTGGTCGAGCGTGCATTGGTCGACTCTGCCGCATTCACCGCTGCCCGCGCGCTGCGTGATCTGTTGATGGGTATCCCTCCAAAGATCGCGGGCGAGTTGGTCACCCTGACAGACCCCTGGGAGATTGAGCGCCGCCTGACCCAGGCGTTGCGCCGCGCTCTCGAAGATGCCGATCGCCTGTTGCAGATCGATGCCGAAGTCGAACAGGGCGGCAAGGAGCCGAATTGATGGAACAGCCATACGCCGATGGCACCGCCGCCTACCTGGCTGCTTATCGCCGGGGGCTGCTGCCAGACCCTGAGCTGTGGATTGATGAGTGGGCTGACAAATATCAGATCATCCCAGCTGACACCGGAGCGGCTGAGCCGGGCAAGTACCACACCGACCGCACGCCATATGCTCGAGAGCCGCAGCGCTGTCTTTCACCGGTTCACCCGGCCAAGCGCATCGTGACCATGATCGCGTCGCAGCTGATGAAGACGCAGATCGCGCTCAACTGGATCGGCGGCTGCATCCACATGGCTCCGGCCAATTTTCTGGTCTTGCTGCCGACAGACAAGCTCAGCAAGCGCGTCTCCGGCCGGATCGACAAGAACATCAAGGCGGTGCCTCTGCTGACCCAGCGGGTGGCGAAGTCTCGCTCGCGCGACTCGCGCAACACTCTCGACACCAAAGAGTTCGAGGGCGGCGCTCTGTATTGCGCCACCGCGGCATCGGCATCCAACCTTGCAGAGCTCTCGGCCCGATACGTTTACGGCGACGAGATCGACCGCTGGGAGCTGGACGTAGATGACGATGGCGATCCGGTCAAGCAGGCTGAAGCGCGAGGCTCGACATTTGGCCGGCGCGCCAAGTTCTACTACTCCAGCTCGCCCACCATCAAAGGCGTGTCGCGTATCGCAGACCTGTTCTCGATGGGCGATCAGCGGCACTACTACGTGCCATGCCCTCACTGCGGCACCATGCAGGTGCTCGAGTGGGAGGGGCTGAAGTACACCGAAGATTACAGGCTCGTGCAGTACCAGTGCATCACGCCTGACTGCGCTCTCATCGACGAGCACCACAAGTCGCAGATGCTCGCCGCCGGCGAATGGCGCGCCCATGCCAAGGGCGATGGCGAAACTGTCAGCTTCACCATGAGCGCCTTGTACGCCCCCGCCGGCTGGGTCAGCTGGACTGATCTTGCTAAGGAGTATGACGAGGCCAAGAAGCTTCGCGATAACGGTGACCCTGGCACCATGCAGGTGTTCTACAACACCCGCCTGGCTCGGCTCTGGGACAGCGCCGAGGAAATGACCAAGGCATCGGAGCTGCGCAAGCGAGCCCAAGACGAAGGCCATCTGCTCGGCCGAGTGCCTGACGGCGGTTTGATTCTCACGGCATCAGTCGACACCCAGCACAACCGGCTTGAGCTGCTGGTCATGGCATGGGGCGCCGGTATGGAACGCTGGGTCGTGGACTTTCAAGTGATACCAGGTGATCCAGCCGACCTGCGCACCTGGAACGAGTTGGATGAGCGGCTCAAGCAACGATATCGGCACGTGAATGGCGTCGACATGTCGATCTGCGCGACCTGCATCGACTCCGGTGGTCACCACACCGCCGAGGTCTACCAGTTCACTCGCCTGCGCCGCTGGCGAAATGTGCTCGCGGTAAAGGGGGCCAGCCGCCGTGGCTGCCCGGTGTTGGCTCAACGGCCATCCAAGGTAGACCTGACCTGGCAAGGCAAGACCGAGAAGCAGGGCGCCGAGCTGTGGATGATCGGCACCGACACCGCTAAGGACTGGATCTACAACCGATACGAACTCCCGACCGGCCCAGGTGCACTGCACTTCTGCTCGGATTTGCCCGATGAGTTCTTCGATCAGTGCGTGGCCGAGCGTAAGGCCATCCGCTACGTGAAGGGCTTCAAGCGTGTCGAGTGGGTCAAGGCGAAGTCCGAACGAAACGAGGCGCTCGACCTGCTGGTTTACAACCTGGCTGCAGCGAACTTCCTCGGTTTGCATCGATACCACGAGCACCAGTGGGCAGCACTCAGAGCGGCATTGTGTCAGGGGGATCTGCTAAGCCAGCCCGCTGAACCAAGTAAACCGGCGCCCGAGCCGATTCCAAAGGCCACGCCGGTGACTCCTCCGACGCCGTCGGCTCAGCCGGCCAGCGCCGCTGCACCAACAAAACCTGCTGCACGGCCTGCTGCGCGCCGTACCGCCAGTAGCAGCTACCTAAAACGACGATAACCACACCAAGCGAGGCCGCCATGACCGAAGCCAAACAACGCCTGGCTGATGTCAGGGCGTCCATCAAAGAGATCTTAGAAACGGGCCAGTCGATCCAGAAGGGCGACCGCCGCCTGGATCGAGCAGCCCTGGCCAGCCTGCGCATGCTCGAGGAGCAGTACGCCGCTGCCGCTGCCCAGGAGGCCGCATTGGCAGCTCGTCGCCCCAGAGTCGTTCGGCTCTACAGCAGAGGCAAAGGAATCTGATGGATCGCACTCGAGTAGTCCCCACGCGGATTCGCAACAGCTATGAGGGCGCCGGTACCGGGCGACGTGCCAAAGGCTGGGATGCCCCAGAAGGCGCGCTCAACGCCATCGCGTTGCCGGCCCTGCCGCAGTTGCGCAAGCGTTCACGCGCTGCCGTTCGCAATGACCCTTACGCTTTCAGTGCGATCAGCAAGCGCGTCAGCAACATCATCGGGACCGGCATCACACCCCGCGCCTCCATCAAGGATGCCGCTATTCGCCGCGAGCTCCGCCAGCTCTGGGAGGACTGGACGGACGAAGCGGACGCCGATGGCCTTGCCGATTTCTATGGGCAACAGGCGATCATCGCTCGGATGGTCGAAGAGTCCGGTGAATGCTTCGTGCGGCTGCGTTACCGGCGCCCAGAGGATGGCTTCGCAGTGCCTTTGCAACTGCAGGTGCTGGCCGCGGAGTACGTGCCGCTGGATCGAAACTTTCGCACCCGGTCTGGCAACCCAGTACGGGCTGGTATCGAGTTCAACGCCATCGGCCAGCGCGTGGCCTACTGGATGTACAGCAGCCACCCGGGCGATGCCCTGTCTGGTTCGCTTGGTTACAACGTGTTGAACCGCGTGCCGGCTGACCAGGTGCTGCACATCTTCGAGCCAACCGAGGGTGGCCAACTGCGCGGCATCCCGCGGCTGACCCCGGTGCTGCTTCGCTTGAAGTCGCTCGACAACTACGACGACGCGGTTCTGTTTCGCCAGGAGGTGGCCAACCTCTTTGCTGGCTTCATCACCCGTAAGGCCGCCGAGAACGGCCCACCCGCGCTGGATCCTATAACCGGCCAACCCATCGTCGCCGATCGCGATGGTGCGCCGCTGGTAGGCCTTGAGCCTGGTTCCATGCAAGAGCTGATGGAAGGCGAGGAGGTGACATTCTCCGACCCACCAGATGCTGGCGGGACCTACGTCGACTTCATGCGGCAGCAGCTACAGGCATCAGCTGTCGGCGTTGACCTGCCCTATGAGTTGCTGACCGGCGACATGGGCGAAATCAGCGATCGCGTGCTGCGCGTGCTGCTGAACGACTTCCGCCGCCGCATCGAGCAGCTGCAGTTTGGGGTGTATGTGTTTCAGCTCTGTCGCCCTGTGCGCCAGGCATGGATGGATGCCGCCGTGCTTTCCGGCTCCATCATTCTGCCGGGCTATGCCCAGCGGCGCCGCGAGTACCTGCGCACACGCTGGATTCCACAAGGCCACCCCTACATCCACCCGGTACAAGACGTGGACGGGAAGCTCAAGGAAATCAAAGGCGGGCTGGCCAGCCGCAGCGAAGTGGTGTTGCGCACTGGTTATGACGCCGAGCAGATCGACGAAGAAAACGCCCAAGACGCTGAGCGCGCCGCCAGCCACGGCCTCACCTATGACAGCACACCAAGTCCGGCCCAGCCGGCCCCACGAGAGGAAGACGAATGAAATCGCTGAGTAACTATTGGGCGAGCCTCTGCCTCGCTTTGGTAATGCAAGGGGGCCGTGCCCTGGCGTTACCTCGGATCCTGAATCTCGGCCCACAAGAGCAGCAACGCGATCACTGGTACAGCGTCCGTGCAGTGGGTGAGGGTAACGGCCGGGTGATCGAGGCCATGGTCTACGGCGAAATTGGCTACTTCGGGATTACTGCCGAACAGTTCGTGCGAGACCTGCGCGAGATCGACGACGGCGTATCCCGCATCGTAGTCAGCTTTGCCACCATTGGTGGCGACCTCATGGACGGTATCGCTATCCACAACGCGCTCAAGGATCTGGGCGAACGTTGCGAAGGCCGCATCGTCGGCGCCTGCTACAGCGCGGGCACGGTTGCAGTATGCGGCGCCCACCGCGTAACCATGGCCGAAAACGGTCTGTTCATGATCCACAACCCCAACATCGACTGGCTGCAGGGTGTGGAAAGTGCGGAGCTGCGTGCCTACGCCGACCTGTTGGACAAGACCCTCGAGCTAATCGTCACCTGCTACCGCAACCGCTCGCTGAGTGTCAGCGATGAAGAGCTGCGCAGCATGATCGCCGCCACTACCTGGATGACGGCGGCAGAGGCTCAAGCCGCTGGGTTCGTGGATGAGGTGCTTTCCGGCGTCACCATCAAGGCAGCGGTTGCCAACGTCAAGGTGCTCAACCGCTACCAGAATGCACCGCCCGAGGCGGCGGCACTGGTGAGCAACGATCTGCCGGATGACCCAGCGCAGGAACCGACGCCGGAGCCCGATCCCGCTCCAGATCCTGACCCCGCGCCAGAGCCCGGCCCTGTCATCCTGGCCGAGCAGATCACCGCGGAGTGCGCTGCTGCCGGCTTGAGCAACGTGGCTTCGGTATTGATTAAGGCCAGCGGCCTGGAAAGTGCTGCAGCGGTTCAGCAACACCTGGTGCGCGCCAAGGCCATCAAGGCGCTGTGCGTGGTGGCCAGGATGCCCGATGAAGCAGGGCAACTGATCAAGGATGGGCTGAGCGAGGAGCAAGCCCGCGTGAAGCTGTTCGACAAGCTGGTCGCCAACAGCGACAAGGTCCAGATCGACAACAAGCCGCCGCTTCCTGAAAACCTGCCCGCGCCCACGGCGAAGGCTGTCGACCCTGGCGCGATCTACGCCAGCCGCAAACCCAAAGCCTCATAAGGAGGAAACATGACTATCCAAACCGAAGGCGCCCACGCCGGGGAATTCCTCCTGTCAGAGGCGCGCGGCTATCGCAGCCGCGAAAACATCGTCATCAGTGCCGGTGCCGGAAAGCTCTTGGCCGGGACACTGATCGCCATTCTTACCTCGGCGAATGCCGGCCAGGCCACGGCAGCTGCTGGCAACACCGGCAATGGTGTTCTCAATGGCATCTCTGTTACGAGCGCGGCCGTCTCTGGGGCCTACCTGGTGGAAGTAACCTCGGCGCCTGCGGATGGCGCCAAGTTTACCGTCAGCGACCCCACCGGGAAGGAAGTGGGTAAAGGCGTGGTCGGTGCTCAATTCGTCAGTCCGGGCCTGACGTTCGACTTGGCCGAGGGCGCTACCAAGTTCGTCAAGGGTGACGCGTTCACCATCGCCGTGCTGGCCGGCCTGGGCGAGTGGGTGCCCTATGACGACGACGGTGCTAACGACGGTCGCCGTGCGGCCTCTGGCGTTCTCTGGGCCGGTGTGGACGCCACTGAAAACGATGTGCAGGCCGTTGCAATCGTTCGTGACGCCGAGGTGATCGACAGCCTGCTGATTGGGCTCGACGCTGCGGGCCGCGCCGATCTTCTGGCGGCCGCCGTAATCGTCCGCACCTCCAACCCGGACTATCCCACACTCGGCGAGTAACCCTCCGCCCACCTGACACCCTGAGCCCCGCAAATGCGGGGCTCGTCATTTCTAGGAGCCTGACATGGCTGAGATTACGATTTTCGAAGATGACGCCTTCAGCGTCACCAACCTGCTGACTGTGATCAATGAAGAGCACGTGGTGCCTGGCCAGATCGCGGCCGCTGGCCTGTTCGAGGAGCAAGGCAGCACTACGGTAACTCTGCAGATCGAGAAGGACGGCTTGACCCTCAAGCTGGTTGAGGCCAAGCCTCGCGGTGGCATTCCCCAGGTCGTCACCGGCGACAAGCGCAAGATGATTCCTTTCAACACCGTGCACCTGCCAGAAACCTTCAGCATCTACGCGGACGAGATCCAGGGCATCCGTGCTTTTGGCTCGCGCACTGAACTGCAATCGGCTGAAGCGGTGGTGGCGGCTCGCATCCGCAAGTGCCGCCTGCAGATGGAACTGACTCACGAGTACCAGCGGATCGGCGCGATCAAGGGCCTCATCCTCGACGCGGATGGTACGACCGAATTGCTGGATATCTATCACGCCTTCGGTATCAAGCGCCCGGGTGCTTTCTCATTGGGCCTAGATAAGCCCGACACCGATGTGAGCGTTGTGCTGACTGAGGTGCTGGATAAGCAGGAAACTGCGCTAGGTACTACCCCATCCAGTACCTCTCGTGGCTACGCGGGCAAAGAGTTCTGGGCCAAGCTGATCGCTCACAAGAACGTCCGTGAAACCTACCTCAACACCCAGCAGGCAGCAGCGCTGCGCGGTGATCGACGTGGCACGTTCGAGTTCGGCGGGGTGATCTGGGAGCGCTACAAAGGCCAATTGGGTTCGAAGCATTTCGTCGACCCCAAGGAGGCGCACATCGTGCCTGAAGGCGTACCAGGGCTGTTCATCACCGCCTTTGCCCCAGCGGACTACATGGAAACGGTGAACACTCTGGGTCTGCCGTTCTACTCCAAGCTGGAGCGCATGCCGTACGACAAGGGCATCGCGGGCGAGGCTCAGTCCAACCCGCTGCACCTGTGCACCAAGCCGCTGGCTGTGCGCACGGTCACCATCTGACGTGGCCGGCTTCGGCGAGTCGATGGCGGCAGTCGATGCCGCCATCGAAGACAGCCTGACCGACGGCACCGCCGACTTCCTTGCCAGTAACGGCACCCTGCAGCGGCAGGGCCTGGCCATCATGCTCGACAAGGAGGTCGAGCGGTTCGACCAGGTGGGCGGCGGCGTCAGCCGTGCAGTGACCATCAGCGCGCGGCGTTCTGCTCTCGGGCAGTACGACCGCCAGGGCGCCTTCAAGCTCGACCGCTGCCAGTGGGGGGCCGATGGCAAGACCTGGCACCTCGACGGCATCGAGAGCGATGACGGCGCCTGGATCACCTTCTACGTGGTGCCCTGACATGCCTACCGACATTCAATCCGAAATCATCGCCGAGCTGATCAAGCGGCTGGGTGTTGTCGATTTGTTCGGCGCCGAAGTCATCGAGGACAACGTGCTGCGTGTGATCGATGCCGAGGACACCAGCGGCCTGCGGGATGACTTCATCATCATCCAGGTCGGCCAGACCGAGGACGTCGAGCGGAAAACGCCCGGCAGTGTCCGCGAAGCGGTCACGTTGAACATCACTGCTATCACCCGCCGTCGTAGCTCGGGCCCTCTGCTGCGTGCTGCCAGGCTTGGCATCAAGTGCGCGCTGCCCGGCCAGAAGGCAGGGCTGACAACCCAAGGCGTGCAGACAGTGACCTTCCTACCCGACACCCCCATGCCGGCCCCACCGGGCAGGCCCTGGGCATGCCATGTGATGCCGATTCAAGTCGGCTACGTGCAGCCCCTCAAATGAGGAACCCGTAATGCCCAAGATCAAAATCACCCAGGCGTTCAACTTCCAATCTGGTGGTGTGACCAAGCACTACAAGAAGGGCGAAGAAGACGTGCCACAGGCCGTAGCCGATCACGCAATCGCGCGTGGTTACGCGCCGGCTCCCAAGGAGCCTGAAAGCGCTGCGGCCAAGTCGGCCGCTGATCCTGCTGCTGGGAAGGCCGCCAGTAAGGCCTGAGCAATAACCCCATTCGACAGAGGTAGCCTCAATGTCTCAGATTGACCGCTCGTTCATCGGCGAGGGCATTGCCTATGCTCGCGCTTATCAGTCCCAAGATCCGCTGCTGGACATGGGCAACTGCGATGCCTTCAACATCGCATTCACCACCAATCGCCAGACGCTTCCGAATTATCGTGGCGGCGGCGGTAACCGCAACGTGCGCGAGCCCGTCACCGACGTGACCGCGACAGTCGGCCTGTACGATCTGACCGATACTAATGTGGCACGTGTAACGCGCTCCACGATTCAGAACGTTGCAGCTGGCGTGCAGACCGATGAGCCGGCCACGGCAGGCGGGGTTGAGGGCGAACTGATCCCGTTCAAGCATCTGCCCGACCTGTCCAAACCGGTCACCGTCAAGGGGGCTGACGATACGGCGCTCGAGGCAGGTATCGACTACCTGCTCACCCCGCACGGCATTCTGCGCACTGCTACGTCCAAGATCACGGCGGCGGGTGTGTTGTTCACCTACACCAAACGGGAGTCCAGCGCGCTGCAGATGCTTAACGGCAGCGCGCGTGAGCTGGAGATCTTCATCGCTGGTCTCAACGACGCGCAGAGTGGTGAGCCCTACACCTTGCGCCTGCGCCGCGTGAAGTTCGGCATGCTGGCCTCATTGCCGGTATTCGGTCAGGAATACCTGAAGCTGGAAGGCCCGGCCGAGCTGCTTGCTGACCCGCTGGTACTGGCCAACGACATCAGTAAGTTCTGCCAAATGGATATGGTTAAAGCAGCCTGATGATGATAGCCATGGACGGCTTGTATTTTCTATGACTTACTAGACTCTCAACAAAACCCAAGGAAGGTCCATGATCACTACAGCTTCTTACAAGTTATACAGAAAGGATTTTTCCGAGCTATCCGAATCTCGCGAATTCGAAATACCTAACGTTAACAATCTCGAGTTCAGGAGTGTAAGCTACTTCATATTCTGCTCGGAGCATATTCCTACTATTGTTGGCAAGGTTAAAGAATATGTGATTCCTGTTGGTGAGGAGTTAAAGGTAATCGTTAGGTTCTCCGAACTCTATGATGTCTGGGGGTTAGATTCTGATACAGCATCAAAAGTTGCTTATCACCATGAATATAGAGGTGACGGGAGTCGATCATCTTTTCCTGATGACGAGTTTTATCCGCTCACTAAGCGAGTTGATCCTATCGGCTTCGATACCAAGTTTATATCTCTAGAGACTGCAGCCGAGAAGTTGGCTGCTACATATAGAGTTGATATCTCAAAAGTCTCTATCACTATCTCTAGTTAATACTTAAATTCGGAATTCACGTAGTTGAGAAGAAACCCGTCTAGGCGGGTTTTTTTTCGCCTGGAGAAAAGCATGGCCGGCATCAAAGAGCGCCTGATTCAGTTCATCCTACGCGGCAAGGACGAGCTGTCGCCGGAGGCCAAGAAGTCGACCGACGCGCTCGAAGCTCTGCGAAACGAGGCTGCCTCCCTGAATCAGCAGCTGGATAGCACAAAAGGCGAACGCGGCCTAGTGCGTGACATGCTGGCCACCCAGCGCGCGCTCGAGCAGTCGCAGCGTGTGTTGACCGAGACCGATGAGAGCATCAAGGAGCTGCGGCAGGCACTCAACGAGAACCCGGGTGGCGCCGGGCTGCAGCAATCCCTCAAGGAAGCAGAGCGAGAAGCGGCCCGCTTACGTCGTGTGGTTGCCAGTCTGGCCGGTGACCTGGGTGAGCATGAGAAGGCCGCAAGGGCTGCAGGCCTGGACACGAGCAAGCTCGCCGAGGAAGAAAAGCGCCTCGCCCGGGAACTGGAGGCGGCCAAGGCGGCGCTGGCCAATAACGGCCAGCAGCTTCGTGAGCTTGAGCGTGAACAATCACGTGCAAGCCGTGCCGCGGCGGAACATTCCAGTCGGGTTGGCGCTGTGCGCGAGGCTATGGCCAGCGGCGGCCGGCAGATCCTCGGCTATGTGGCGGCTTATGTTTCGCTGAATGCCGTGGTCGGTCTGGTTCGCTCAGGACTCACCCTGGTGTCGCAGGGCATCCGGGCGGTCATTGCAGACGGCTCCGACAAAGAGCAGGCCCTGGCTCAACTGGAAGCGACGCTGCGATCTACGGGCAATGCAGCGGGGTTCACCGCCGAGCAGCTGCTTGAGATGGCGGATGGCTTCGAGAAATCCTCGATGCTCACCGCCGAGCAGGTCCAGGCCGCCCAGACGCGGCTGCTGAGTTACACCGATATCGTTGGCGACCAATTCCCTAAAGCGATGCAGATCGTTATCGATCAGCAGCAGCGACTGGGGCTCAGCGCCGAACAGTCCGCCGAGATCGTCGGGCGGGCACTTCAGTCGCCGGTCGAGGCCATGGGCGCCTTGGGGCGGCAGGGCTTCAAGCTAGAAGATGGCCAGAAGCGTCTACTTCAGCAGCTGGTGGCCACGGGTAAAACAGCCGAGGCGCAGGCGGTCATCATGGACATGATGACCGAAGCCTATGGCGGCGCCGCTGCTGCCGCCCGGATGAATACGGCGGCTGGTCTCTGGAAGACGTTGACCGATCAGTTCGGCGACTTCGCCTCGCGAGTATCGAACAGCGGTGCGTTTGAGTTCGTGCGCAACAAGCTCCGGGAAGTCAGCGAAGGCCTGGATGCCATGGCCAATGACGGCCGGCTTGACCGCTTGGCCAAAGGTCTCAGCGATGCGTTCATCCAGGGTGCTCAGTGGGTTGAGAAGTTCGCCCGGCAACTGGCCGATGTGGATTTCGGTCGGCTGGCCGATGACAGCGCGAGCTGGCTGAGCAATCTCGGCAAGCACCTGGACGAGACCTCGCAGAAACTCAGCGCCTTTGTGCTGCCGTTCCGTGCCTTGTTCAATGGCCTGACCGCTGGCCTGTCACTGGCCGCGGCAGCTATCACCAGCAAGCTGAGCGAAGTTCTCGGGCTGATCGAAGTGGTGGCCGAACGGCTGCCGGAGTCTCTCGGTGGGCCAAAGTTGCAGGCCGCGGTCCAGCAAGCGCGGGGTGTACTGGATGGCATGACCTCCGGTTTCGTCGCTCAGGTCGAGCAGGATGGCAAGGATCTGCAAGCGGCATGGGAGGCCGCGCTGGGAGGCGTGGCCGACAGCACCAAGAGCACGATGGATGAGGTGACCGAGACCATCAAGCTCGACTCCGTCAGCCAGGCCGACTACGTGCGGCAGTCCGTCACGTCGATGCAGGGGGCGCTGGATCAGCTCAGTGCGGCCAAGACGGTCGCGCAACTGCGCCAGATTGGCGAGGAGATGTACGCCGCTTATCAGCGCGGCGATATCAGCCAGCAGGAGTACTCCGCGACCTCTGTCGAGCTAAACCAGCGCCTGGGTGATCTGGGCGGAACTACCAAGAGCCTGTCGACGGCTGCGGGTATCGCGGCAGAAAGCCTCAAGTCCTTGAGCGATGTGCAGCGTGCGATCAGCGATGCCAAGACGGATCGCGACATCGCCGCCATTCGTACGGCCCTGCAGACGCTTTACGGTAATGCGCAGCTCACCGCCTCGGAATACAACACCGAGCTGGGCAAGCTGACTACCAGGCAAAAGGAACTTGCCAAGGCCGTACAGGGCGGCAAGAAAGCCCAGGACGATAAAAACCAGTCCGACAAGGACGCCATCGTTACCAGCGAGCAGCTACGACGCGAGTCCGGCAAACGCATGGAAACCGAGCGCAAGGCCGGGGACGCGGCCATGCAGCAGCGCCGCAAAGAGTCGAGCGACGCCAAGAAGGACATGGGTGCCGTTGCCGGCTTCTACGACGGCGTGATGAACGCCGCCCGTGGCCCGCTCGCCTCGCTGAGCGCTGCTGCGCTGGAAGCCTTTGACCGGCTGCGCGGCATCAAGACTGCTGACATGAACATCGACACCAGCAGCCTGGATGCCACCAGGGATTCCCTCGAGCGAGTGAACAAGGCGCTCGGTGACGTGCGGGCCAGCATGAATAGCCCGTTCACTGGGAACTGGGGAAAATGGCAGCTGGACATGCAGGAGGCCAGCCTCTCGACGCAGCAAGCCTACCTCGAACAGCAGGCTCGCCTGCAGAGCCTGATGGACACCTACAGCAAAGGCTCCCTGACCACTCGTGAGTTCGTGTCTCAGGCCCGCGGCCTGCGCCGGCAATTGAGCCTGCTGGATGACTCCGACCTGAGCAGCCTGGAAGGCGCGCTGAAGTCCGCGCAGGACAGCATGGAGCAGATGGGCCAGTCCACGCGCTCGACGCTGGACAGCCTGCGCGATGAGCTCGATGGCCTGCAGGGCAAGACCGAGGACATCGAGCGGCGTCGGTTCGCTACGCGCCGGCGAGAGCTGGAAGCCCAGCTTGCCGAAGCGAATGCTGGCGGCAATTCCGAGGCGGTGGCTAACGCGGCTCGAGCCTTGGGCATGCTACGGCAGATCGAGGCCGAAACCGCGCAGGCGCGCCAGGCCGATGAGCAGCGCAGGCGGCAGGAGGAAATCGCCAAGGCCATAGGGCCGACAGCGGCGCCTGCTGCTGCCCAGGCGCCCCAGCAGCCATCGCGCGTCATTCGGTTGGAGCTGGGCGGCAAGGCCGTGGATGTTGGGGTGGGCAGCGCGGCCGATGAGGCGAGCCTGTTGAGCATTCTTGAAGACGCTGCATCGAGGGCTCGTTGATGAAGTTCACGCTGGATACCGTCGACCTGGCCGCTGACCCTGACCTGGGCGGTGAGCAGATCGAATGGACGGACGAGTGGGATTGGGATCCGGTAGCGCAGGAGCAGGAGCGCTCCCTGACCGGCGCGCTGATGGTGCAGGAAGGCGTGAAACGCTACGGCCGCCCTATCACGCTGGCCAGCAACGGCGGCGCCTGGTTCACCCTGGCCACGGTACGTGCGCTGGAAGCGCTGCGGGATCAGTCAGGCATCGTGATGCTGCTGACTTTGCCCGCCGGCGATGCGCATTACGTCACCTGGAACCGGATCGACGGCTCACCGCTGCAGGCCAAGCCTTTGCATCGCATGGTCGCCCCAGGCCCAGATTGGTTGTACGAGCTGACCTTGAAGCTGATCACCGTCGCGCCGCCTGATCAGCTCTAGGAGCAGAGAGTGGTTTTTCAGGCTGCCGCGGAGGGTAAGCGCAGATGGCGTTATGATATGGTTCGGCCTCGGCGGTTTTTAGTGCAGCCGAGAATGTTGATCACGCCAAACAGGGTAGTTATGGGCAATTTCAATTTCCGTGCGATCGAGCCGGTTGGAGGCACCGTCGCCAACATCTTTATTCATGGTTATTCTGCGGGACATGATTTAGATGACCGCTACAAACTTGTTGGCGAGTTGCCTGCGGGGCTTCCTGGGTGCGTGAATATTTTCGCATTTTGGGATTCTGGCCATATTATGAGGTTCAGTAAAACCACTAAATCCAAAATGATGGGTGTGTTCCGCGTTAATCCTTGGCTTTGGGTTGGTTATACGGCGGCTGATCGGGCCTCCCAT
>JAAIGF010043298.1_pt1 | contig 15514 bp, 12 predicted proteins | sample 6487441 | NCBI WGS metagenome assembly JAAIGF01 (sample SAMN13974129, study PRJNA590717) | phyllosphere metagenome | biome: pepper field; feature: multiple bacterial spot infested pepper fields; material: pepper leaves; isolation source: leaves from pepper fields | host: Capsicum annuum ... | reverse complement strand
GCGGCGGGGGACTCTGGTAGAATCCGCCGCCATTATGATCCGACTCCAGAATCTTACCCTACAGCGTGGCCCTCAGCGTTTGCTCGAGAACGCCGAGCTGACCCTGCACGCCGGCCACAAGGCCGGTCTGATCGGTGCCAACGGCGCCGGCAAGTCCAGCCTGTTCGCCTTGCTGCGCGGCGAGTTGACGCCGGACTCCGGCGATTGCCTGCTGCCCGGTGACTGGCGCATCGCCCATATGCGCCAGGAGGTCGACACCCTCGACCGCCTGGCCGTGGACTACGTGCTCGACGGCGACCACGACCTGCGCCGCGTGCAGGCCGAGCTGGCCGCTGCCGAGCAGGGCCATGACGGCGCCGCCATCGCCCGCCTGCACAGCGAACTGGACAGCGCCGACGGCTATACCGCCGATGCCCGGGCGCGCAAACTGCTGGCCGGCCTGGGCTTCGACAACGCGCAGATGAATCGCCGTGTCGGCGACTTCTCCGGTGGCTGGCGCATGCGCCTGAACCTGGCCCAGGCGCTGATGTGCCCGTCCGACCTGCTGCTGCTCGACGAGCCGACCAACCACCTGGATCTGGATGCGATCCTGTGGCTCGAAGGCTGGCTGCAAAGCTACCCCGGCACCTTGCTGCTGATTTCCCACGACCGCGATTTCCTCGATGCGGTGGTCGATCACGTCGCCCATGTCGAGCAGCGCAAGCTGACGCTCTATCGCGGTGGCTATTCGGCCTTCGAGCGCACCCGCGCCGAACGTCTGGCCCAGCAGCAGCAAGCCTACGAGAAGCAGCAGGCGCAACGCGCGCACATGGAAAAGTACATCGCCCGCTTCAAGGCCCAGGCCACCAAGGCCCGCCAGGCGCAGAGCCGGATCAAGGCCCTGGAGCGCATGGAAGAGCTGAGCGCGGCGCATGTCGACTCGCCCTTCGATTTCGTGTTTCGCGAGGCGGACAAGATATCCACGCCGCTGCTCAGCCTCAGCGAAGGCCGCCTGGGCTACGGCGACAAGACCGTCCTGCAGCAGGTCAAGCTGAGCCTGGTACCCGGCGCGCGCATCGGCCTGCTCGGCCCCAATGGCGCGGGCAAGTCGACGCTGATCAAGAACCTCTCCGCCGAACTGCAGCCGCTCAGTGGCAGCCTGACCCGCGGCGAGAACCTGGTGATCGGTTACTTCGCCCAGCACCAGCTGGACGCCCTGGATGACAAGGCCAGCCCGCTCTTGCACCTGCAGCGCATCGCGCCGGCCGAGCGTGAGCAGACCCTGCGCGATTTCCTCGGCGGCTTCGATTTCCGCGGCCCGCGCTGCGACGAGCCGGTGGTCAATCTCTCCGGTGGCGAGAAGGCGCGCCTGGCCCTGGCGCTGATCGCCTGGGGCAAGCCCAACCTGCTGCTGCTCGATGAGCCGACCAACCACCTCGACCTGGAAATGCGCCTGGCGCTGACCATGGCCCTGCAGGAATTCGCAGGCGCCGTGGTGGTGGTCTCCCACGATCGTCACCTGCTCAAGAGCACCACCGACGAATTCCTGCTGGTGGCCGATGGCCGCGTGGCGCCGTTCGACGGTGACCTCGAGGATTACGCCCGCTGGCTGGTCGACTATCGTCAACGTCAGGCCGCACCGACGGCCCCTGCGCCGGCTGCGGCAGGCAATGACAAACGTGGCCAGCGCCAGGCGGCTGCCGCGCTGCGCCAGCAACTGGCGCCGCACAAGAAGGCGGCCGACAAGCTGGAGGCCGAACTGGGCCAGGTGCAGGGCAAGCTTGCGGCACTGGAAGAGCGCCTGGGTGATAGCGGCATTTACGAGGCGGCTCGCAAGGACGAGTTGCGCCAGGCGCTGGCCGAGCAGGCCACGCTGAAGAGCCGTGAGGCGGAGCTGGAAGAACAGTGGCTGGAAGCCCTGGAGACCCTGGAAACCCTGCAACAGGAACTGGAGGCAATAGGTTGAATCTCGACATGATCGATCTGGCCTGGCTGACGGCCTGGAGCCAGCCGCTGATGCGTACCGGTCAGGTCATCCTGATTCTGGCGCTGGCCTGGCTGGCGCAGCGCATTCTGACCCGCGGCATCAGCCGCCTGGGGCAGCGTTACCCACAGCTGCCGGCAGAGCTGCTGGTGCCGCTGCGCGGCCTGACTCGCTGGCTGATCCTCGGCAGCGCCTTCATGCTGGTGCTCGAGCGCCTGGGTGTTTCGGCGCAGGTGTTGTGGGGCGCGCTGACCGGCTTCGTCGCAGTTGCCGCTATCGCGTTCTTCGCCATCTGGAGTGTATTGTCGAACCTGTTTTGCGCGCTGCTGATCTTCGCCCTCGGGCCGTTCCGCATCGGCGATTGCGTCGAGGTGCTGGAAAGCGCCGACAAGCCCGGCGTACGGGGGCGTGTACTGGACATCAACCTGTTCTACACCACCCTGGAAGATCTGACCGGTGACGCGCCCGGCACCTGGATACAGATTCCCAACAGCCTGTTCTTCCAGAAGGCCGTGAGGCGCTGGCGCAATGGTGAGTTACCGGCGGCACGCAAGATCGAAGCTGATCATCACTAATTCGAGGTCGCCACTATGGCTCTGGAAACCTGGCTCGCTTTTCTCGTTGCCTGCTGGCTGATCAGCCTGTCGCCGGGGGCCGGTGCCATCGCCTCGATGTCGGCGGGGCTGCAATATGGTTTCTGGCGTGGCTACTGGAACGCCCTGGGCCTGCAGCTTGGCCTGGCGCTGCAGATCGCCATCGTGGCGGCGGGCGTCGGGGCGATCCTGGCGACTTCGGCGCTGGCCTTCACCCTGATCAAATGGTTTGGCGTGGTATACCTGCTGTACCTCGGCTGGTGCCAGTGGCGCGCGCTGCCCGCCGACATGAACGTCAGCGGTGAGCGTCCCATCGGCCGGCCATTGAGCCTGGTGCTGCGTGGCTTTCTGGTCAACTTCGGCAACCCCAAGGCCATCATCTTCATGCTCGCGGTACTGCCGCAGTTCATCAACCCCCATGCACCGCTGACCGAGCAGTACCTGATCATTGGCGTGACCATGGTCACCGTCGACCTGATCGTCATGGCCGGCTACACCGGCCTGGCGGTACGCGTGCTGCGCCTGCTGCGCACGCCGCGCCAGCAACGCATCATGAACCGTAGCTTCGGCGCGTTGTTCGTGGGGGCAGCAGCGCTGCTCGCCACCGTGCGCCGCGCTCCGGTTTAAGCATGCGTGTCTGGATCGACGCCGACGCCTGCCCACGGCTGGCTCGCGATCAGGTGGTCAAGTTCGCGCTCAAGCGCAACTTCGAGGTGGTACTGGTTGCCGGCCAGGCCGTGGCGCGGCCCAACTTCGCCTGCGTGAAGCTGATCGTGGTGCCGAGTGGCCCCGATGCGGCCGATGATTACCTGGTGGAACACGCCGTGCCCGGCGAACTGGTGATCTGCAGCGACGTGCCACTGGCCGATCGCCTGGTCAAGAAGGGCGTGCTGGCGCTGGACCCCCGCGGCCGGGAGTTCGACGAGCGCAATATGGGCGAGCGGCTGGCGGTGCGTAACCTGCTCACCGATCTGCGTGAGCAGGGGCAGGTCGGTGGTGGGCAGGGTGCTTATGGCGACAAGGATCGGCAGGCCTTTGCCAACTCGCTGGATCGCTTGCTGACGCGTCTGTCACGGGGCTAGCTCAGGCTATGGAACCGGTGTTGATTGCTGGGCTGCGCCCATCCTACGGCTAAGAGTGCTCAGCGTTTTGGTCACCCATGTGGGGACGGGCGGCGACGCCCCAGTCCATGCCCGTGATTTCGCGCGCATGGCGCGCTCCCACATGGGGGCGTGGCTGGTGCGCGGCCTGGCCACTGATGGGCTGGAGCCCATCCTGCGATTGCTCGCTGACGAAGACGCTAACTAATCGTGGGTCATTTCCAGTACGCGATCGACCAGCTTGTTGATGCCCGAGGCCGCCTCGGCGATGGAGTTGGCGAGCATGTAGGCCGGGGTGGTCACCAGCTTGCGCTCGGTGTCTTCGACGATATCTTCGACATGACACTCCACGTGCTCGGCGCCCATTTGCGTCAGTGCGGCGGCGGTGTCGGCGTCGTTGCCGATGGTGCAGGTCACGCCGGCACCGAAGATGCGTGCGGCCATGGCCGGGGCGATACAGATCAGGCCCACCGGTTTGGCGGCGCTGACGAAGGATTGTGCGGCAGCCAGTACATCAGCCTGCACGCTGCAGTCGGCGCCCTTGCTGGCGAAGTCGCAGAGGTTCTTGGCGGCGCCAAAGCCGCCCGGTACGATCAACGCGTCGAAGTCGTCGGCACGCAGTTCACGCACATCCTTGATATTGCCGCGGGCGATGCGCGCCGACTCCACCAGTACATTACGGGCTGGCTGCATTTCCTCGCCCTTGAGGTGGTCGATCACGTGGGCCTGGTCGATATCGGGGGCGAAGCACTGCACCTGCACACCGCGCTGATCGAGGCGCAGCAGGGTGATGACGCTTTCGTGGATCTCCGAGCCATCGTAGACGCCACAACCGGAAAGGATTACTGCAACTTTCTTGTTCATCGACCAACTCCTGATGAAAGGCGAGCGCCGCATGGCATGTATCGGAGGCTCGCTTGGGGATAACCTGCCTGGTGTTATGACTGGCCAGTCAACCAGTTGTTACAGCTTTTTGAACGTGCAGCTGGCTTCAGTCAAGCGTCACGCTTCAGCCTTCGCACTGTCTACGCCGGTATAGCCAGACGCCCAGACCGATTACCAGCAGGGCGCCAAACAGGTAGAACTGCACCTGGTGCAATTCACCGAGCAAACCCTCCAGGGCGCGACCGAGCTTGTAGGCCAGAGTGCCGAGCACGATGGCCCAGATTGCCGCGCCAATGGCGTCGAGAATCACATAGCGGCGGCGCGGGTAGCCGGAAATACCGATGGCCAGCGGCATCACCGTACGCATGCCATAAAAGAAGCGAAAGCCCAGTACCCACAGATCCGGGTGGCGGCGCAGGTACACCAGGGCCTTGTCACTCAACGCCTGCCACTTTGGCCGGCGCTCGAGGATGCGGCGGCCATGCCGGCGACCCAGGTGGAACCACAGCTGGTCGCTGGCGTAGGTGCCGATAAAGGCGAACAGCATCACCAGCTCGATCTGCAGGATGCCACGCAACGCCAGGTAGGCCGCCAGCAGCAGCGACATTTCGCCCTCGAGAAAGGTGCCCAGCGCCAACGCCGGGTAACCGAAGTGCTGCAGCAAATTTTCCAGCATTGAAAATGACCGTCGAAAATGGGGTGGCAAGGCTACGCCGTTCGACACTCTAAAACAGCATTTGTCGAAAACCTGTGAAATATACAGGTGCCGGGCTTGCTCACGGCGGCCGCGGCTCAGCGAGCCTTTTAGCGCGTTCGATGTGCCTTATGGGCTGCGACGCACCGTCGCACTATTCGTTATGGTCGTCATCATTTAGTCATAATGGCCGCTTATAACTGTCACACTTCGCCCGCTCGAGCGGGCCCAGGAGTCTGCCGTGAGCTTTACCCCCGCCAACCGCCTGTTCCCTGCCACCCGCCTGCGTCGCAATCGTCGCGATGACTTTTCCCGGCGCCTGGTGCGCGAGAACGTGCTGACCACAGACGACCTGATCCTGCCGGTATTCGTGCTCGATGGTGAGAATCAGCGTGAGGCGGTGGCGTCCATGCCGGGCGTCGAGCGTCTGTCCATCGACCTGCTGCTGCAGGAAGCCGAGAAATGGGTAGCGCTGGGCATTCCGGCCCTGGCGTTGTTTCCGGTCACGCCGGCAGAAAAGAAAAGCCTCGATGGCAGCGAAGCCTGGAACCCGGATGGCATCGCCCAGCGCGCCACCCGTGCGTTGCGTGCGCGCTTCCCTGAACTGGGGGTGATCACCGACGTGGCGCTTGATCCGTTCACCACCCACGGCCAGGACGGCATTCTCGACGAAGAAGGCTACGTACAGAACGACATCACCGTCGATGCGCTGGTCAAACAGGCGCTGTCCCACGCCGAGGCGGGCGCCCAGGTCGTCGCGCCGTCGGACATGATGGACGGGCGCATCCAGGCGATCCGCGAGGCGCTGGAGCTGGCCGATCACGTCAACGTGCGGATCATGGCCTACTCTGCCAAGTACGCCAGCGCCTACTACGGCCCGTTCCGCGACGCCGTGGGCTCGTCGCTGAACCTGGGCAAGGCCAACAAGGCTTCCTACCAGATGGACCCGGCCAACAGCGACGAAGCGTTGCACGAGGTCGCCGCTGACCTGGCCGAAGGCGCCGACATGGTCATGGTCAAGCCGGGCATGCCCTATCTGGATATCGTTTCCCGGGTGAAAACCGAATTCAAAGTGCCGACCTTTGTCTACCAGGTCAGTGGTGAATACGCGATGCACATGGCCGCCATCCAGAATGGCTGGCTGAGCGAAGCGGTGATTCTCGAGTCGCTGACCGCCTGCAAACGAGCGGGTGCCGATGGCATCCTCACCTATTTCGCCGTGCGTGCGGCCGAACTCATACGACAGGGGCAGTAGCCCCTCCAGGGTAATTCAATGAGCAACGAAGGACTCAATGAGAACGAACAGCTCGATGTACCGGCAGTCAGCTTGCCGGTGATCGACGAAGCGCCGGTGGAAACAGTCGTGGAAACACCCGTAGTCGAAACCGTGGCAGCGCCCGTGGTCGTGCCCAGCCTGGATGACAGCAGCCTGTACATCCATCGCGAGCTGTCGCAGCTGCAGTTCAATATCCGTGTGCTGGAACAGGCGCTGGACGAGTCCTACCCGCTGCTCGAACGCCTCAAGTTCCTGCTGATCTTCTCCAGCAACCTCGACGAGTTCTTCGAGATTCGCGTCGCCGGCCTGAAGAAGCAGATCAATTTCGCCCGTGAGCAGGCCGGTGCCGATGGCCTGCAACCGCACCAGGCACTGTCGCGTATCGCCGATCTGGTGCACGAGCAGGTTGGCCGTCAGTACGCCATCCTCAATGACGTGCTGTTCCCGGCGCTGGCCAAGCACGGCATCAACTTCATTCGCCGCCGTTACTGGACGACCAAGCACAAGGCCTGGGTGCGCCGTTACTTCCGTGACGAGATCGCGCCGATCATCACGCCGATCGGTCTCGACCCGACGCACCCGTTCCCGCTGCTGGTCAACAAGAGCCTGAACTTCATCGTCGAGCTGGAGGGGGTCGATGCCTTCGGCCGCGACTCCGGTCTGGCGGTAATCCCCGCGCCACGCTTGCTGCCGCGCATCATCAAGGTGCCGGAAGAGGTCGGTGGCCCGGGCGCCAACTACGTGTTCCTGTCGTCGATGATCCACGCCCACGCCGATGACCTGTTCCCGGGCATGAAGGTCAAGGGTTGCTACCAGTTCCGCCTGACCCGTAACGCCGACCTGTCGGTGGACACCGAGGACGTCGAAGACCTGGCCCGCGCCCTGCGTGGCGAGCTGTTCAGCCGCCGCTACGGTGATGCCGTGCGCCTGGAGGTGGTCGACACCTGTCCGAAACACCTGACCGACCAGCTGCTCAAGCAGTTCGGCCTCTCGGAGCACGAGCTCTATCAGGTCAACGGCCCGGTCAACCTGACCCGCCTGTTCAGCATCACCGGCCTGGACAGTCACCCGGAACTGCAGCATGCGCCGTTCACGCCGGTGATTCCCAAGCTGCTGCAGAACAGCGAGAACATCTTCAGCGTGGTCAGCAAGCAGGACATCCTGCTGCTGCACCCCTTCGAGTCGTTCACGCCGGTCGTCGACCTGCTGCGTCAGGCCGCGAAGGACCCGCACGTGCTGGCGATCAAGCAGACCCTGTACCGCTCGGGCGCCAACTCGGAAATCGTCGATGCACTGGTGGAAGCCGCGCGTAACGGCAAGGAAGTCACCGCGGTGATCGAACTGCGCGCGCGCTTCGACGAAGAGTCCAACCTGGCCCTGGCCAGCCGCCTGCAGGCTGCCGGTGCGGTGGTGATCTACGGCGTGGTCGGCTTCAAGACCCACTCGAAGATGATGCTGATCCTGCGCCGCGAAAACGGCGAGATCCGCCGCTACGCGCACCTCGGCACCGGTAACTACCACGCCGGTAACGCGCGGCTGTACACCGACTACAGCCTGTTGACCGCTGACGTGGCGCTGGGCGAGGACGTTTCCAAGCTGTTCAGCCAGCTGATCGGCATGGGCAAGACCCTGCGTATGAAGAAGCTGCTGCACGCGCCCTTCACCCTGAAGAAGACCCTGCTCGACCTGATTGCCAAGGAGACGGCGGCGGCCGCCGAAGGCAAGCCGGCGCACATCATCGCCAAGTTCAACTCGCTGACCGACGCGAAGATCATCCGCGCGTTGTACAAGGCCAGCCAGACCGGCGTGAAGATCGACCTGGTGGTGCGTGGCATGTGCTGCCTGCGCCCAGGCATTCCGGGGGTGTCGCACAATATCCAGGTGCGCTCGATCATTGGCCGTTTCCTGGAGCACACCCGCGTCTACTACTTCCTCAACGGTGGTGACGAGCTGATCTACCTGTCCAGCGCCGACTGGATGGAGCGCAACCTCGACAAGCGGGTGGAGACCTGCTTCCCGGTGGAAGGCAAAAAGCTCATCACCCGGGTCAAGAAGGAGCTGGAGGCCTACCTGACCGACAATACCCACGCCTGGGTGCTGCAACCGGACGGGCGCTATGTGCGGCTGTCGCCAACCGGCAACCAGAACTCGCGCAGCGCCCAGGCCAGCCTGCTGGAGAAGCTCAGCGCACCGGTGATCACCGCACGCTGATCGCGCAGTGGAAAAGAAAACGGGCCCTATGGGCCCGTTTTTCATTTCAGAACCAGGCGTCCTGCATCGCCAGGCAAGTGTCGTCGCGGCGCGCCAGGATATCCAGGTCGTGGTGGCAGCCGGGCACTTCCCTGAGCAGGAAGTAGCGCGCGGCCTGCAGCTTGCCGTCGTAGAAGTCGGCGTCGGCGTCGGCGTCGGCGTCGGCGCCGGCCAGCCGCCCCTGCTCGGCGCGCACGGCTTGTTCCAGCCAGCGCCAGCCGAGTACCAGATGACCGAATGCCTTGAGGTACAGCGCCGAGTCGGCGAGGGCCGCGTTGACGTGGCCCTGCTGCAGATCGCCGAGCAGGCCGAGGGTCACCTCGGACACCCGAGCCAGCAGGGCCTGCAAGGGCTGGCGCAGGGCGTCCAGCTGGCTGAACGGCTCGGCGCGCTGGCAGGTGTCGTTGATCCGCTGGCGCAGCGCCTGCAGCGCCGCGCCTCCGTGCTGGCCGACCTTGCGGCCCAGCAGGTCGAGGGACTGGATGCCGTGGGTGCCCTCGTGGATCGGGTTGAGACGATTGTCGCGGTAGTACTGCTCCACCGGGTGATCGCGGGTGTAGCCGTGGCCACCAAGAATCTGGATCGCCAGGGCGTTGGCCTGCAGGCAGTATTCGGACGGCCAGGACTTGGCGATCGGGGTAAGCAGGTCGAGCAACTGGCGCGCCTGCTCACGCTGCTCGGCGTCTTCCAGGGTCTGGCTGTCGTCGACCAGGCGTGCGCAATACAGCACCAGGTCGAAGCCACCCTCCACATAGGCTTTCTGGGTCAGCAGCATGCGCCGCACGTCGGCGTGTTCGATGATCGCTACCTGGCCGCCGGCCTGCTTGGTATCGGGCAGGCGCCCCTGGGGGCGCTGGCGGGCGTAGTCGAGCGAGTAGAGGTAGCCGGCGTAGCCGAGCATCACCGCACCCATGCCGACGCCGATGCGCGCCTCGTTCATCATCTGGAACATGTAGGAGAGCCCGGCATGGGGTTTGCCGACCAGATAGCCCACACAATGCCCCTGATCGCCGAAGTTCAGCGCCGTCGAGGTGGTGCCACGCCAGCCCATCTTGTGGAACAGGCCGGCCAGCAGTACATCGTTGCGGGCGCCCAGGCTGCCGTCTTCCTCGACCAGGAATTTCGGCACGATAAACAGCGAAATGCCCTTCACGCCGGCCGGTGCATCGGGCAGACGAGCCAGTACCAGGTGGACGATGTTTTCGCTGAGGTCGTGATCACCGCCGGAGATGAAGATCTTGTTGCCCTTGAGACGGTAGCTGCCGTCGCTCGCCGGTTCGGCACGGGTGCGGATATCGGCGAGCGAAGAGCCGGCGTGGGGCTCGGTCAGCGCCATGGTGCTGAAGAAGCGCCCGTCGATGATCGGCTGCAGGAAGCGGCGCTTCTGTGCGTCATCGCCAAAGGCTTCGATCAGGTTGGCGGCGGCCATGCTCAGCAACGGGTAGGACGCCGTGGCGATGTTGGCGGCCTGGAAATGCGCGAAGCAGGCCTGGGACAGCAGGTTGGGCAACTGCATGCCGCCCAGCTCGAAGTCCCGCGTGGCGTTCAGGAAACCGGCCTCGTTGAAGGCCTGCAGCGCCGGCCGGACCTCGGCGATCAGCTGTGCGCCGCCAGCGACGAATTGCGGCTCGTGCTCGTCGTTCTTGCGGTTGTGCGGGGCGAACAGGTTCTCGGCAATGCTGCGCGCGGTATCCAGCGCGGCGTCGAAGGTTTCCCGGTTGTGCTCGCTGAAGCGCGGGCGCTGGCTGAGTGCATCGGCGTCGAGCACTTCGTAGAGTTCGAACGCCAGGTTGCGGGCGCTGAGCAGGGTATCGGGCATGGTAATTCTCCGCTGGAATGAGCCCAGTCTAGGGGCCGGCCCACGTGTCGCCAGCATCATCGAAGCCGGTGATACCCGGGGAGAAGCCGAACGTCGTCTGGCAGGCGCTGCACCAGGCGCTCAGGCCGGCTACAATTCGCCCCCTGCTCAGGAGCCGATGATGAACTACCGCCACGCCTTCCACGCCGGCAACCACGCCGATGTGCTCAAACACCTGGTGTTGTGCCGCCTGTTCGCGCTGCTGGCGCGCAAGGAGGCGCCGTATGCCTACCTCGATAGCCATGCCGGCGTTGGCCTGTACGACCTGGCGGGCGACCAGGCCAGCCGCACCGGTGAGTGGCGCGAAGGCATCGGCCGTCTGTGGGAGGCTGCGGACGCACCCGAGCCGCTGCTCGACTACCTGGAAGTGATTCGCGCGATGAACCCCGATGGCGTGCTGCGTCATTACCCCGGCTCGCCCGAACTGGCCCGCCTGCAGACCCGTGAGCAGGACCGTCTGCACCTCAACGAGAAACACCCGGACGACGGCCAGTTGCTCAAGGAAAACATGGCTGGCGATCGCCGTGTGGCCGTGCACCTGGGGGAAGGCTGGCACCTGCCGCGGGCCTTGCTGCCGACCCGCGAGAAGCGGGCGGTGCTGCTGATCGACCCGCCATTCGAAAAAGCCGATGAGCTGGAGCGCTGCGTCACCGCGCTCAACGAAGCCATCGGGCGCATGCGCCAGACCATCGTGGCGATCTGGTATCCCATCAAGGATGAGCGCCAGCTCAAGCGCTTCTACCGCGATATGCAAAAGAGCACCGCGCCTAAACTGCTGCGCGCCGAGCTGTTCGTCCATCCGGCTGACGAGGCCGGGCGTCTCAACGGCTCGGGGCTGCTGATCAGCAACCCGCCATGGGGCCTGGAGGATGAACTGCGCCAGTTGCTGCCCTGGTTGGCCGAGCGTCTGGCGCAAAGCCAGGGTAGCTGGCGGCTGGACTGGCTGATCGCCGAGCAGCAGACCTAAGCAGCTGTTCGCGCTCTTTTAGTCCAGGTTCGTCGATTTTGGCAGCAAAGTGGCCGGAGCTGAGGCGAGGTCCCTAGGCGAGCTCCCTCACCGTGGGAGCGGGCCATGCCCGCGAAAAATCACGGTCATGGGCTAGGCGTCCCCGCCCGTTCCCACAGATAAAGCAGCGATGTCCGCTCTTGCCTTGAAGCTATCGCCTCATGCTAATAAGGGGCGCGACCAGGCTCTAAGGCTGCCGCAAACGTTCAAGCCGACGGCTGGCCTAACGCCGTCGCGGGTCTACGTAATAGGTGAGTTGCTGACGCGGGTTGAGGTATTCGAGCGCTTCGGGCGGTAATTGCGAAGGGCGCATGCTGCTGGCGATGGCCAGTTTCGGCTCGGCTTCGAGGTTGACGATCAGTGCCTCTTCCTTGGGCACTGCCGGGTCATAGACGATCAGCGTCGGCTTCATCGGCAGGGTCGGGTGCATACCCAGCACCAGGGCGTAGCGTTCGTCTTCGAGCTGTACCAGGCTGCCGGGCGGGTACACGCCCATGCAGCGGATAAAGGCCTTCAGGGCGACATCATCGAAGCGCACCCGGTACTGCGGCAGGAACATCCGCGCCAGCGCTTCGTGGGGGCTTAGCGCGACTCGCGGGTCGACGGGATTGCACAGGTTGTCGAAGTGGTTGGCGATGCACACGATGCGGCTCAAACGGCCGATGGAGGCTTCGCGCAACTGCTGTGGATAACCACTGCCGTCGCAGTGCTCGTGGTGTTCGTAAATGATCCGCAGCACGTCGTCATCGAGCATCAGCTTTTCGCCCATGCGCTTGCCGTACAGGGTGTGCATTTCCAGCAGCTGTTGTTCGGGGCGGGTCAGGGGTGGCGGCTTGAGCAGCACCTTGCTGGGCAGCTCCAGCTTGCCGATGTCATGCAGCAGGGCGCCCATGCCGAGCATGTGGCTGGCTTCGGCATCCAGGCCCAACTGGCGGCCGAGCATCATCGACAGCACGGTGACGTTGAGCGAATGCACGTAGGCGTCTTCGGCGGCTTTGCCGGTGATGCTGTGCAGTGCAACGCCATCTTCACCGAGCATGGTGGCGACCATTTCGTTGACCAGTGCACCAGCCTGTTTGACCGTCTCTTCGGGCTGGTTGCGCAGGCTCTGATTGAGCGTCTTGACCCGCTGGCTGGCCCGAACGAATGCCCGATCGACTTCCGAAAGCCGTTTGCGCAGCACACTCAGCTGCTGCACCCGTGCCTGCCGTACCTGTTCCTGAGGGTCTGGTGGCGGCGGTGGCGGGGGCTGCTGCGCCGGGCTTTCGGGCAGCGGCAACGGCTCGCAGTCGCTACGCGCCCGGTCATAGCGCAGGCGCTTGAGGCCCAGAGCACGTAGCTGCTTGAGCTGGCCTTCGTCCTTGATCTTGAAGTTGCTGAAAGCGAACGAGTGCTCCCACCAGCTCAGATCCAGGTGAACGTAGAGGCCGACGCAGAGTTGATCGGGGGAGATGTAAGGCAGGTTGGCGGGCATGCCGTGCTCGTCGTTAGCTGGCTAATTGCCCACAGTTTAGCCGGGCGTTGAGGTGATGGTAGTAGTTCTTCAGGCCATCACATCAATGCTGTTGCCCAGGTTTGGCGGATTGCTGGGAGCACTGGCCGGTGCAGCGGACTGCATCAGCCCGCTGATGTTGGCGCTCTGCAGGTCGAGCGTCTTGCGCAGCAACAGCAGCGACATCTGCGCGGAGAACTGCGCCGCTGCCTGACTCGCTACCTGGCTGGAAATGCTGCTCGGTTCCACGACTGTCTACCCATGTTCAGGATGCAGGAGGTAGACATACACCGGTGCCGCCCAGACCGCAATAGCCTTCCGGGTTCTTGGCCAGATACTGCTGGTGGTAGGCCTCGGCGTAGTAGAAGGTCGGCGCGGGCGCGATCTCGGTGGTGATCTCGCCAAGGCCGGCCTTGCGCAGCTCTTCCTGGAACTGCGCCTGGCTGGCTTGAGCGGCCGCCAGCTGTTGTTCGTCCGTGCAATAGATCGCCGAGCGGTACTGGCTGCCAATGTCGTTGCCCTGGCGCATGCCCTGGGTCGGGTTGTGCACTTCCCAGAAGACTTTCAGCAGCTGCTCGTAGCTGGTCAATTGCGGATCGAACACCACCAGCACCACTTCGGCGTGGCCGGTCAGGCCTGAGCAGGTTTCTTCGTAGGTCGGATTCGGCGTATGACCGCCTGCATAGCCTACGGCGGTGCTCCACACGCCGGGTTGCTGCCAGAAGCGCCGTTCGGCACCCCAGAAGCAGCCCAGGCCGAAAATGGCGGTCTGCAGCCCGGCGGGGAAGGGGCCTTGCAGTGGGTTGCCGTTGACGAAGTGCGCCTCGGGTACCGAAATCGGGGTCTCGCGGCCTGGCAGCGCCTGCTCGGCGCTGGGCAGTTCGAGTTTGTGGACAAGAATTTCCGAGCGTAGGGCCATGCTGAATGTTCTCCGAGTCGTTGTTCTGGGGTAGACCGCGGCGGCTGACGGAGGTTGATTACCGTCTGGCGGCCGGGCGTCGCGGGTAGCGTTTGAGACTTTCTACCAGATCGCGGCCGGCAATGGGACGATCAAACAGATAGCCCTGGCCGATATCGCAATTGTGACGGCGCAGGAACGCCAGTTGGGCCGGGGTTTCGACGCCTTCGGCGACGACTTTGAGCTTGAGGTTGTGGGCCATGGCGATCACCGCGGAAGTGATCTCCATGTCGTCCTCGTTCTCGGGAATGTCCTTGATGAAGCTGCGATCGATCTTGATCACGTCGATCGGGAATTTCTTCAGGTAGCTGAGCGACGAGTAGCCGGTACCGAAGTCGTCCATGGCCAGGGTCAGGCCCAGCTGTTTGAGGGCATTGAGCTGGCTGCGGGTGCCGTCGGTCGCTTCCAGCAGCAGCCCTTCGGTGAGCTCCAACTCGAGCAGTTCGGGCGGCAGATGCTCCTCTTCGAGGATGGCGGCGATCGACCCGACCAGGTCCGGGTCGCTGAACTGCTTGGGCGACAGGTTGATGGCCACCTGCAGGTTACCCAGCCCGACGGCGGTGAGTTGCTTGCTCATGCGGCAGGCCTGGCGTACCACCCATTTGCCGATTGGTACGATGAGCCCGGTTTCCTCGGCCACGCTGATGAACTGGTCCGGGCGGATCATGCCTTTTTCCGGATGCTGCCAGCGCAGCAGCGCCTCCATGCCCAGCAACTGGCCGGTCTTCAGGCACAGTTTGGGCTGGTAGAACACCTCCAGCTCGTTCTGTGTCAGGGCACGGCGCAGGTTGTTTTCGACGAACAGCTTGTAGTTGGCCTCCTCGTTCAGCGCATCAGTGAACACCTGCAGCTGGTGCTTGCCGTTGGCCTTGGCCTTGTGCAGCGCCAGCCCGGCATGCTTCATCAGGGTCTGCGGGTCGGCGCCATGTTCGGGCGAGCACGCCAGGCCCACGGAGCCACTGATGATGATCAGCTGGTTGTCGACGAACAGCGGCTTGTCGAGGGTTTCCAGCACCTGCTGGGCGATCAGCTGGCCGCGGGTGCTCTCGCAGTTGTCGAGCAGGATGGCGAATTCGTTGCTGGCGAAACGCGCCAGGGTGCCTTCGCCGCTGAAACTGTTGCGCAGGCGTTTGGCCAGGCTGACCAGCAGTTTGTCACCGGTCTGATGGCCGAGGGTATCGTTGATACGCTTGAAGTTGTCGATGTCCACCAGCAGCAGGCTGACCGGTGCGGTGCCGCCGCTGAAGCGCTTTTCCAGCGCGCGGATGAAGGCGTAGCGGTTGCCCAGGCCGGTAAGGTTGTCGCTGTAGGCCAGGCGCTCGATGCGCTGCTGGGACTGCTTGGTCTCGGTGATGTCTTCGTAGATGCCGATGTAGTGGGTCAGGGTGCCGTCGTCGGCATGCACCTTGGAGATCGAGAACTGGCTCCAGTAGGGCTCG
>JAAIGF010066116.1_pt1 | contig 15520 bp, 15 predicted proteins | sample 6487441 | NCBI WGS metagenome assembly JAAIGF01 (sample SAMN13974129, study PRJNA590717) | phyllosphere metagenome | biome: pepper field; feature: multiple bacterial spot infested pepper fields; material: pepper leaves; isolation source: leaves from pepper fields | host: Capsicum annuum ... | reverse complement strand
TTTTGATACCGCGCGAACTTCTTCTATGGACGGCTTTGTAGACTATAAAATCGATCTATATCAAGCCATTGTACTTTTTCAGAACCATTGCGAAACGGATGCTGCAGCAATCTTTCGGCAAGTATTAGTGCAATACCCAAAATGTAGCGAAGCGTATTATTATTTAGCAAGAATACACAGAAACAGTAATCGAAAAGATGAGGCGGCCGCATATGCAAGTCGAGCACGGGCCTACTACCTGCAGGGCTATACACTTAAAAATGCTTACAACGAAATGCCTTACGAAATTTATTTGGAAGATATTAACTTGCTGCATTAGCAGCTAAGGTCAGCATTGGGGTCTACAAACGGAAACGTACACCTATATTGATATAGCTTGGATCAAAGGCCTCCGCTTGAAAATAGAACTTACTTTTGAATCCGATATAAGGCTCGAATCTTTTTACCGTAAACTGAACACCTGCCTGTCCGTTGAAAGCAATTTCGTCGCCAGCACCATTCGTCAAGTATTCGTAAGCAGTTCCAGCTCCCACATAAATCGATGGATTCCTGTTAAAGCGAAATAGATGGTAGATATAATCTGCACCAACAAAACCGATGTGTGCATTGCTAAATCCCGCCTGCAGCTGAAGCGCCTGACGGTCGGTAAGTTCGTATTTACCCTGTACTCCATAATACAGCACATAGCTTGGCGACTCCAGTTGAAAATCCGATACAATACCTACTGCGATGTTGCGCTCCTGTGCTTTTACAGAACAACTAAAGAAGAACAAGAAAAACAACACGAAATGTTTAAAATAGTGCATAATGTTTGATTAATGGCGGGTCACTTTGCTATCGGCCGCAAATATATAAACTAATTCGAATGGCAAAAACTTTATAGCAATATTTTTCAATAAAAAACGAAATACGAACATCCCTTTGGTTTGTTATTTTACAAAGGAACATTCGCAGCCTTGCAGGCTTTATTTTTTGCATGTGCTGTCGCTGCTCTACAAGCTCTACTCGAAAACCATATCAAGACTGCGGAATTTCACCCATTCATCCCGTTTTTTACTGCTATCGCTGATGGCGATAACCGTCACCTTATTTTCTTTGCTGCTTAGGTTTTCTTTATAAATCAGGTAATATGTGCTGTGCTGGTCTGGGTCTACGACCTTTGTTAGCTCTTGGATAATGTGATCTGTCTCCTGTTCTCCATTTTCATCTAAAAAGATCGGACGCTCCCTCGTGCTTTCTATTTTTTTATGAAATGTTTTCTCCCCTAGCGTGGTACTGTAGGCGCTGTATAGTGCTTTGCATTGTGGATTATTCTGCAGTTCCAGTTCGTAACAGAAAGCTTCACCCGTAGTTTTCATGTAATAAACAACAAGGCTTTCTATTCCGCCTATTTCTAAGGACTTAAAGGCAAACGTATGGCTGTTGTCAAAGGCAAACTCTTCGTAATCCAAGTTTATGTTATATGTAGCATTGCTGTTATCATCTTTGGTCAAGCGGAAGCTTTCCAGCAGCGTTTTCAACTGTTGATTTAATATGATTTTATCCACCTGGATAGGTTCTTTCTGTTTACTTTCTGAGCGGGTATGCACCAGTTCTTGGCTAGTCGTGGAAGACTGTGCAGTACGCTCTTGACAGGACAAGAAAAGCACACAGACCTGCAGGAAAAGCATATGGATTAGGGTCGTATTTTTTGTATTCATGGATGTATTTGGATTATATGGAGATGCTTGATTAGTGCCGCCATGTAAAGCGATAGGTTTACATCGATACAGCTCATCGTTGTATGTGCATCACTTCAAAATAGGTGTTTTCATCGCAGTGTTCCAGATCGTAGCGCGACTTTTTTTTGAATGAGCTCCAGGTGGTCTGCGGCTTATCTTCTTCATCTTCAAAGATATTGCCACCGCTGGTTTCGCTCTTTTTGCCGGTGCTATAATTGATGCTTGTAGCCGCGCTTTCGCCGGATGCACGATGAAACTCCCGATGATCGAAACCAATCAGCTCAAAACGATTGTGCTGATAGCGAAAAGTATACAAGGCATCGCTGCTGTACCATGATCCGCAGCTCAGCCAGTAGTTAAAGTCTATCTTGAGCAACCCTTTCTCCAAACGGATACCCCCATTTTCCAACAGCGGATCGGCTAGGCATGGGCTATTTTCATCATTTTGTGGCGGGATAAAGCCTCGGTCATTTTTAGCGGCAAGCCGATACCCAGCTGCAGTTTTGAAGCATACCAGCAAGCGTCTTGTGTTTAGGTTCAGCGTATCCAGACCAAGGCCGTCATTAAGCTTTCTATTGTCCGGGTTGGTATCTTCGATCACGAGCACATGATCATCCACGCCGTCCTTGTTCAAATCGCCCTGCTCATGCAAGATCACGCGCCATGCGGGCGGCACAAAATCTTCCAACAAAGGGTTTATGCTTCCCTTTGCTAGGGATTGACCGCTTAACAAGCTTGCTGAACTTAGCAAGAGGCCGAGCAAAATGCTGATTTTTTTTCTCATGTTTATGCTTTATCAAATGTACGGCCTAATTTTTTAACGCGAGCTGCTCTTTATGATTTGGTAGCGCCGATTTACGATTCGCGCCTGCCCCCTACCGGCCTACGCTACACCAGCAAACAGCCGTTCAAGCCATGGACACATAAAGATCATGCATCAGGCATGCATTTTAAAGTATCCGATGCCAACGATGCTTCGGATCGCAGGCTGACTTAGGCAATTGATACCTTATCCATGGCATCCTATGGCCTGTACAGGGCCTTTGACAAGAGGAACAAACATTCTTATAAGTTGGCTGAAACAGCCTATACATCAGACCGTACAACGTTGCTGCACGACAAATCTTCCCGCTCTTTCTACGCACTGCCTTGCAAATGGAATACGCTATCCGAACCTAAAGATGCTATATCTGACAAGTAATGGAAGGTTATCCGACAGTAATATGCGCTTATCTTTAGGTCAAATGCTTTACATGATATGTCAGATGCCGCTATTGTATGGTTAGATGCCTTTACTTTTCAGTAGGATGCGCATTATTGTACATAAAATGACGCAACATTTCTGTAAAATGCGCTACATTTTATGTAAGATGCAGCTAACTTTAAGTTAGATGAGCTATCTTTTATGTAAGATGCACTTATTTGATAGTCAGATAAGCTATGTTATATGTCAGATAGTTTAAAAGACTTATCAAAAATGGCAGCCTTTTTTGCTCCAGCGCTTTATTATCTATTTCTGCCAGGGGTAATTATTGCACTTTACGCTGTTAAATCCCGTGTAAATTGATGGATGCACGCGCTATAGTCTTATGCATGTACAGCCCAGATAACGGATTGTAATCGCATTCTTATTTTACAAAAAAGCATGCTAATATTGTATAGAACAACCTGTAAGGATGAGAAAAATAGTCGTTTACACCGTCTTGGTATTTTTATTGGTTAGCATCATATTCAGCATGTGGTTCATCGGGGTATTTGGCCCAAACAAGCATATCGGTCTCGCGACCCTGCGCAATATTGTTATTGATCGGGCGATCCTAATCAGTATCCCTGTATCCCTCGCTTATTTTGCGATCCACACGCTGATCATGAAGGTGAAAAACAAATGGCTTTTGACGCTGGCCATTCTGATGATCTTAGCGCTTCTATATGCCATAGTAAGCTACTTTTACCTATTCCACATTATTATCGTCAGCCTTTTGCAAGATCCGTTTGTCGACTGACAAACAAGCGATTTTTTAGGCAAGAGCAGCAGCATAAGCTAGAGAAAATCCGCCAACAAAACGCATGAGCGCTATCACACTCGAGCTGCGGGAGGGCGAAGCTGCGAAGAAACAGATCCACATTCCGCTTACTATAAGCATCGCAGATAACTGCCTGATGCTTGTCGCGTTTTTACATTGCGAGGTCCGGTTGGACTTCGTTTATTTCGGATCACGTCTGCTAAAAAAAGATTACACGGCGTATCATCTTCTTTTATTTTTCAAAATAGTTTTTGTTTTACTAATATTTTTAGTATGTTTACATCGTATTTGTTGCTGTTCGCTTCAGCACTTAGTATTTACACATGGGCTATCTCCTTTTGGGATAGCCTTTTTTACTGCCTTTTAGTCGGCTTCTACCCTTTCTTCTGACAGCGCTCGGCACGTGGATTTTACCGTATTTATTTTGCACCTACTTATACTACATCATTAAACATACCCTCCCAAAAAAACCCGTTTAATTATTCATTTCTACCCTATATATGCTGAAAGGGAAAACACAAGGAAAAGCCCTGATCCTCCAAAACTATTCCGCAGCGGAAGCTACCGCAGCGATTTTGCACACGCTAAACAACCAGCTAACTATAAGCCACTTAACCTTTACCTGCGTAGTTTTGTAGTAGGCGCTATCGGGCTGCCGCGTAGATATGACGTAGCTCATTATGCGGCTTCCGGCATCAACCTTCTCTACTTTTGCAAAAATATAGCACACGCATGATGAACGATAAACTACAAGAAGAAAAGATGAACCACGACATTACATCGGAAAACAACAACCTTGTTAAGCGCGCATATATTGCCCCAAGCATTGACGTACAGATTGTGTACATGGAGCAAGGTATAGCCAATTCATCCGCCACCGCTAAACCGGGCGGCGATACCAACACCCCAACCATCGAAGACTGGGACGAACAAGAAGATGTGCAAAACTGGAATTTCTAATCTTATATATGTACGCAATGAAGAATCGTATACGTTTTTCCTTCTATCTTATAGGAATGATCAGTATGCTCGCTATGGCATCCTGCAAGAAGGATACGCCTTCGGCAAATTTTGGTAACGGCAAGCTATCCATCAGCGTAACCGGAATACAAGCGAGCAACGAGGCCAAAACAAACAAAAAGAAAAAGCTGAGCGCCAGCAGCAGGCAGGGCCAATCTTCTCCCGACGTTTCCGCACAGACCAATGTGCATAGGGAAAGCGGCTTTACGGTAGAGGCGCTGGCGGAACAAACCCCCATGGACGATAACATCTACCTCCACAAGAAGCAGGTGTCGCACGCCGTGAAGAACGTAGCCATGCGCGGCAACGTTGCCGGCGCCAAATATGCGCCGGAGGGGATGACTTACCGCATCTTGATGTACAACAAGCATACGGGCAAACTGTGGTGCAGCTTACCGGCACGTGTGGGCACGCCGCTCGCTATTGATGTGGTAAAAGGCGACACCTACGAATGGTTTGCCTATTCCTACCACAACGAGGAGGAGATAACCGAGCCTGAAGACCTTTATAACCCCTCGCTGCAGACTTCCATAGACAAGGACCTGCTCTATGCGAAGGGCGAGATCAGTATTCCAAAGACGGCGAAAGACCAACAGGATAACCACGAGCTCGCCATCTCCTTCACGCATAGGCTGGCACAGCTGCATGTAAAAGTCAATGCTAGCGTAATGGCTGCATATTCCAAGATCCATTCGTTAAACGTCTCCTTTGATCGGGATGACTACATCAAGCGGGGCACTTTTCATATTCGGGATAACCAGATCGACAATATAGAGGTGGTGCCCACCAGCACTATTTTTAACAGCGTGGATCCCAGTGATCCTATTTGGGAGCAAAACTATTATACCGTAGATCCCGCAGCCGCAGCGTCTTTTAAACTGATACTGCATGATTTTAATTTGACCTTTAAGTATGCAGACCCCAGCGTTGCGACCAGAAATTTAGCGACCTATCACGGCGCGGCCAACAAGCCTATCAATACGTACAACTTTTCGTCGCCGGCAGTCGGGCAGCGGCTATCTGCCACGTTCAACCTGTGGTACACCTTTGCGCCTAAACGGATCTTGCATGTATCAAACGGCTCAAGCTTAGGTTATGCCATGGAGACAGGCCCCACTTGGGATATGATGAATTCTGCACAAAATTTTGGTAGTGATACGGCCAGTATTGTGAAGATGGCGCCTTGGGCGCCCGGAAAGGGCCCTTGGATCGGTGGAGAGAGCGCTAATAACTGGGCGAACTGGCTCGCATCCAACTCCTATGAAACAACTATTGCGGACCGAATAAACCCCGCAGACCCGAGCAAAACGCCCGATATCGTCATCTTCGGCTATAGTACTACCTGGATTGGGCCTGTCTTACGCCAAGCATTGCTGGATTATCTGGACAGGGACGGTATCGTGATCCTGCAGTTCCAAGGTACCTACTACCAAGAAAATGCAGACTTTTTTAACGAGCTGTTCGGCGTAAACAATATCGAGCTTTATCGTTACGGGGGCGGAGGAGCCATGTTTCCCATTGAGGGCACCGATCCGGATGACGAGATCTTGAACGGACATTTTGGCGATTGCCGCGGGCAACACTGGGGCGAAGATAACGGGACGACCTTGGGTATTGTGAACGCGCCGGCCGATCAGATCGTGGCCTATGCCTATGGCAAGCCTATAAACAGTGCAGCAACGAACGTTCCCCACCGCGTCACGATGTTCAAACACAAAACGAAAAACCTGTTCTTCGTGGGCGATGGAGGTTTTGTGGCTTACTACAACGGCTCGGGGTACTACTACCGCTACCCATTTCGTTATGATGAAACCACGAAAAGACCGCTCCCCAAGCCCTATGGACATGCCGGAAACGGCTATGTTCAGGATAGTAAGGAGGCTTACAACAGTATCCTTTTTGGCAACCTGATGCTATGGGCGGCGCGCACAGCGCAATTCCACGGGCAGCACCCTTGGGAATATGCCGGTCCGCCGACGCCCTAAAAGGCCGTAGGCCGGATGCATCCGCCCCCCCTGCGTATGAATAGCTGCAGCGGGCTAGCTCGTATCCCTTTTGGGGCACCGCTAGCCCGCTGTCGTTTTGGCCGGCCTACTTTAACCGTGGGGAAACAGCATGGACGGCGCTTAGTCGGCAAAGGATTTTAGCCAGGTATAGAGGTTGGTATTTGGACGCAGGTTAAAATTTTTGCGGATTCTGTTTTTCCGCGTTTCAACCGTCCGAACTGAAATCGCTGCCAGCTGTGCAATCTCTTTCGTGGAAAACCCCAGCTTGATGTAAATTAACGTCTTAAATTCCAAGGCCGTAATTTGCGGGTTTACAGCCAAAAGCTTGGGGTAGAGATGCGGGAAATATTGGTTAAACTGCACCACCAATGCCGGCGAATTGTCCAAGGCAAGTTCCGTCAGCCTATCTACATCATGCCCCTGCGTAGGGGGCAGCATCTGCTGCGGCGTAGCAGCATGTTTATCGATAATCACGGTTTGTGTTCTCCGCCCCGCACCGGCTGACTGTGCTTGCTTGATCAGGTAAATGCCGCTGACACAGGCGATGATCAGCACTTCGATAAATGCTGTTGTAAAAATCCGCTCTTGCAGGTGGGTGTACGACCATTCGCGACTGCTGAGTAGGGTGATGTCTGTCCAGATGTGCACAATAACCAGTAAGATGATGTAGCCGTTGAGAATCACCATCCGCGTAATCGATTTTGACCTGCAGAGTATGGGAAAGCTCATGAGGACGGTCAGCTGATAGGTATATAAGCCGGCATGAATCCCGCTGACGGAAGACAGGGCGAAAATGCCCGTGCTAAAGAGCAAAAAGGCTATTAGCACCACATTGTCCTGATAGGTGGCCTGCCGCAAAAGTAACGACAAGATCATGATGAGCGCTAAACTCGCCATAATGTAGCAGCAGGGAAGCAAACTGCGGTATATATCCATTGCCGCACAAACCAGACAAAGCAGGGCCATAAATACGGTATACCGTTGCGCAGGTGTGGTGGTCAAGATCTTTTTTTTGCTGTGGCCAAGAAAAATAGAAAGGTATCGGCGTAGTGGTGTAAAATTTCCTGTTGTGACATGATACTTCTCCATAGCGCGTACATTTAAACTAGATATCATACAAATTACGGAAAAATCTCGTAATTAACGATAGGATTTTCCCCATTCGTAAGTATATGCGTCATTTGAACGCACACAGCTATAGCTAGCAGCATGTACCTGCGGCATGCTCGTTAATGCGATGCACGAGCGTCATTGCTTGCCCGAGAAGGAACAATCGTTGTACGCCACGCAAGCTACCGAGACGGCTTGCTAAGCTCGAAGCAGAATGGATATGCAAAAGGATAAAAAAGCCTTCCCGCCAAATAATTTACACCTAATTCATAGGCGTGTGCACAAATAATAGTAGTATCTTTAGTGCAACAGCAGCACATCCGCCTATATACCAGCACCTTGTACAGCTGTTTTTATTGAAGCTTATGACAAGATTGTTTTGGATAATTCTTTTCTGTATCGCATTCTTCCCAAGGGAAGATGTTTTTGCAAGCCATAGCCATGTAGCCCAACGGGATACGGTAGATTCATTGAAGGAGGACTATGTAGCCCGTATGGATGCTTTTTTTCGGAACGCATCCATACAGAGCGAGCATGACCTGGCCTTGGATAGGGCTGTCATCCGGCAGGGCAAAGTTTTCGAGGAGATCCAATTGGTATCCAGGCAGGCACGATCTTTCTTAAAAAAGGGCTTTGATACGGTGGCCTTGCGCAGGCAACTTCGGGAAATTGTACGCTGGCGTGGCATTTCTGGCGATGGGGTTTTTCAGCATCGCGGCAGTGCCCATACTTCTCGAAATCTTACGGCGACCTACAATATTCTTAGCGCGCTGCAAATACAGGTTTTAGCCTACAAAAAACAGGTCGACAATTATCAGGAACAGCTGGTGGGCTATAGACTACAGATCGACTCGCTGTCCAATGATAAATCCCTTTTTGTTTTCTCCGAAGATTCCGCCGAGCTTAGCGAATACATTAAAAAACTAAGGCTGCTCTCCAGCGCCATAAGCCCCATCAACAAGCAGCTTACCGCCAGCATCAATGGCATACAATCCATGCAGGATGATGTAAACATCGAACTCCTGGCGTTGGAGAACAGCCTCGAAGAAATTTTGTATTACCAGCATGAGATCGCCAATAAAAATTTTGCGCAGGAATTTACACCGTTGTGGGCGGAAAGCACATACAACCGACCTTTAGGGGAGATCGTGCATTTCTCGATCCTCAAGGCACAATTGGTCTTTACCTATTACCTGCGGGCACATACCGGCAAGCTCTTCATCAGCGTTCTCCTCTTACTGCTCGTTTTGTTGTATGTGCATTCGCTGAAGCGGGGACTAGCAAAGGAGGGGAACAAAATAAAAGGCAAAAGTATGCTGCTATCGTCGCCAATTTGCTCGAGCCTGTTTATCGGGCTTTCCATCAGCCAATTTATTTTCCCCAACCCACCCTTTGTATTTTCGGCAACTTACCTCGCGCTCAGTGCGCTGCTCCTCACCTTTATTTTTAGGCGATTTATAGCTACTTATTGGATGCTGATCTGGTTGAGCATCTTCCTGCTCAACGTGCTGGCTGCACTGGACAACATGGTTCTGCAGGCCTCGCGCCCGGAGCGCTACCTGATGATCGGCCTATCGTTTTTGGCGGCCATAAGCAGCGGTATTGCCGTTTTTAACCGATCTAGACACCGCGAACTGCAGGAAAGATGGATTCTTTTTCCGATCGGCCTGATGGGGATCTTGGAGATTGCGGCCATCCTGTTTAATCTTTTTGGTGTCTTTAACGTTGGGAAGGCATTGATGGTATCGGGCCTTGTCAATGTCACCGTGGCCATTATCTTTCTGTGGGTAGTACGGTTGGTCAACGAGGGGCTTAGCTTCGCCTCCGTTCTTTACACCAAGCAGGAGCGTCGGCTGTTCTATATCAACTACAACCGGGTGGGAAAACGTGCCCCTGCATTTTTCTATGCCTTATTGATCGTGGGCTGGTTTATCCTCTTTGGTCGGAACTTTTATGAGTTTCGATTTATTTCGGAACCGCTCAGTGCATTTTTCTACGACGAACACCAATTGGGGACCTACAGCTTTTCGGTTATCAATATCGTCGTTTTTTTCCTGATTATGCTGGGCGCTACGGTGCTCTCCAAGGTTGTTTCATTTTTCGCCGCCGATCCGCAGTGGAACACCCGCGATGAGAAAGACGACAAGAAGTTTCATTTAGGTAGCTGGATTTTGCTGGTACGCATCAGTATCATTGTGCTGGGCTTCTTCTTGGCATTTTCGGCTGTCGGGATTCCCTTGCAACAGATCACCATCGTTATTGGTGCTTTGGGTGTAGGCATTGGCTTTGGACTACAAACCTTGGTCAATAATTTGGTCAGCGGGCTGATCATCGCCTTCGAGAAGCCGGTGAATGTCGATGATCAGATCGAAATAGGCGGACAAGCGGGCAAAGTAAAATCCATCGGCTTTCGCAGCAGTGTAATCGCGACCGCAGATGGAGCTGATCTCATTATGCCCAACGGCGACCTGCTCAATTCGCATGTGATCAACTGGACCTTGGGTGGCTTTCGAAAGCGGCTGCATATCCGACTCGAGGTGCAGTATGGCACGGATCTGGAGCGTTGCAGGCAGCTTTTGCTCGACCTTTTTGAAAAGGAGGAGCAGGTGCTGTCCAGCCCTTCTGCGGTTGTTCAATTTGCAGAGGTCACCGCCCAGTCGGTTGCTATAGATGTTTACTTCTGGGTGAAAACGCTAAAGGATGCGGGGCAGATTAAGAGCGATCTGCTGGTAGCCATAGGACACCTGCTTCAGGATAACGATATACAGCTGGCGATTGTGCAGCAGGAAATTAATCTCGTGCGCAGACCTGCGCATCAGCAACCGCCGACGGATCAAAACAGCGATTAGCATCAACAGATTATACCCCTGATACCTAGCAAAATTGTAGCCGGATGACCGTGCTAGTCGGAGAAGATTATTGATTTAATTTCCGATACGCCGTTGGCGAGACGCCGATCTTTTGCTTAAACAATCTCGTAAAATGCTGCTGGTATTTAAAACCAAGTTCGTAGGAGATATCGCTTATTGGCACCCGCGAGCCATAGATCATTGACTTTGCGGCATCGATAACTTTTGTTTGGATAATTTCCAGTGGAGCTAGGCCGGTTTCTTTCTTTACCAGGTCTCTAAAATAATTGACAGACAGATTAAGCTCACGCGCACATTGACTCACGGAAGCTATTCCGTATTCCTTCGTCATTCCCGAAGACAGGTACCGATTTAAAAAATCTTCAAAACGGCTTAAAATATCCTTGTTAACATGATTTCTGGTGATGAACTGTCGGTCGTAATACCGCATGCAATAGTTCAATAGCATTTCAATACCTGATACGATAAGGGTTTTGCTGTGTTTATCCATATTTTGCTCAATTTCGGTATTGATTTTTGAAAGGCAGTCGACAATGATTTTCCGTTCTTTTTTTGAGAGGTGCAATGCCTCATTCACTTCATAAGAAAAGAACGTATACTCCGCTATTTTTTTTGCTAGATGCGTCCCACGGAGCAAATCAGGATGAAATACAAGCGCATATCCTGAAGGCTTTATCTTTTCGCCTTTACTATCGATTCCGTAGATCTGACCCGCAGATACAAACACCAATGTACCGTCTTCGTAGTCGTATGGATTGCAGCCGTAAACAATATCTCCGCATTTTACATCCTTTAAAAACATAGCATAGACGCCCATATATCTTCTGAAATATGGAATGGGAGCCACTTCATCAAAATTTATTACGCTAACCAATGGATGTGCCGTATCGACACCCAGATAATTGTTGTACGCTCGTACACTTTCCACTTTTTCCAGCATAGCATTTCCTTTCATACAAGTGTAACCATTATTTGATCTCCAATTTCCTAAATATATATCAATCAGTGAAATTGGTATAAAATTAGGTGATTTCGTTAAAACATAAGGATGTATCCGAGGTTAAATTTGTAGCGCAGCATGAAGCGACAATACAAGCATTTGACCCACCCTATGCAATGGGTAGCAAATTGATGTATAGCGAGCCGGAATCGCTTTGACTGCCTACATGCCGAGCGATACGCTACAGCAGGAAAGGAAAGAAGATATGCATAGCCACGGAAAATACCAACGAAGGAGGTACGACATAGACATGCATTTTAATGAAAAGCAATGAAAAATAGCAAAAATAAATATGCAGCCCTTATCGGTTTACTACTGCTGGTAGGCTGTGATGATAACACAAACAAAAATAAGATCATGCAAGAACATAACACGCTATTTCCACAAGGAGATAAGCTTCCTAACGCGTATTTTACCGGGGAAGCCCATTTATACCCCCTTTTGCATAAAGCGGATACGGCCGATTATGCTTTAGGTTCTGTAACCTTTGAGCCGGGCGCCAGAACCAATTGGCATACCCATCCAAAAGGTCAGGTGCTGATTGTCACCGAGGGTGTAGGATGGTATCAGGAGCGGAACAAGCAAAAGCAACGGATTGCCAAGGGAGATGTCGTAAACATACCGAAGGATGTGGAGCACTGGCACGGCGCATCACAATCGTCCAAGATGGTGCATATCGCTATTACCAATATACTTAACGGCGAAAACGCCACTTGGCTAGAGCCCGTTTCCGACGCAGACTATCGTTCCCCGGAAGGCAAATAAACCCTATGTTTTAATGAAATTTAACATGATGAAAGCTATAAGACGGAATGCAATTTGGATTATCATTTTACTATTGAAAACAGGCAGCATGTACGCACAGGATACAGAAAATTTAAACGAAAAGCAGCGCGCTATGGTGGAGGTATCTGCATTAACGGCGCTCGGAAACGTAGCAGCATTGGAGCTGAGCATCAACCGGGCTTTGGATTCCGGAACCACCTTAAATGAACTAAAGGAGGTGTTCGTTCAGCTATACGCATATTGTGGCTTTCCGAGAAGCTTTAATGCGCTAAATACCCTGCAGGAGATCGTCAAGGAACGAGAAAAAGATGGCCGGAAGGTCGCTGTCGGCCAGGAAATAGCGGTGGACAATATCGTGGAAGATAAATATGAACAGGGCCGCAAGGTATTGGAAACGCTAACGCAGCGCAAGCAGCCCAAACCCGCACCAGGATTTGGTGAATTTGCGCCACGTATCGATCGGTTTTTAAAAGAACATCTATTTGGCGATATCTTTTCGAGCGATGTGCTGAGTTATCAATCGCGCGAGTTGGTTACCATCAGTGCCTTAGCATCGATGCAGGGCTTGGAAGGGCAGCTCAAATCGCACATCGACATGGGCATCAATACGGGCATCAGCCATCAACAGCTATCCGCAGTTTTCGAGGTAGTAGCGCAATTCGCCGGGGCGGAGCGCGCCGCAACTGCCGCGAAGCTAGTGGCTGAAATAAAAGAGTAATCATGACAACAGAAGACTTAAAATTTACGCCGCAGGATCTAAATGCTATCGATCTGGCGGACGACCTTAAGATTTCTCCGTTTCGATCTGACGGCATTACCTACGGCACGCCTACCTGGATCTGGGAGGTCATCGTAGCAGGCGAACTATATGTGCGGGCGTATAGCGGAACGCAATCCAGGTGGTATCAGGCGGCAATCAAACAGGGAGCGGGTCAGATACATGCTGCCGGAAAAATTTGGGATGTAGCGTTCCAATCAATAGATCCAGAGCGTCCTGTGCAAGAGCAGATTGATGAAGCCTATAAACGAAAATATTTGAATAGCAACTATCTATCTGCCATGATCGGTCATGGTCACCGGCACGCAACAATTAAAATAACGCCATTAGCAAAATAAGTATATGATTTTAAATGAAAAATACACGCTGTCCAATGCTGTATAAATTCCTAAAATAGGTTTGGGAACCTGGATGATAGATAATGAAGATGTGGGCGATGTTGTTGAACAGGCATTACAGGTTGGATATCGCCATATTGATACGGCTCAAGCATATGGCAATGAGCAAGGCATAGGAAGAGCGATACGTGAAAGCGCTATACCGCGAACAGAACTTTTCCTGACAACCAAAGTAGCAGCCGAAGTGAAGACCTACAACGACGGGGTGCAGGCTGTTGAAGAATCGCTCCATGCGCTCGCCACTGATTACATCGATTTAATGATCATCCACAGCCCTAAGCCTTGGGCTGCATATGCGCATGATGAACGGTATTTTGACGGAAACAGGGAGCTGTGGCGCGCCTTGGAAGAGGCGTATACGAAAGGTTATCTAAAGTCAATAGGCGTGTCAAACTTCCTGCGCGAAGATATAGACAACATTCTGGATAGCTGTACGGTAAAGCCTATGGTCAACCAGATTCTTGTCCACATCAGTAACACGCCCCACGAACTGATCTCGTATTGCCAAAACAACGATATGCTTGTTCAGGCCTATTCACCCATAGGCCATGGGGAATTGATGAAAAATCAGCAACTTATACATATGGCCGAAAAGTATCGTGTATCTGTTCCGCAGCTCGCTATTCGCTACTGCTTAGATCTGGGATTGTTACCTCTACCGAAAACCACGACCAAGCATCACTTGCAAAACAATATTGACGTTGACTTCTTTTTGGAAGAGAAGGATCTGGAAACCCTGAAGCATTTCGAGCCGATCAACGACTATGGCGAAGCAAGTAGCTTCCCGGTTTTTTGGAATAAGTAAGTTAAAAATAAGCCTCGATCGGGCCACATTTCGGCTAGCGCATGCAATGTCGCCTCTATTGTATGCGCTAGCCCTCGCCGTAGTGCGCTGTAAGCTGCTTGGCCTGCGATTGTGTACGTTACAATAGCATCAGCTGTAACAACAGCAGTAGCGAAGCGATCAATAGGCGCCAACTCAGGGTACTGCTATAGCGGGCATAGCTATACGCATGTAAACAACACAGGATAAAACTGCAAAACAGGATAAAGATGTGCTGTAATAGGTGTGGTCTTACCACGAAATAGTAGCAATCTATTAGGGTGTAACCATGCAATCCAAAATTGAAAATAGTATCGTTACTTGTTGTTTTCGGAATATCTGCCTTCCGTATGTAAAAGAATACGTCGCTATTCTCTTCGGGTACTTTTTTTAAGAGGCTTAATGTGCCATTCCCGGTATTGCTAAAACTGCTGTTGTATTCCTGCAGGTTAATTGTGTAAACTGGAATTCTGTTCCCTGATTTTTCAACCTTTGTAATGGTCCCCTGTATAGGTTCTAAGGAGGAGTAGACGTACATTGTCTTTCCAGCTATATACAGCCAGAATAATAAGGTAGCAATCAAAGAGTAGTATACTATTTTTTTCTTGCGCATATCCGAGATCAACATCTGAAGGCGGATCTAAGATAACTAAAAAATGGTCAGCTGCTTGCCTAAGAGCGGAGATACCGGTGCAAGCTGACTCCTCAAAATTGAATTAGATGTAGGAGACCTGCTGCGGCTTTCTTTCGGGATTTTGTGGTCTAGCAAAGCTCCTTGAAAGCAAAAAAACGACTCTTTCAAATCGCTTTACCTAGTCCGTAGGGGAATCCTATTGCCGGACTTTCAATCTCTTTATCAGTATTTTACAAGTTTTTAAAATCAATTACGCCACAGTTGACGCGCTGATTTGACATACTTCTTAGCTGCAAGTGCTACGGAAGCTAAAATAACATTTTTTGTAGATGAAATCTAGCCGTTTTTAA
>JAAIGF010021755.1_pt1 | contig 15522 bp, 14 predicted proteins | sample 6487441 | NCBI WGS metagenome assembly JAAIGF01 (sample SAMN13974129, study PRJNA590717) | phyllosphere metagenome | biome: pepper field; feature: multiple bacterial spot infested pepper fields; material: pepper leaves; isolation source: leaves from pepper fields | host: Capsicum annuum ... | reverse complement strand
CCTTTGACTGCTCGCTAGGAATCTCGGAGTAGGGCCGAATTGGCCAGCAGGATCATGAGGTCAGCCCACGAGATCGACTGGCCGTACTTCTTCTTGACGGGCCACAGCAGGCGCCGAGCCTTGTCGAGGTTGACGTTGTCGGGCCAGCTGTTCAGGGGGGCGAAGCGCTGCTGGCCGGCCCCACCGCCGCCGCGGCCGTCGGTGACGCGGTACGTGCCGGCCGAGTGCCAGGCCATACGGATCATGAGCGGGCCGTAGTGACCGAAGTCGGCCGGCCACCAGTCCTGCGACGTGGTCAGGACCTCTTCGATGTCCTTCTTCACGGCGGCGAGGTCGAGCGACTCGAACGCGGCCTTGTAGTCGAAGTCCTCACCGACGGGGTTGGCCACGGCGGGGTTCTTCTTCAGGATGCGCAGGTTGAGCTGGTTCGGCCACCAGACGTGGTTGGCGTTGCCGACCGTCGGGTGGGGCTGTCCGCCGTGCGAGCCGTGGCCATGCCCCTGTCCCTGCTCGCCGCCGTGGATGACGGGGCAGCCGCCGGCGTCGTTGGAACGCGGCCGGGTCTCGCCGTCGGCGCGCTCGTCTTCGGGTGTGTCGATGGGGGTGACCGCCTGGTCGGTGTCGGTCACGTCCTCGCCGATGGGCGCGGACTGCTGGTCGCGATCGCTCATGGGGATCCTTCCGTTGGGGGTTTTCGGGAGAGAGAGAAGATCAGGATGCTGCCGGGGGCGCGGATGCGGCGCACGCCGCACACCGACCCCAGTAGGTCACCTCGGCCGAGGCGACCTCGAACCCGTGGTCGTCGGACGGGTGCAGGCACGGCGTGTGCCCGACGGCGCAGTCGACGTCTTCGACCCGGCCGCACTCGGTGCACACGAGGTGGTGGTGGTTGTCGCCGACGCGCAGCTCGAACAGCATGGAGCGGCCGGCGGGCTCGATGCGCCGAGCGAGACCGGCGTCGGCGAAGTCGTTGAGGGCGTTGTACACCGACTGCCGACTGGTCTGCGGCATCCGCTGGACGACGTCCGCATAGACCTCGTCGGCACTGGCGTGGGGGCTCGCATGCAGAGCGTCGTAGACGGCGGAGCGGGACTCGGTCACACGCAGACCGAAGGCGCGGATGGCCTCGGGAGCGGTCGCGATCGTCATGCCCCGATCGTATCCGGCATTTTTGATCAGATCAAATTAAGCCGCGGTGAACGCGCTCGTCAGCCCGCGACGAGACGCGGGGTGCCGGCCTCGTATTCGGTGAGGTCACCGGTCTCGCCCCGCCGCGCCGCGATGCGGCCCAGGCCCAGCATGTATGCGAGGAACACGGCGAGGGCCAGTGCACCGATGCCGATCTTGATCGGCCACGGCCAGGGCTGACGCGTCACGAAGCCCTCGACCAGCCCGGAGAGCGCGAGCGCGAGGATCAGTCCGATCGCGACCGTCGCGAGGGATCTGCCGGCGGCTGCGAGCGCCTCGCCGCGGCTGCGCCGCCCGGGCGCGACCCACGCCCAGAAGATGTGCAGACCCGTCGCCCCGGCCACGAAGATGCAGGTGAGCTCGAGCAGGCCGTGCGGTGCGATGTGCAGCAGGAAGACGTCGCCGCGGTCGAACGAGATGAGGATCGCCGCTGCCTGACCGATGCTGACGGCGTTCTGCATGAGCACCATGACCGGCCACAGGCCGGTGATCCCGAACAGCACGCATTGGGCGGCGATCCACGCATTGTTCGTCCACACGGTTCCCGCGAACACCGCGGCGGGATTCTCGCTGTAATAGGCGGTGAAGTCGTTCTCGGCATACTGCTCGAGCTGCGCCTGCGAGCCGAGGGCGGCGACCGCGGCCGGATCGCCCGAGACCCAGAAGGCGACGAGGGCACTGATCACGACGAAGCCGACGGCGACCGCCAGCGTGGTCCAGCGCACGCGGTACAGCGCGGCCGGAAGCTGCTGCAGGAAGAAGCGGGGCAGCTGCCGGAGCACGTTCTCGGGGGCTCCGGTCAGCCGCAGACGTGCGCGCGACAGGATCATCGAGAGCCGATCGCCCTCGACGCTGCGACCCGCCGAGGTCTTGATGTCGGCGAGATCGGCCGACGCCGCGCGATAGCGGGTGACCAGCTCGTCGACCTCGTCGCTCGACAAGCGGCGGGCGCGGCCGAGCGCGTCGAGCCGATCCCATTCGGCGCGACGCGCGGCGACGAGGGCGTCGAGGTCCATTTGCTTAACTGTACCCATGACCACGCCCGCTCCCCCGGTGCAGATCGCCCAGGACGAGATCCTCACCGGCGAGGCGGTCGCACTCGACGTTCAGCCCCTCGGCTTCTTCCTCCGCGCGCTCGGAGCTCTCATCGACGTCCTCTGCGGCGTCGCGCTGCTGCTGCTGTCCTACTTCGTCGGAGGCTTCGTCGTCGGGGGCCTCGGCCTCGAGAACCTGTCCGGAATCCTCGTCGTCTCGGCGCTCGTCCTCGTGCTCGTCGTCATCCCGACGGCGATCGAGACGCTCACGCGCGGCCGCAGCCTCGGGAAGCTGGCGGTCGGCGGTCGCATCGTCCGCACCGACGGTGGCGCCACCGGATTCCGCCAGGCCTTCATCCGCGCCCTCGTCGGTGTGCTGGAGATCTGGTTCACCTTCGGCGCCCTCGCGGGGATCGTCGCGACGTTCACCCCGCGATCGACCCGCCTCGGCGACATGGTCGCGGGAACGTACTGCGAACGCACGCGCGCGCCCCGCCTCCCGACCCCCGCCGGGCCCGTCCCCGGTCAGCTGCAGGAATGGGCGGAGGTGGCCGATGTGGGAAGACTGCCCGACCGCATCGCCCGACGGGCGACTCAGTTCGCACGCTCGGCCGAGGGCATGGAACCGGGGGCGCGCTCGCGCTCGGCGGCGATGATCGCCGCCGAGATCGCACCTTTCGTCTCACCCCTGCCGCACTCGGACCCGGAGACGCTCGTGCGAGCGGTCGTGGCGGTGCGACGCGACCGCGAGTACGCCGCGATCATGCGAACCGACGAGCGCGCAGCGGCGCTCGTCGGCGCGGCCCAGGAGACGCCGCGCGGATTCCCGGTCAGACCCGCAGGGTCTCGTGCCGGATGACGACCCAGCCCTTCGGCACCGACAGGCGCTCGGTGTGGATGGCGCAGAGGTCGTGCGCGTGCGGGTCCGTTCCGCCGCCGAGCGGACCCAGGGCGGCCATCTGGTCGCCGTAGTCGAAGGTGAGGGTCGTCACGGCCTCGCGGGCGCAGCCCACCTTCGAACACAGTCTCTCGCGCATCGCATCCACGGTAACGCCGTGTACCCCGTACGTCCGGATGCCGCGCCGAGCCTCCGCCCCTCGCGGCATAGGATGGCCTCATGATCCGGCGTCGTTCCCGACCCGTCCCGCCGCGGCGGAACCGGCCGTCGCGGCACGGCCGTCATGGCCGCGATGACCGGAGCCCCGTCGTGCGGCCGCCACTCCCTCCCCTCGAGACGCGCTCCGAGCGATTCGATCTGTCGGTGGGCACCGCTGCTGAGTTCCTGCGCAGCGCCTGGCCCGAGCTGCGGGAGGTCCGCTTCGAGGTCGCCGGGATGCCCGCGGCGAGCGACGAAGACGGCATCCCTCGCTGGCAGGTCTTCGCCGCCGAGAAACGGATCGTGCTGTACCGCCTGCCGATAGAGCGCTTGAACCGACTGCACCGGAACGACGACCTGCACCGCCGGATGATGGTCGAGAGCTGCGTCTTCCGCGCTGCGGCCGAGTACCTCGATCGCGACCCGTGGGATCTCGGGCCCGATCGCTTCCGCTTCCTCTGACCGACGCCTAGGGATAGACGGTGAGTTCGGCCGCCGCTGCGGCGGAACCGGCCACCGGGTAGGTTCCGAGCTGTCCGTCGCCCGAGAAGCCGATGGAACCGCGGATGCCGCCGGCCCCGGGATCGATCCGGTAGATCGTTCCGGCTTCGACCTCGATCGTCCGCGACTGCCCGGCGGCGAGTTCGAGCGTCCGGGGCGTTCCGCCGCTCACCGGCGTCACCGTGGCGATGGTCTCGCGGTCGGCCGTCAGCGTGAGCGTCGGCCCGGGGGCCGGCGCGACGGCGACGAGAGTGGGGGCCTCGACGAGCGGCGCTGCCACCGCCCAGGCGAAGTCGGCAGGGGCCGCCAGGTCGGTCGATGTCCATGCCGCCGCCACGAGAGGCGCATCCGCGGTCGCGGTCACCGTGTAGTCGCCGACGGGCATCCCCGTCACCTCGAGCTCGACCGGTCGGCCAGCCGTGAGGGCGATGTCATCCTGCTGGGATACCACACCGCCGTCCGCGACGGAACGCACCGTGACGCTCGCGCCTGCGTCGGCCGCTGTGGCCATCAGGCGCACCGAGAGCCCTCCGGCCGAAGCGCCGGAGTCGGGTGCGACCGTCACGTTCACGGCCGGGATCACCTGCTGGGGAGCGGGGAGCGCGCTCGCACCGATCTGGTCCACTCCGCCCGCGATGAGCGTGCGGGTCAGTGTCGACTGCAGCGAGGCCCGGACGGGGGCGCCTTGGGCCGTGACCTGCACGACCGGGCTCTGCTCGCCGCGACGGAGAGCCGCGAGGGGGATGGCCCGCTGCGAGCGAGCCCCGACGACGATGCCTTGTCCCGCGACGGGTTCCTGCATACCGTCGGCGCCGAACACGCGGAGGTCGACGGTCGCGGCGACATCGCCCGGGTTCGTCAGGAGGACCAGGTCGCTGGCGCCCGTCGCCGCCGATCCGCCGACCAGCCACGACTCCATCGCGGGACGCGTGCATGCCGAGACGGCGAGTCCGCGCAGGTCGGCCTCGTCGAGCGATGCGGCCGACGCCGCGCCGAGATCCGTCGGCCGACCTCCCGTCGGCTCTGCCGAGAAGGCCGCCGGCGGTGCACCGTCGTCCGCACGGTCAGGGGCGGCGAGGGTGTACTCGGTGGGTTCGGCCCCGTCGGCAGCGGCGACGACGGTCGACGACGCGGCGCTGGTGATCGCGCTTGCAGCCGTCGCGTCACGGCCGAGCGCGAGCAGGGGTCCGTCGCACGCCGCGACCGAGCGCGCCGCCTCGGGCACAACGTCGAGCGACATCGGCTCGCGCGTGAGGGTCGGCCACGGCGCGGCAGCGGCAGCGATCACGCCGCCGCCGATGACGACAGCGGTCACGGCTCCCGCCGCGAGACGGGTCACGAGTGCAGTTCGCGTGGTCATCGGTCCCTCCTGCGGAGCGCGCGTATCCCCACGAGACGCGGAGCGGCCCGAGATGCCGATCGGCTGCCCCGCGTGGGCAGGGCCAGCAGCAGGGCGATGGCGAACACCGCGGCGATGCCGCTCCACGCTGCGGCGGCGAATGCGCGCGCAGATGCCGGCGCGTCCGCCCGGGGAGCCACCTCACCGGACAGGCGCCACAGCTCGCCCTTGTCCGTCGAGCCGACGGCGTCCAAGCCGTCGCGGCTGCCCAGCGCCGTCGCCGCCGCGAGGCGTGTGCTGCGGGCCGCCGCGGATTCGTCGTCGCCGTTCGACGTGAGCAGGATGAACGCGACACCGTGGTCGCGCAGCTCGCCTACGACGTCGTTCGCGGTATCGGCGACGAGGTCGGCGGCGACCTGCGCCGCTTCCCGATCGGCATCGGTCAGCTCCGTGCGCGCGGTGACGAGTGAGGACTGGCCGCCGAGGGTCGCGCTGCCGCCCCAGACGACATCGACCGCGACACCGTCGTCGGTGGGAGTCAGCACGATGGTTCCGAGTCCCGGCGTGTTCGCCCCCTCTGCCGCCACGAACGCGGGAAGGGTGCTCGTCTCGCCGCGACCGACGGCCGCGGCATCCCGCGCGTGAGCGGTCAGCGTCGGGACGGCTGCGACGACCAGACCGGCGACGGCGATCGCGGCGGCGACCGTCCGGACCGCTCGAACCGGCACCACGCTGTCGAGCGTCAACAGCGCCGCGCCGACGACTCCGATCCACGCGAGGCTGAGGGCGGCGCCCGGCCAGAGCGGGATCGCGGTCGTCCCGTCGATGGCGACGGCCAGGCCTGCCGCGGCGAAGGCGGTCGCGACTCCGAGACCCGCGACGGCCAGGAGCACGATTCCGACGAAGCGACGCGTCGACGCGGCAGCGGCGAGCGCGAGCGCGAGCAGCGGCGCGGTGAACAGCAGCAACCACCACACCGGGCCGGAGGCTCCCGTGAAGGCCGCCCACCCCGCATCCGCAGGGAACCCGGCGGCGAACAGGAATCTCCCGACGACATCATCGGCGAATCGCGGACCGCTCCACGGCACCCCCGGGTCGGCCAGCAGCGACCACGGGTCTCCGGCGCGGAGCCGGGCGAGAACGAGCGGTGCCGACAGCGCGAGCGACGGGACGATGATCCACAGCCACCGGAACGCCGCGCGCCGGCCCCGGAGCACCATCGACAGCACGACGGCGAAGACCCAGATGATCACGACGGGAGCGGACAGAACCGGGGAGCAGGCCAAGACGACGGCGAGGAGGATCGAAGCCGTACCGGCATTGCCCCACGAACGGTGAGCGCCGGCAGCGGTGAACGCCAGCCACGGCAGCACGAGGTGGACGATGACGGATGCCGGGCGCCCGTCGCCCAGTGCCACGAGGAACATCGGCGCCAGTGCCCAGATCGCGGCACCGACGATGCGCAGCGCCGCACGCTCGGTGACGCGCGTGGCAGCGAACCATCCGCCGAGCACCGCGAGCGGGAGGGCGAGGAGCCACAGCACCACGAGCGCGCGCGACGGGTCCGTCGGCGAGAACGATGCGAGCACAGCGAGAACGGCGCTGAACGGGTCAGCGGGGCCGACCGCTTCCCACCCGAGCGGTCGTTGCGCACCCGTCGCCTCGGACCAGGCGCGGGCCGCGTTGGCGGCGAGCGGAGCGAGGGCTCCGCCGCCGATGGAGGGCCAGCTCAATGCCGCGGGCATCGCCGCGATCGAGACGACGAGGGCTGCGAGGACTGCCCACGCACCACCGCCGGAGAAGAAGCCGAGCTCGGTCCGACGCGGACCGTCGCCGGCGGGCTGATCCTCGATGAGACGCTGCCGCATGACCCGCGAGCTGACTCGCAGCGACGCCAGTTGCGACCAGGATGCGCGCCGGTGACGAGCGATCCGACGTCGGGCGCGGGCGACGGCACGCAACCGGACCAGCACGGTCACGGCGGCCGACCATTCCGGGCCGATCCGCGCGGGACGTTTGCCGACGAGGTCGACGACGCTGCGCCAGAGCGCCAGTGGCAGGAGCGTGAGCCAGTGCAGTACGACGACGGGCGGCGGGGCGTAAACCAATCGCCGATGCAGCTGCGCGACGCGGGCGGCATGCGTGACGCGGGCGCGGGCGCCCGTGGTCCGCGGTGCTGGGGGGCCGGCCACGCCGTCGTGCGCGACGGCAATGCGCGCCCCGGGCGCGAGGACCACGCGGCCGCCGGCCAGACGCACACGCACGCCGAGATCGAGCCCCTCGTCGGCACCGGCGAGGGCATCGTCGAGCCCGTCGAGCTCCCGCCACGCCGCGGTGTGGACGAGGATGCCGCGCACATCACCGCCGAGGACGTCGTCCGTCCCGTCGTGCTGGCCCTGGTCGTGCTCACCGTCAGCGAGACCGACCGCAGCGCCGAACCTCGTCATCGAGCGTCCCAGCGAGACGATGCGCGTGTTGTCATCCCACTCGACGAGCTTCGGAACGGCGATCGCGACGGACGGCGCCGTCTCGAGGGCGGCGGCCAGCCGCTGCAGCGCCTGCGGCTCGGGCGCGACGTCCTGCGCCAGCAGCCACACCGCGTCACCGTCGAGACGTCGTGACGCCAGCCGGAGCGCGGCAGCGAAGCCCGTTCGGGACGGCGCGGCGATCACCACCTCGGCACCCGACTCCTCCGCGAGAGCGCGCAGACGGTCGTCGCCGCCGCACAGCACGATCGTCAATGCGTCGACGGCGCGCGTCTGATCGCGCAGCGCGGCGAGCGTGCGCGTGAGATGGAAGGCCGCCGGTGCGCGTCCATCGGGACGCACGACCAGGAGCGCATGAACACGGGCGGGCATGACGGAGCAAGCCTAGGTGGCGATTCTGAGCGAGCTCGACAGCGGCGAGGCGGTTCGCCGATATCAGCGACCCCGGCCGCCGGAGCTCGTCAGACCGCGCGACGCTTCAGCTTGCGGCGCTCGCGCTCGCTGAGGCCGCCCCAGATGCCGAAGCGCTCGTCGTTCTGCAGGGCGTACTCGAGGCATTCCCCGCGGACGTCGCACGACGTGCAGATGCGCTTGGCGTCGCGGGTGGAGCCGCCCTTCTCGGGGAAGAACGCCTCGGGGTCGGTCTGCGCGCAGAGCGCGTCGGTCTGCCAGGCGAGCGCATTGTCGTCACCGTCGGTGTCGACGCGGCGAACACCGGGCACGCCCAGGTTGACCGGATCGACGAACCAGTTGTCGGGAACGCCCGAACGGTATGCCGTCATATCGTGTCCCCTCCTCGCCGGCCGGCACGCGAGCCGCGTGTCTCGCATTAATTACACCCGTGTGATTCCTCTGGGTCAAGTCGCGGATCGTAAACCCTCAAGCCCATGTTTAAGCTTCGCGACGCTCCATCGGCGTGTCGCGACTCGCTAGGCGCCGGGCTGCGCGACGAATGCCTCCCCCGCGCCGCCGATCGCGACGGACGCCGCCGCGACGACGGCCGCCGTGCCGGGCACGAGCTCCACGCGCTGACCGTCCGCTTCGACGACGACGTCGCCGCGGGTCGCGAGGACGATCGCCGTGCCGGCGAGCGCGATCTCGGTGACCGCCTCGAAGGTCGTCTCGACGCGCGCGAGACGGAAGTCCGGCACGCCGACGTCATAGCCGAACACCCCGGGAGCGACCTCGATGGGCTCGACGATCGGCGCGGGACCGCTGTCGGTGCTGACGATCTGCAGCAGCTCCGTCACGTCGACGTGCTTGGGCGTGAGGCCACCGCGGAGCACGTTGTCGCTGGCGGCCATCAGTTCGACTCCGAGGCCCTCCTGATAAGCGTGGAGCACACCCGCCGGCGCGAAGAGCGCCTCGCCTCGTCGCAGCTCGACGAGGTTCATGAGGGTCGCCACGATGAGCCCCGGGTCGCCGGGGAATGCACCCGCGATCTCGCTGAGCACGGCCGTCTCGGCGGCGAAGTCCGTATCCGAGCGGGCCGCCCCCGCAGATCTGTCGAGCGCAGCGGCGAGGCCGGTCACGACATCCGATGCCTCGCCCGAGAGCGCCCATCCGATGACGCGGCGGAGCGCCGCAGACTCGTCCTCGGCGTCGGTCGGCGTGAGCGCAGCGGCCAACGCGACGACGCCCGCACGTTCGCCCAGAGCGGCGAGCAGACGCTGGGTGTCGGCGATCGGCCGCAATCCGACCAGCGCGCGGAATGAATCCGAGAGGGCGACGATGATCTCGGGCTTGTGATTCTCGTCGCGGTAGAGGCGGTCCCCGGCATCCCGCGGGATGCCCGCCGCCTCTTCGCGCGCGAATCCCACGGCTGCCTGCTCTCGGGAAGGGTGCGCTTGGATCGACAGCGATGTCGCCGCCGCGAGGATCTTCAGCAGGTAGGGAAGCGGCGCGATCCCGGCCTCGGACAGGGCGAGGTCGAGCGGGCGTCCCGTGCCGTCGTCGACGCGCGACGGGCTGCCCGGATGATCACCGAACCAGATCTCCGCTTCGGGCTCCCCCGACGGCTCGCGACCCTGCAGCTCGGCGATGAGCGTCTGGGAGCCCCATGCGTAGTCTCTGGCGATGTTCGAGATCGGAATCAGCACGAGCCCAGCCTAGAGCGCGGGCACCGCCGGATCGGGTGCGGGACGCGCCGCCGCGATAGCCTGTCTGCACCATGGCCGTCTACTCACGCCACCCCGTCTCGGCGCCTCCCGCGGCGCCCGCGCGAGAGACCACCGGGCATCTCCTCCTGCGGGCGTGGTGCGTCTTCGTCATCGCCGCGTCGATGGCCGGCACGAGCTGGCTGATGGCGTTCGGCCCGGCGGTCGCAGGCGTCGTCGTCGTCGCGACCGGACTCGTGTCGACGGTCCTCTGGGTCTCTCTGCGGCCGCGGGTGCAGTGGCGCCGCCTGCCGTGGTTCGCGCTGGCCTACGTCGCGTGGGCCGTGATGTCGATGCTGTGGTCCGCGTGGCTGGGTGCCACCGAGCTCACGCTGCTGCTGCTCGTATCGACGACCGTGCAGGCGATGTTCGTCGGCGCGGTGCTGACCTGGCGCGAGATCCTGCGCGCGGTCGCGGCGGCGCTGAAGTGGATGCTGGCCCTGTCGATCCTGTTCGAACTGTGGGTCGCCCTCATCTGGCGGGGTGACATCCTCCCGGGCTTCGTCCGACCGGATGCCGACTACGCCGGCCACCCCATCACCCTCTGGTCACGCGACAACCTCTTCAACGGCGGCCGCCTGCAGGGGATCTTCGGCAACGCCAACCCCCTCGCCTACATCGCCCTCCTGGCGATCATCGTCTTCATCGTGCGAATCGCATCGGGCGCGCCGCGCAGGTTCCTGCTCGGGCTCTGGACGGCGCTCGCTGTCTTCCTCTTCTGGCGGGCGGCCTCGGCCACCGCGCTCCTGTGCGCCATCGCTGTGGCGGTCGTGCTCGTGACGATCCTGCTGATGCGCACCGCGCGCCGCCCCGGCGAGCGCACGCGTTTCTACGTCATGTACCTCGTCGTCGCCGGCCTCGGCGGCGCCGTCGTGTGGCTCGCGCGCGACACGGTGTTCGATCTGCTCGGCCGCTCGTCCGATCTGACGGGACGTCAGCGGATCTGGGACGCCGTCGGCGAGCGCATCGCCGAGCGGCCGCTGATCGGGTGGGGCTACTCGACCCCCTGGGTTCCGTCGGACCCGGCGTTCGACGGCTGGATCGTCGACCACGGCGTCAGCGTCATGCAGGCGCACAACATGTGGCTCGACGTCGCGCTCCAGCTCGGCTTCATCGGCGTCGCTCTCATCGCGCTCGCCCTGCTGGCGTTCGTCTGGCGGTCCTGGTTCTTCGCCGTCGATCGGCCCCGGTGGGACCTCGTGGCCGATCGCCCGTATACGGCTCTGACGCTCGTTCCCTCCCTCGTCGCGACCATCCTGCTCGTCCAGGGGCTCGCCGAGTCGGCACCGCTGCTGAACTGGGGATGGTTCCTCATCATCCTGTTCGCGTTCAAGATCAAGCAGGCCCCGCTCGTCGGGCGCGGTCCGGCCGAGCAACGTCTCGACGCGGAGCAGGGCGACCGCCTTCCCGAGCAGCCGGAGGCGCTCCGGGGTACGTGATGGCTCTCAGCCCCTGCGGCTAATCTGAGAGCATCATGGCCAGTCATACGCGCGGGGAATCCGGAACGGATGCGGCGACGACCTCATCGCCGCGGCGCCTCCCGCTCCGGCTCGTGCGAGCCTGGTGCACCCTGATCATCGCCTCGTCGATGGCGGGCACGGCCTGGCTCATGGCGATCGGGGTCGGCGGCTCGGCCGTCGTGGTCGCCGTCACGACGACGGTGTCAGCGGCGATCTGGCTGATTCAGCGACCCCGCCGCCGCTGGCGCCGCCTGCCGTGGTTCGCCCTGGCCTACGTCGGGTGGGCGGTGCTCTCGCTGCTGTGGACGGAATGGCCGCGCGCGACCGCCATGACGCTGGCGCTGCTGCTCGCGACCACCGCGCAGGCCATCTTCGTCGCGTCCGTCCTCACGGGACGTCAGATCATCGAGGCGATCGCTGCGGCGGTGAAGTGGATGCTGGCGCTCTCCCTGGCCTTCGAGCTGTGGGTCTCGCTCATCTGGCGCGGGCCGATCCTCCCGGGCTTCGTCCGCCCGGGGCCCGATTTCACGGGCGACCCGATCATGTTCTGGTCTCGCGACAAGCTTTTCACGGATGACCGCATCCAGGGGATCTTCGGCAACGCGAACTCGCTCGCCTACATCGCGCTGCTCGGACTCGTCGTCTTCGGGTTGCAGATCAACACCCGCGCCGGCCGCCGGGGCCCGCTGGTGGTGTGGACGCTGCTGGCGGCCTTCTGCTTCTGGCGCGGCTCGTCGGCCACTGCCGCGATGTGCGCGATCGCCATCGCGATCGTCATCGTGGTCGTCCTGCTCATGCGACGCGCGCGCACAGCGCGCACCCGCCGCATCCTCTACATCGTCTTCACCGTCACGGGCGTCGCCCTCATCACGACCCTGTGGCTCGTCCGCGAAGCTCTGTTCGAGATGCTCGGACGCTCCTCCGACCTCAGCGGTCGGAAGGAGATCTGGGCGACGGTGGGCGAGCGATTCGCCGAGAGCCCGATCATCGGCTGGGGCTACTCGGTGCCGTGGGTGCCCACGGATCCCTTCTTCGACGGCTGGATCGTCGACCGCGGCGTCACGGTGATGCAAGCGCACAGCACCTGGTTCGACGTCGCCATGCAGCTCGGGGTGGTGGGCGTGGTGCTGTTCGCCGTCGCCCTCGGCGCCTTCACCTGGCGCGCATGGTTCCTGGCGCTCGGCCGCATCCCCCGCCCCGGCGCCCAGCGGGAACCGCGGTCGCGCCTCCTGCTGATCCCCGCGCTCGTGGCGACGATCCTTCTCGTCCAGAGCATCACCGAGTCGTCGCCTCTGCTGAACTGGGGATGGTTCCTGCTCGTGATGCTCGCCTTCGCCATCAAGCAGGCCCCGGCCTCCGTTCGCGGCACACCGGTCCGGCGTCGCTCGACACTCGCTGCCGCGTGGCCCCTCGAGGGCGGTGCCCCGATCGAGCGCGGCGCGCCCGTCGAAGGCGTGGCGTGACGACTCCGCCCGGACTGTCCGCCTCCTGGGTCGTCCGCACCCTCGACTCCGCGGCGTTCGCGCAGGCATTCGCACACACGGCGATCGCCGCGGTGTTCGCTCAGCACCTCGTCGACCGCACCGCGGGCCGGGTCACCTGGTTCACCGTGATCGCGGGGTTGTGCGCGGTCGGCGCGGCCGTGCTGCTGGTCCGCCGTCGCGAGTTCACCCTCGTGCGCCTCATCCCATCGACCCTCGTACTGTTCCTCGGCTGGGCCCTCGCGAGTGTCACGTGGACGACAGACACCTCCGGGACCGTCAGCGGCTGGCTCGCGCTCGCGGCGATCGCGTTCCTCGCCGTCGTCATCGCGAACACGCGCGACACCCTGCAGACGGTCCGCGCGCTGGCCGACGTCTTCCGGGTGCTGCTGGTGCTGTCGCTCCTGCTCGAGCTGCTCTCGGGTGTGTTCTTCGACATGCCGTTCACCTTCCTCGGCATCGAAGGGGACATCGCCGCTCTCGGCCCGGTTCAGGGCATCTTCGGCACCCGCAACTCCCTCGGCTTCATCGCGGTCCTGGCACTGATCACGTTCTACATCGAGTGGCGCACGGTGTCGGTGCGAACCGGTGTCTCGCTGTTCTCGGCCGTGCTGGCCGCGCTCCTCGCGGCTCTCTCCGACTCGCCCACCGTCCTCGTCCTCGCCGTCGCCACGGCCGTCGCGACGGCGGCACTCGGCCTCGTGCGTCGCACCCGACGCGCGTTGCGACGCACCGTCCAGTCCGTGCTCGGCGCGACCGTGATCGTCGGCGCCATGGTCGGATATCTGCTGCGCGAGCGCATCATCGCGTGGATCGGGGCCGGGACGGACTTCTCGATCCGGGCCGAGCTCTGGGACCAGGTCGCCTCGTTCGTCCGCGTCGAGCCGGTGCGCGGGTGGGGCTGGTTCGGGCCGTGGTCGCGCACCGATTTCCCCTTCAACGCGATCAACTTCGCCCTCGGGGACCGACACAGCTCGGCCTTGAACGCGTACGTCGACGTCGTGCTCCAGCTCGGGTGGGTCGGCCTGCTCATCTTCATCGCCTTCGCCGGACTGGCCCTGGGACGCGCGTGGCTCGTCGCGAGTGAACGCCGGTCGATCCTCTACGCCTGGACTCCCCTCATCCTCGTGACGGTCCTCGTCGACGCCCTCTTCGAGAGCTTCCCCCTCCACGGGTACGGCTGGCTGATGCTCGTCCTCTGCGCGCTGCGAGCCGGGCAGTCGAAGTCGTGGCGCGAGAACATCCGCGACGGCGCGCGGCCGGGATCGCCCGCCCCCGCGCTGCCCGACGACACCTCGACGGGAACGCACGGCATCGCACGGTAGGATCGGGCCGGTGAGCGCGCAGGTTTTCGACCCGACATCGGCGACCATCGCCGTCGTCACTTTCAACCGCTCCGCGCTTCTGTCGCGGCTGCTCGAGAGCGTCGTCCGGATGGACCCGAAGCCCGGGCGCGTGGTGATCATCGACAACGCCTCGACAGACGACACGACCGCGGTCGTGGAGTCGTTCCGGGATCGACTGGGCACCGAGCTCGTGTACCGGCGCCTCGAGACGAACACCGGCGGATCCGGCGGATTCAGCGAAGGCGTGCGCGTGGCCTACGAGTTGGGGTCGGAGTGGATCTGGCTCATGGACGACGACGTCGAGGTGCTGCCCGACGGGCTCGCCAAGATGGGACGCTGGGCGCCGCGGTTCCGCAGCATCCAGGGTCGCCGGTACGACTACGACGGCAGCGAGTTCTACTGGCAGTACCGCATCGCCGAACGCATGGGCATCCCCATCCCCTTCGCGCCCGCCGGTTTCGGCGAGTCCGGGTACAAGGAGATGAACTCCGGCTGCTTCGAGGGCATGTTCATCCACCGCGACATCGTCGCCCGCATCGGACTGCCCGACCCGCGCTTCTTCATCTACTGGGACGACCAGATGTACGGCTGGCTCGCCTCGCGCATCACGACGTCGGTCATCGTCGACGAGTTCGTGCTGCGGCGCACCCGCGAGATCCGCCAGTGGGACATGGGCATCCGCCACATGAACGCCTCGAGCGACGCCTACCGGTACTACATCATGCGCAACCGCGCCCACATCAAGAACTACTACCGCGCGAACGGCGTCTACAACCCGGTGCTCTTCGGTCTGGGAACGACGCTGACCTTCGGCAAGGAGCTCATCCGGCTGCTCTTCGTCGAGCGCACCGTGCGCGGCACCTCGAACCTCTTCCGCGGCCTCCGCGACGGCGCCCGGATCGCCCGCGACCGCTCGTGGCGCCCGATGCAGCCGCTGACCGATCAGCCGGCCCGCTCCTGACCGAAAGGCACCCGATGCCCCACCTCCTGCAGCGAGCCGTCCTGCCGCTCGAGCATGATCCCGACCTCCTCCCCCTGTACGTCGATCCCGAGACGTGGACGCAGATCGACGAGGAACCCGTCCGCGTTTCGTCGCGGGCGCAGCTGTCGAACATCCTGGGTCGTTCCGAGGCGCGCATCGTCGCCGGTCGACGCGTCTCGTTCGGCACCTACTTCAATGCCTTCCCGGCCTCGTACTGGCAGCACTGGACGCCCGTCCGCGACATCACGCTGACGGTGCACACCTCCGGCCCCGCGACGATCCTCGTGTACCGCTCGAACGGCGGCGGCACCAAGCAACGGCTGGAGACGCGAGAGGTGTCGGGCGAGACCACCAGCTCGTTCGATCTCACGCTGAACCAGTACAGCGACGGCGGGTGGATCTGGTTCGACATCGCCGCCGATCAGGAGAATGCCCGCTTCCGCGGCGCGGAAT
>JAAIGF010356134.1_pt1 | contig 15558 bp, 15 predicted proteins | sample 6487441 | NCBI WGS metagenome assembly JAAIGF01 (sample SAMN13974129, study PRJNA590717) | phyllosphere metagenome | biome: pepper field; feature: multiple bacterial spot infested pepper fields; material: pepper leaves; isolation source: leaves from pepper fields | host: Capsicum annuum ... | reverse complement strand
CAAGCCGCTGCAGGGCCAGTTCAGTGCCGTGACCCCGCGCGATTCGGTGTCCACCCAGCAGGTGGGCACGCCGGTCCGCTGGGGCGGGCGCATCATCGAGACCACGCCGGGCCAGGGTGAAACCTGCTTCCAGCTGCTGGCGCGCCCGCTCAACGGCAGTGGCCGCCCGAGCACCACCTCCACCGACGCCAGCGATGGCCGCTTCGTGGCGTGCCGCGCCGGATTCTACGACCCGGCGGTGTTCGAGGCCGGTCGCGATGTGACCTTCATCGGCCGCATCGACGGCTATCAGAACACCCGCATTGGCGAGTACGAGTACCGCCTGCCGAAGCTGAGCGCCGACGTGGTGTATCTGTGGCCGGAACAGCGCGAAGTGGACGTAGTGCCTTACCCGTACGGGCCGTGGGGTCCGGGTCCGTATTGGGGCTACGGCCGCTGGGGCTGGTGGTAAGCACCCGCCGCTTGTCGTGGGGCGGGGCTCTGCCCCGCTCCGGGCGGACCCGGCGGTGAAGCAACAGCGTGACGACCAACGGTCGTCACCTACCCCATCGCGATGCTCGTAGAGCGGGGCTCTGCCCCGCTCCGCGAGGGCCCGGCGGTGAAGCAACTGCGTGACGACCAACGGTCGTCACCTACCCCATCGCGACGCTGGTAGAGCGGGGCTCTGCCCCGCTCCGCGCGGGCCCGGCGGTGAAGCAACAGCGTGACGACCAACGGTCGTCACCTACCCCCATCGCGACGCTCGTAGAGCGGGGCTCTGCCCCGCTCCGCGCGGGCCCGGCGATGAAGCAACAGCGTGACGACCAACGGTCGTCACCTACCACGGGCGCGCTCGTTCAATGCGCGGCGGGCGTGCCGAAGTGGCCCAGCGGGGCCCCGGCCAGCAGGTGCATGTGGATATGGAACACCGTCTGCCCGGCATGCTCGCGGCAGTTCATCACGATGCGATAGCCGTCCTCGGCCAGGCCCTGCTCGCGCGCATAAGCGGCGGCGGCCATCGCAAGCTTGCCGATCAGATGCGCGTGCGCGGGCTGCAGATCATCCAGCGTGGGAATGATCTCGTTCTTCGGAATGAACAGCACATGCACCGGGGCCTGCGGGGCGATGTCCTTGAAGCCGAGCACCTCATCGTCTTCGTAGACGATGGTGGCCGGAATCTCGCGCCGGATGATCTTGCTGAAGATGGTCTCGCTGCTCATGAAAGGCCCTCCGTAGGATGGCCTCATTGTAGGCATGGCGCAGCGCCGCTGTGGTGCCAGCTCAATCGCGCACTTCGCTGCGCGAACCAAACGCATGCGAGAGCGTGCCGCGATCAACGAATTCCAGTTCGCCGCCCAGCGGCAGTCCCTGCGCCAACCGGCTCGGCCGCACCTTGTGCGCGCGCGCCAGCTGCGCCAGATAATGCGCCGTGGCCTCACCTTCCACCGTCGCACTGGTGGCGATGATCACCTCGACCACCTCACCCTCCTGCAGGCGGCGTTCGAGCATTTCCAGGCCAAGTTCACGCGGGCCGATGCCGTCCAACGGCGACAACCGCCCTTGCAGCACGAAGTAGACCCCGCGATATCCGGTGGCATTCTCGATCGCCAACCGGTCGGCCGGCGATTCGACCACACACAGCTGGCCGCGTTCGCGGCTGCTGTTGCTGCAGGTGGCGCACAGCTCGGTTTCACTGAAATCCCGGCACTGCGTGCAGTGACCGATGCGCTCGATGGCCTCGGCCAGCACCTGCGAGAGCTTCTGCCCACCTTCGCGCTCGCGCTCGAGCAGGTGGTAGGCCATGCGCTGCGCGGTTTTCTGTCCCACGCCCGGCAGCACCCGCAGCGCGTCGATCAATTGTTCTAGCAGGGGGGCTGGCATGGGCGCGGGCAGGTTGCGTCGGCGTCGCTGAGACGCCGACTGGAGAGCGGGGTCAGAACGGCAGCTTCATGCCCGGGGGCAGCTGCATGCCTGCGGTGGCCGAACCCATCTTGGCCTTCGACTCGGCATCGATCTTGTTGGAGGCATCGTTGAACGCCGCCGCCACCAGATCTTCCAGCATTTCCTGGTCGCCCATCACCGACGGGTCCAGGCGCACCTTGCGGCATTCCTTGGCACCGGTGAGGGTGACGCTGACCATGCCGCCGCCGGCGGTACCGGTCACTTCGATCTTGGCGATGTCTTCCTGGGCCTTCTGCAGGTTTTCCTGCATCTTCTGGGCCTGCTGCATCAGTTGGGCGATGTTGCCGCGCATGGTTGTCTACTCTTCAAGGGGACGGATGGAATCGGCCACGACCCGCGCGCCGTGCTGCTGGATCAGCACCTGCACTTCGGGGTCGGCCATGAACGTGGCCTCGGCCACCTGCTGGCGCTCGCCACGCTGACGATCGACCCGCTGGTGCAGGGTTTCGGCGGCCGCATCGGCGGTGTCCACCACCACCCGCAAGGCCTGACCCAACGCGTTGGCCAGCATGTCCGAGAGCGCACCCAGCGCACTCTCGGACCGCAGATACTCAAATCCGGGCGACAAGCCCAATTTCAAGACCCCACCGGTGCAGCTGATGAACGCCGCATTGGCGGCCAGCTGGCGCGACGGACCGCTCAGGCCACTGGCCGCGACCAGCTGCAGCCAGTCTTCGGCACTGGCCAGCTCGGCCACCGGGCTCTCCACTGCATCAGCCGGCCTGGCAGCGGCAGCGGGCGCGGCAACGGGCGCGATGGCGATGCCTTCGCGCTGGAACCGCTTGTCGACCACAGCAGGCGCCGGGGTCGTCTGCAGCGGCGGCACCATGGCCGCTTCCGGCGTGGCGTGGGCCATCAGTGCCGCGTCATCGGCATCGACGACGTCGGCCGCTTCGGCCGCCTCCACTTCCCACGGCGGCGTATCGTCGTGCGTGTGATCAAACTCGGGAGCAGCTGCAGGCGCCGCGGAGTCGGATGCCGGCGCGGCTTCGGCCTTCGGCTCCGGAACGGCGTCGGCATCGGCTTCCGCCAAGGCCATCGCCGCCTCGACACCCGGCTCGATCTCCGGTTCGATGACCGGCTCGGGTTCGGGCTCAGGCTCGATCACCGGCTCAGGCTCCGGCTCCGGCTTCGGGTCCGGCGCGCGCTTCGGTTCAGGCGCGGCAGGAGCAGCCTGCACCGGCGCCGCAGCGGCAATACCGCCTGCTGCGCCGTGGGCGGGCTCGGCTTGGCCGCTTGCTGGCGCCAGCGGGGTCACCGCACCGCCGGCAGCAGTGGGCACGGCCGGCACCGTCGCCGCCGGGCGGAAGGCCAGCATGCGCAGCACGGCCATTTCAAAGCCTGCACGCGGGCTGGGCGCCAGCGGCAGATCACGGCGACCGTTGACCGCCATCTGGTACCACAGCTGCACCACTTCCGGGCGCAGACGCCCGGCGAAGGCGGCGACATCCAGGCCTTCACCCGCCACCGCGCCGGGCACCAGCTGCTGCACCTGGATGCGATGCAGACCGTCAGCCACGGCTTCCAGCACACCATTCCAGTCCGGCGAGAACTCAGCCAGCGCCGCCACCACCTGCAGCAGGCGCACGCCATCCCCTTCGGCCAACGCATCAAGCATCGCCGACACCTGGGTACGGTCCACCGTACCCAGCATGGTGCGCACCACGTCCTCGTGCAGCGCGCCACCGGCGTAGGCGATGGCCTGGTCAAGCAGCGACAGACCATCGCGCAGGCTGCCATCAGCCCCCTTGGCCAGCTGTTCGATCGCCGACGCATCGGCTTCGATTTCCTCGGCGGCGAGAATGCGGGTCATCTGGCCGCGGATCTGCTCCTCGTCCAGACGCTTGAGGTTGAACTGCAGGCAGCGGCTGAGCACGGTGACCGGCAGTTTCTGCGGATCGGTGGTGGCCAGCAGGAACTTCACATGCTCCGGCGGCTCTTCCAGCGTCTTCAGCAGCGCATTGAACGCCGCCTTGGAGAGCATGTGCACTTCGTCGATCAGGTAGACCTTGTACTTGCCGCGCGAGGGCATGTACTGCGCGTTCTCGATGACCTCGCGGACATCGTCGACACCGGTGTTGGATGCCGCATCGATTTCCAGCAGGTCGATGTAGCGGCCCGAATCGATGTCCAGGCAGGCCGGGCACTGACCGCACGGGTCAGCGCTGGTGCCCTGCTCGCAGTTGAGCGACTTGGCGAAAATACGCGCGATGGTGGTCTTGCCGACCCCGCGGGTACCGGTAAACAGGAAGGCATGGTGGACCCGGCCGCTGTCCAGCGCATTGCTGAGCGCACGGACCACGTGCTCCTGGCCCACCAGCTCGGCAAAACGCTTGGGACGCCACTTGCGGGCAAGGACAAGATAGGACATCAGGCCACCGTCTTCATCGGGACACCCATTGTGCCATGCCCGTCCAGTCTCCTCTGCCCGACCGCGGGCGCTTGTGTCTTTCGCCCCAGCCGGCTAGAATCTGCGGCCCCTAGCAGCAGGCGAGCCTGCGGCGAAGGAAATCCGGAGAGGTGTCCGAGTGGTTGAAGGAGCACGCCTGGAAAGTGTGTAAGCGTCTAAACCGCGCTTCGGGGGTTCGAATCCCCCTCTCTCCGCCAGTATCGTCTAAGCCCCTGTTTTTACAGGGGCTTTTTCGTTTTAGGAGAAAAACGGTCGGGTACAAACTTGGGTACAAACCCCATGCGACTACCCCGCTACCTGCTGTACCGCCCTAGCGGCTTCACCTTCCGGCTTGTCGTACCGAAGCACCTGCGCCGCCACTTCGGGCGTCGTGAGATCAAACGCTCTCTGGGTACACGTGATCCGCGCTTGGCCTGTGCGTGGGCGTCTGCCCTGTTGCTTGCGTACCATCAAGCGCTTGCGCGGGTAGAGGCGACAGGGATGAGCTGGGGCAAAAATAATGATGACGAGCTGGCGCAGGCGTTGGGCCTGACAGGCCAGCGCCGCCAGCGTGATTGGAAGGTTCGCCATCCCAGCGGGGCCGAGATGGAAGGGCCGGACACGGCCGACAAGGCGGCCGACATGGCCGCCGCACAGGAGGCGGCCCGCTTCCTTGCTGACCTCTACGGCGGCGCCGGTCCTGTGCGGTCCCTGCCGCCTGTCGCGTCCAGTCCAACGCCCCCGCAGCCCGGCCCACCAGCAGGGGTGAAAGCGATGAGCACCGGCGCAGCCGTGGCGCAATGGCTGGCCTACGAGCGGCCGAACTACAAGACGCCGAAACGCGTGAAAACCTTCAAGAAGTTGAAGAACGTAGGCGAGGCGTTCGCCGCTTTCGTCAAGCCTTCCACGCGCCTACACACCCTGACCCGTGCCGACTGCGCAGGGTTCTATGACCACTTGATGATGGGCGGATTGGCACGGAAAACCGCGCAATCCGTTCAATCATATTTGACGCGGTTTTTCACGTGGGCCAGTGGTCAATATTATCCCGACGACAAAGCCAACCCGGCCGCAAAGCACATCCGCTTGTCCCGACACGACAAGGCCGCAGGAAGTGGGAGCGGCTTTCAGGAGTTCGGCCGTGAGCAGTTGCGCATGATGTTTACGCCCGACAACTTCGCAGCCCTGCCGACGCTAAAAGACCGCTGGCTCGTCGTGCTGGCGCTTTATACGGGTGCCAGGTCTAACGAGCTTGCGGGTTTGGAAGTCATCGACGTTGGGCCGACCGATGACGGCCTCAACGTCATTGACATCAACGGCCTTGGCGAGGGTAAGAGCGTCAAGACGGACGCGAGCAGGCGCAAGGTTCCGGTACACCCTGACCTCATCGCCCTTGGTCTTTTCGACCGACTGGCGGCCCGCAGGGACGCCGGGGAGGGCCGCTTGTTCCCCGGAAACCTGCTCACGCAGAACGGCCCCGCGGCGTCGAGTCAGAAAGCATTTCTGACAGCCCTGAAAGCGTGGGGCATCGCACCCCGTGGCAAGGGACGGATGGGGCTTCACTCTTTCCGCGCAACGGTCATACAGCGTATGACCGATAAAGGCGTTTCCCAAGGTTGGCGTGAGCGCTTCGTCGGACACGAGAACAGCGAGAGGACAAGCACGCTCAATACCGACCATACCGCAACGTATGGAGCCGGTGGGTCGGCGTTGGCGGCGATTGCCAGTCAGTGCCTGCCGGCCCTGAACTGGACAGATGAAAAAATTATCGACGTGGCCGCACTGCGTCCACTGCTTGCCATCGGAGCAGCGCCGGACGGTCCCAAGGAGCGCGACGCGCGACGAGGCAGTAAGAGGCCAGACCGAAAGGCTGGCGGTAATGCGTGAGCCGCGCTACGGCGCGGATTTCCGCCTCGGTTCTGCCTGCTGGCGGTAATACGGCGGTAATGCCAAAAATGGCGCAACCATGCGGCTTTGAGCCCGTGAAAGGCGGCGGCATTACCGCCGCCGTCAGTTCACCCTAGGTGCGTGGTGTCCATGCTCACACCTTTGCATTTTTCGCGCAGACCCTACGACCCCTGACAGCCTCCGCCGCTGTTCGCACCGTCGCGTTTTTATGATCCGTTTCCGCCAACGTCGCGCAGCCAATACCACTGCTGACCCTGCCTCTGGCTGTTCGCGTTTTCGCTTTTGCTGTTGCTCTTTCGCTCATAACGCAACAACAGCCCAGACCCCAGACCACACCCCGCGCTGTTCGCTCTTGCGCTCTTGACGTTGCTTTTCCTGACACGCACGTACCAACGCTCACGCCCCTGACAGCCTGACACGCTGTTCGCGTTGTCGTCGTTTCGCTACGCCTGCTGCCGCTTACCCTGTCCGGCTTCGCTCTGCTGACTGCCTGATTGCCGTTGCCACTCTGTCGCGCAAGGCGGTCAATTCGGCATCGGGCACAAGCCGCAGATCTGCCAGCAAGTCATCAGAAATAATCGGATCGAACGCACCGCCGAACTGACAAAGGCGATGAGTGCGGGCAGAGCGTGAACGCGTTTTGAGACGCGATAGCGTCGCCTCGGCGCTGGCGATCTGCTGTTCAAGTGTCTTTTTCGGTTTCGTCGTCATGGCTTTGCCTCCTGCTGAACAGCGTTGTTCTCGAAGTCAGGAAGCGACGCGGCCAGCCTCTCCCAAAACTCATCCGGCTGATCTTTGAGTTGCCAGAACCACGCGGTTTGAAGCGGCGTTTTCATCGGTAGCGCATTGAGAATTTCGCAGCGCAAGAGGTAGGCGGTCGGGGTGAATTCTGTCGGCATGGTCCGGAAAGCGTGAGGGCTTACCGCAGCATGTGGCGATATCGAAAATCGTCAAGAGCAAGCGGTTTGCTTGACGATTTGGAAAGCCGCCACATGCTGGATGTAGGGCGTAGCGCAGCGAGCCGATCCGACTTGGAGGAGCGCAGCGACGACAACAAAGGCGCACTTATACGTTGCCCCTAACGGGTCAACGGTGCGCCCTACGGGGTGAGCAACAGCAAGGACAAAAGCAACGGCAAGAGCAAGGGCACAACATGGCGATTTACCACCTATCCGGGCAGGTCATAAAGCGCAGCGAGGGACGCAGCAGCGTTGCCGCTGCCGCTTACCGCTTGGGCCTGTCGATGGTGGATGACCGCACCGGAGAGCGCCACGACTACACGCGAAAAAGCGGCGTTGACGGGTGGGCGCAGATGACACCTGACAACGCCCCCGCGTGGATGGCAGACCCCGCCGTGTGCTGGAACAGCGTTGAGGCCGTGGAGAAGCGCAAGGACGCACAGCTCTGCCGGGAGTTCAATATCGCTCTACCGCGCGAGCTTGACGACTTCGAGCAGAAGCAATTGGCCTGCGACTGGGTGCGGCGCAATTTCGTCGCCAATGGTCAGGTGGCCACGGTGGCTTTTCATCACCTGGACGGCGACAACCCGCACGCTCACATCATGGTGTCCATGCGTGAGATCACACCCGATGGCTGGGGTAAGAAGGCCCGGACGTGGGACACGCGGAAAGATGAGCTAGGGCAGTTGCGCCGCTCGTGGGAACACGAGGCGAACACCGCGCTAGAACGCGCCGGGTGTAGTGAGCGAATCGACCACCGCAGCTTGAAAGCGCAAGGGCTGGACCGACAGCCAACGCGACATATGGGACCGAAAGCAACGGCCATTGAACGCAGGGGCGAAACGCCAGACCGGGCACGCATTGTCATGCCGACGCCTGCGAGCATGGACCATGCGCAAGCGCTGGCAGACCGGCAACGGGAGCAAACAAAGCCACCACGCCAGCAAACGCCACAGGAGGCCGCACAGGCCGCATGGCAAGCAAGGGCCACCGAATTATCAGAGCTAGCCCAGAAGGGCCAGCAAGCGGCCACGGTGGCCCGTGAGCGCATGGAGCAGAGGAAGCGCGAGCGGGAGGCCGCAGAGGCCACGCATGCGGCCACGCTGGCCGACGCCAAGCAACACCGGCACTGGCAAGCACTAGCGGCGACGCACGCCAAGGAAAATCATAATTTCGCCACAGGCTGGCACGCTGGCCACCGCATCCGCTCCCGGCTGGGGTGGATACCGGACGAGGTGAAGGAAGCGCAGGCCAAGGCAGACGCCGCCAAGGCGTCAGAACAGCGCAGGAAGGCCCGCGCCGAAAAGGCCGAGGCAAGGGCCAAAAAAGAGCGAGACGCCGCGCAGGAGGCCGCACAGGCGTATACAGCAGCCGCCGCGGACTTCGGCAAGGTTTCAGAGGCGTTAGCGGACGTGGAACGGGCGCGACACGCACACTGGGAACAATCGCCGCAGGCACAGGAAAGACGTAGGCAAGACCGCGAGCGGGAGCAAGCACGACAACATCGACAAGCCGCAGAAGCTGAGAAATTCCAGCACATGCTTCAACGCTGCCCGCAGCCACCGCAGGCCAAGCCGCGCAGAGGCTTTACCTTCGGACAGTGAGGAAACCCATCCCAAATTGGGCGCCCGTTCGGGCGCCCTCTTGCTTCTAAAACAGCGAGGCAGCCGCAGGCTACAAATCAGTGAGCGCCAGCTTTTGATAATAGGTTCAGAACCATTACGCCACTCAGGATCAGACCGATACCGAAGAATGCCCAAGCGTCCAACTTCTGACCGTACACGATCCAGCCCACGGCGGATACGAGAGCGATCCCAAGACCTGCCCAAACAGCATACGCCACTCCAACAGGAATAGATTTCAGGGCAAGAGACAAGCAGTAAAAAGCAACACCATAGCCAAGCACTACGAGTATTGAGGGTGTGAGCTTAGTGAAGCCTTCGCTAGCTTTGAGAGCAGATGTGGCTACAACCTCGCCAAAAATAGCAATACTTAGAAGAAGCCAGCTGTTCATGTGAAAACTCCGAACGGGGAATCCAGAGAATATAACTGCTCAAAATTTCTGGAACAGTCTTGTTTTGCGGTTTTTTTCGTGAGCACATCGCGAAGGTGCGGATACATCAAGCGATTTTTCGGAGTAGCCGAATCACTGGGCACTCTCTGTCGCCATCTTCGACCTTAGCGTCTGCTTGAAAGCGCCATTTTTTGTATCGTGCGCAGCGTTGAGGTTTGCCCTTCTTTCTGCGTCCATCCGAGTTGAAAGACCCTTTACAAAGATGGTGGAGTTTACAAACAGGTGGCCACCTTCCTTGACGAAAAAGCCCTTTTTTTCAAGCGTCTTGAAGTGTTTGTTTACGAGTTGGCGAGACATGCCCAGCTCCTTCGCTAACGCAGATTGAGACAGGCTCACGAGGTTGCCATACTCCATTTTCTTCAGCGTAATAGCGGCTATTTTCATCTCTTGCGGCGAAATGCCAGCGTCCAGCAAGGACAGAAAATTATCCAGAAACGCAAGCGCATACTCCGCCCCCTTCTCGAAAGAAGTGGGTGATGTTTCCCGAAACGTGGTGCGTTTTTCGATGTTCCCGCCTGCGGCGATAGCACCCGCCAAAGCCTCTTTTGCGCTAGCAGTCAGGCCGCTTTCGGCTTCAATCTCATATATTGCTTCATCGGCGGCGACGAGTTCGATTTTTGTTTGAAGGCTCATAATTACACCATAAAGTATTTAGATATTACTTTTGTATGGTGATTTTTTACTTTGTCAATATATCAAGACAGCCTTGTCGGGTTTTTGTAAATCGCAGTGGTTGACGTGTGTAAACCGTGTTGGTTTACAAAAAATGGTGAAATGTAAACTGTGGCGGTTTACAAAATTGGTATTTTTTGGTCATATCTTATTGATTTATATAGATGTTTTTTGAACGTAAGAGCTTTTAAAACAGGTAAGAGACCAAGCCGCCCCCTTCCGGCTCGCTACGGCGCTGTGCGCCTTGCGACCGACCCCCGAGGGTCTGCCGGTGGGTCTGGCCGTGGGCCAACCTTGGGGCCGCATAGCGGCCCTGCCTCCGGCCTGAAAGCCGTTTTTGGGGCTGTGATATGTTTGTACCCGCCCGGTACAATACCGGGTACAAACTCTAATCTGGCTGTTTTTTCTTCCAAAACAGAGGCTTAGACTCTGGTTGGGTGAGTCCCCCTCTCTCCGCCAGACAATGCAGAAGGGCCGCCCACAGGGTGGCCCTTTTGCATTGTCTGGGGACGGGACGGGTGGTGAGAAACCGCGCGGGGTTCGACGGATCTGCAGGAGCAGATCCGGACAGCCGCAGGCTGGCCCTGCAGCGCGCAGCGCGGAAGGGCTGGGTGCAGGATGCACCCAGCAGTCCCCCTCTCTCCGCATTGGACGACGTAGTGCCGGGCTCTGCCCGGCAGCGCGGTTGTGGCCGGATATCTGGCCCTGCAACACAAAGGTAGGTGACGACCGTTGGTCGTCACGCTTGTGCGAGCGCACCGCGCAGCGGGGCAGAGCCCCGCTCTACGTTGCTCCATGCAGCGGGGCAGAGCCCCGCTCTACGCGGGCATCAGCGCTCAGTCGCCGGAGGCGTACAGCAACGCGATATCGCGATGATGCAGCTCGCACTCGGGCCCTTCGTTTCTGAGCACGGCACGCTTGCCTTGCAGGACGACCTTGCAGCCGTTGGCAAAGCCATATTCGGTATCACCATTGGGCAGCACCGTCTGCGACGGCACTTCGTCCATCGCCCGCTCGGTATCCTCGCTGGCCTCGGAGGACACCTGCCCAGGCAACGCGGCGGGCGCGGGCGTGGCGCCCTCCTGCGCGGCAGGCGCGGCAACGGCGGCGTCGCCGGCCGCTCCCTGTGCAGGCGCCGCTTCCGGGGAGGGCTTGCCACAGGCGCACAGCATCAGCACGGGCACACTCGCCAGCCAGACGTTCCTCATTGCCTTGCTCCTTGTCAGGTGTATGACGGCAGCCTAGCGGCGAGGGCGGCAAGTCGAGGTCAACGCGCGCGGCAGCGGCTGCCCGCTCAACTGCTGGCCAGCTTCATCAGCACCAGCCCGCTGACGATCAGCACCGCAGCACTGATACGCATCACGCTGATCTGCTCGCCGAGAAACACAATGCCGACGACGAACGCGCCGACGGCGCCGATGCCCGTCCAGATCGTATAGGCCGTACCCAGCGGCAGACTGCGCATGGCAACGGCCAGCAGCCAGAAGCTGGCGATCATGCCGGCCAGGGTGATGAGGGTTGGCGTGAGGCGGGTGAAGCCTTCGGACTGCTTCATTGCAACAGCCCAGACAATTTCCAGCAAACCCGCGAACAACAGACAGATCCAGGCCACGACGGCCTCCTTTGCAGGGGCCAGGCCGTCCTGGACAGTGAAAACCCGGTAGGGGGAGGTCGTCCTCTGGCTCAATGATAGCAAGCGTCCTGCGCGACCGCTGCGCGGCTCCGGTGCAGGTCACTCTCGATTCATACCACGCTGCACGCAGTTCTGGCGGACCGGCACCGGCATGCGCTAGAATGCGCGCCTGCCGTCGCAACTGCGGTGTGCAGTCCGGCTTTGGTCTCCGGCGCAACGCGCCGCTTCCCCTGCTCCGTGAACTGGCTTCTACATGTGGCCAACGTCTCTATGGCGGCCCCGTCGGCCCCTCGCGACGCTAGATCGAAAACCCCGCCAGGGCCGGAAGGCAGCAACGGTATCGATCGACGCGGGCGCCGAGGTCAGCCGGCGGGGCCGTCACCCATTCCGGGGTCTGCCACGGCTGCAACGCCCCTCACCCAGACCACGCTTCAGCCAGCCACTTGCTCGACCTGCATTGCCGTCGGCATAGCCAGCGCCACGACTTCCCCCGGCTGTGCAACGCGGTGACCGCGCGCGGCCAGTGCCAGACCGTCGGCCACGCTGGCGTAGTGGTAGAGCATCATCCTGGCCTGCAGCTCGGCGCTGTACTCGCGTTCGAGATCGTCCACGCCGGTGTGCGACGGGTTGCCGTGCAGGCCGCAGTCGTGGGCGATCAGTTCGTTGTCAGCGGCATGGCGCGCCAGCATTTCGGGAATGGGCCGGGTGTCCCCACTCCAGGTCAGCGCGCCCTGCAGGCGCAGGCCGTAGGCCGTCTCCGGCCAATGATGGCGGACCGGGAAGCACTCCAGACGCACGCCCTGATGCCAGAACGCCTCGCCCACCACGATCAGCTGGAACGCATCCCAGAAGTTGGCGCCGCCCTCGGCCAGCACATTGGGGTAGTCGCCGATGCGCCGGTGCAGCAGCGGCACCACCGTGGCCGGCACGTAAAGCCGCACCTTGCCGCGTCGCTGTGCATTGAAGAACGCATCCACGAACAACCGCTCGAAGCCGGCCACGTGGTCCAGGTGCACATGGGTTATGAAGACCGCATCGGGCATGCAGCGATACTGCTGCTGGAACGCGGTCAGCCCTTCACCGCCGCAATCGATGGTCAGCCACGGCTGACCATTGCGTTCGATCACCGCCATCGGCGAGCCAAGCTCGACCGCCGACGCGTTGCCGACGCCGAGGAAGCGCAGCGACCACGTCATCAGGTACCTCGTTTCCAGGCCATGTCGTAGGCGCGCCGGAGACGTGCGAAGTCTTTCTCCACGTCCTCCACGCTGCGCTCACCGCGCAGCTTCAGCAGCGAACGCTGCAGGCGCTTGAGGTTGCGCTCGCGCCAGCGCGTGGCAGGAATGCGGATGACGCCGCGGTCGAAGTCGATCAGCCAGCCATGGCCATTGCCGTCGAACAGGATGTTGTGCGCGTTGAGGTCGGCATGGTCCAGCCCTGCGCGATGGAAACGCGCGATCAGCCGCCCGGTCTCCTCCCACGGCGCGCCACGGCCGGCGACCAGCGCGCGGTCGGCCAGCGAGCGCACGCCCTCGATGCGCTCCAGCAGGATCGCGGCGCGGTAGTGCATCCCCTGGCGCATGTAGAAGGCCGCGATCGGTCGCGGCACCGGCAGCTGCATCGCGCGCAGCGCGCGCATCAGCCGGAATTCGGCAAAACTGCGGGTTTTATCCGCCCCGCGCCAGACATAGCGGTCGTGCACCAGCTTGGCCACCAGGCCACCGCGGCGATAGTGCCGCAGCACGCTGAGTCCGAACGGCGCATCGACAAACCAGGCACTGCCGCGGCCGCCTTCATCCACCGGCCGTGCCCGCTGGCCCCAGTGCTGGGGCTGGAACAGCGTGGCCTCGGCTTGCCGCAGCCGCTCACGGTCGAACAGAATGGCACCCAGACCGCTTCCTTCGCGGCAGGGCGTCAGCGCTTCATTGGCGTCGAATGCGACCATTTCCTTGAGTCTAACAACACCATGGCATCATCGTCCTCTTCCTTGTGTCTTTTGCGTTTGTCCGCGCTGGGGGACGTGACCCACGTGGTGCCGCTGGTGCGCACGCTGCAGGCGGGGCTGCCAGGCACGCCCATCCACTGGATCATCGACAAAGTGGGGTTGAAGCTGCTGGACGGGCTGCCGGGGGTCACGTTCCACGCCTACGACAAGAAGACCGGGCTGGCCGGCATGCGCGCATTGCGCGACACGTTGCCGGCGCAGCGCTTCGAAGCCCTGCTGCAGATGCAGGTGGCCTTCCGTGCCAACGTGCTCTCCGCCTTCGTTCCAGCGCGCCGACGCATTGGCTATGACCGCAGCCGTTCGAAGGACCTGCATGGGCTTTTCATCAACGAGCGCATCGCTGACCGTCCGGGTATCCATGTGCTCGATGCCATCGGCAGCTTCTGCGAGCCGCTGGGCCTGCGCCAGGACACGGTGAGCTGGGACCTGGCCACGCCGGCAGAAGCACACGACTGGGCCAGTGCACAGTGGGAGGACGATGGTCGCCCGGTGTTGATGATCTCGCCCTGCTCCAGCCATGTGCGCCGCAACTGGTACGCCGACCGCTACGCGGCGGTGGCCAGCCATGCCCAGGCGCGCGGCTGGCGCGTGGTGCTGTGCGGCGGACGCAGCGACCTGGAGCGCAACATGAGCGATGCCATCCAGGCCCAGCTGGAAACCCCCGCGCTGGACCTGGTGGGCAAGGACACACTCAAGCAGCTGCCCGCGCTGCTGGCCCGCGCCAACCTGGTGATGACCCCCGACTCCGGCCCGATGCACATTGCCAACGCGATGGGCGCCAAGGTGCTGGGACTGCATGCGGCGAGCAACCCGCACCGCAGTGGCCCGTATTCGGACCGGCGTTACTGCGTGGACCGTTACGATGACGCGGCCCGGCGCTATCTGCACAAGCCGGCCAGCGAACTGAAATGGGGCACCAAGATCGAGTTTGACGATGTGATGGAACTGATCACCGTCGAGGATGGCATTGCGGCCTTCGAGCGCTACGTGGCCGATCATCTGGCCGGCTGAGGAAACCGACGGACGCGACCGGCTGGCACGTCGGTCGTAGAGCCGACCCCATGGTCGGCTCACCGCGCGAAGCGCGGCAACACCCTGCGATCTGACCGCAGAGCCGCCGACCGCAGGGTCGGCGCTACAACAGCACCGGGCGATACCGTGCCCGGCGTGGTGGTATCAGCTCTTGTTGGCCTGGTAGTCCTGGTACGACTTTTCTTCCACGTAAGCCGAACCCAGGGCGAGATTGATCGCCTTCTTGATGCGCGCACGTTCGTCATTGCGCAGGTAGACACTGCGCGCCAGCTCGACAAAGCCGCCGTCAAACTCGCCCGCCTTGTCCTTGAGCCGGATGGCGTCTTCGATGTCCCACAGCTGTTCGTTGACTGCCTTCAACTCGGCGCGCAGCGTGGCGATATCCTTGCCGCCGGCCGGGTGCGCCATCCAGGTCTTTTCCAGCGCCGAGAGCTCGGTGCGCACGTTGGCCAGCTTGGCCGGGTCACTGATGCGCTCGGACTTGATCTGCAGAATGGAGATCTTGTCGAGCAGTTCGCCGAAGGCGACGGGTACCAGGATTTCAGCGGTCATGGAGGCGGTTCCTGCAGGGGATGGCGCTATGGTAACCCGCTGATCGCATGCGGTTGCCTGCCATGGCCCGGCAGCATGCGAAGAGGGGGATTGCTGGGTGCATCCTGCACCCAGCCCTTCCGCGCTGCGCGCTGCAGGGCCAGCCTGCGGCTGTCCGGATCTGCTCCTGCAGATCCGTCGAACCCCCGCGCGGTTTCTCTGCACCCAGCCCTCTGCGCCAGACACAAACAACGAGGCCGCCCATTGGGCGGCCTCCTCTTGCACTTGCTTGGCGGAGAGGGGGATTGCTGGGTGCATCCTGCACCCAGCCCTTCCGCGCTGCGCGCTGCAGGGCCAGCCTGCGGCTGTCCGGATCTGCTCCTGCAGATCCGTCGAACCCCGCGCGGTTTCTCT
>JAAIGF010197128.1_pt1 | contig 15565 bp, 11 predicted proteins | sample 6487441 | NCBI WGS metagenome assembly JAAIGF01 (sample SAMN13974129, study PRJNA590717) | phyllosphere metagenome | biome: pepper field; feature: multiple bacterial spot infested pepper fields; material: pepper leaves; isolation source: leaves from pepper fields | host: Capsicum annuum ... | reverse complement strand
CCAGCCCGTCGCGCAGCAGCTTGGCAACGTAGATCGGGCCGGTGGCCTCGACGAAGGCGAACGAGGAAATGGCCGCCAGCTTGAAGCGGCCCCAGGCGCGCTTGGCACGTGCCGCGATCCGTGCGCTGAGGTCGGAGGCGGCTGCCGACGACGTTGCATCTCCCGCGCAGGTGGTCACACCTGGCGTGAGCAATACGGGCAGGCGCGCTTCGACCACGTCCGAGGCAAACCGGCGATGGCCGATGCCCAAGCCGAAAAACCCTGCAAACCCGAGGGTCTGGATGCCCGAATCGAGGCTTTCCAGCGCGCGGCGGAAAACTTCCGAGCGCACATCGATGCAGAACGCCATTTGCAGCTTCACACGCCCAGATGCGACCTGGGCCGGCGATGGCGCGGCCAGCACGGCGCTGAGCTTGCGCTGCGCGGCACGTTCGGCCGCTTCCTGCAGGATGCTGTCGATGACATCGTCCGACGTTGCAGCGACCGGCTCGGCGTAGGCGGCAACGGCCCTCTGCCAGCCAGGCACCAGCGTGCAGCCGCCGTTACCCAGCAACGCGGCTTCCCAGAGCAGGCGGACGGCGAGCAGGTCGGTGACGCATGCATCGGTTGCGCCGCTCAACTCTGCCTGCCAGAGCCGATACCGGGCGAGCTGGCCCCAGCCGCCCAACGTGGTCAGCAAGCGGTGGAAATAACCGTCCAGTGCGTCCTGCGAAAGTCCCAGGCGAGCGACGCAGTCGACGATGGCGTCTTCGGCATTGGCTGGCGCCTCCGCCACATAGCGTGCGAAACCTGCCAGGCCGGCGATTTCCGGAGTCAGATCGTGGGTCGCGATGATCCGCCAGGTGCTGTAGGCGCCACCGGACTGGCCGACCGCCCACAGCGCCTGGCCCTGGTCGAAATAGCCGGCTGCCCAGTGACCGATACGCTCGTTGACGATGCCGGGCCAGTCGACCGCATCCGCGTCGCGGGCCAGCTCGGCGACCGTGGGGAGCGCCTGCGGGGCAGGGCGTGCGGCTTGGACCGCCTGTTTCAGGGCGGGCAAGTTCGGCGGCCGCAGGGCTGCCGGCGCGTTCTGCAAGGCGGCTTGCAGATCCTGTTCGGCGATCTGGCCGGACTGTAGCCGCTCTGCATACCAGGACCGCGGCATGGTGATCGCGATACCGGACGCGCGCCGCAGTCGCGCCCCCGCCATTTCCAACGGCTCGCTGCCCTGGCCGAGGAAGGGGTTGACCGCAACGCTGGAGGCGAGCGGCCACAGCGGCGGGATGGCGCGTGCCGCACGTTGGGCGGCGGCGATGATCACATCGTGGGACGGGGACACAGGCATGGCGGTGGGCGTGGTGGTCATCAGCGTGGGGGCCTGGGGTGAAGGGGTTCAGGAGGTCTTGCGAATGGACCAGCCGCCGAGCAGGCGATCGATCGTGGCGTTGGCATACAGCCCATTGGAGAGGTGGACGCGGAGCCCGGCGGCCGCGGGGTGCGAGGCCCAGAGCGGGAACAGCGCCTGCGCCACCGCCACCAGCCCGAAGCTCAGTACCGCAAGCGTCATCAGCGTCCACTCCAGCCGCCCCGGTGCGGGCGTGCCCGGCAGCACGCCGGCCGTCAGCCATTCGGCAGCGGTCTGCAGCGCGAAGTAGCCGATCGCTGCGGCACTGGCGTAGATCGCCGTCATGCGGGTGAGAGGGCGTGGCGCGGCATCGGCAAGGCCCTGGGCCAGCAGGTAGGCGACACCAAAGATCAGGATCGCGCCCAGTGCCAGCGCCTGTGGCGACTTGTGCTCGAAGCCGAAGGTGAACCCGAAGGCAGTGCCGATGCCGATATAGATCGCCAGTGCGATCAAAAATGCGCGGCCGACCGCCGACCCGTTCGCAACGGCGACCGGCCCGGGCCGGCGAATGGCCGCCACTTGCTCGACCGCGCCGCCGGAGGCCAGGAACGCGTGCGCCTTGTAGAGCGAGTGCGCCACGATGTGCAGCAGGGCCAGCGGAAACAGCGCCAGACCGCACTGGAGCATCATGAATCCCATCTGCGCGACCGTGGACCAGGCCAGCGAGGTCTTGACCGCCGGCTGGGTCAGCATCACTAGCGCGCCGAACAAGGCGGTGAACCCGCCCAGCATGGCCAGCACGGCGAGCACGCCGGGGGCGGCGAGCATCAGATCGGCAAAGCGGATCAGCAGGAAGCCGCCGCCGTTGACCACGCCGGCGTGCAGCAAGGCCGATACCGGCGTGGGCGCTTCCATCATCTCGGTGAGCCAGCCGTGGGTCGGGAATTGCGCCGATTTCAGCACCGCCGCGAGTGCGATCAGGGCGGCCGCCGCGACCAGCGCCCAGGAGTGCTGCCCGCGCGCGGCCAGCGCCCAGGAGTGCTGCCCGCGCGCGGCCAGCGCATTGATCGTGGCGATATCGGTCGTGCCCATGCTTTTCCAGATCAGCACCGCGCCGCAGGTCAGGGCGATACCGCCGGTGGTGGAGAACACGCGCTTCTTGCGTGCGGCGCGCTGCGCCTCAACGCGCTCGGGATAGAACAGCAGCAGGCGATGCATCGCGATGCTGGTGGCGATCCAGGCGATGACGACCTGGACCAGGTTGCCGGCCTGCACCAGCAGCAGCACTGCCGCCAGCGCCATGCACAGCCAGCCGGTGAAATAGCCCTGGCGTGCCTCGCCGTCGAGATAGGTGCGCGCGTACCGCACCACGATCCAGCCAACGAAGGCCACCAGCAGGAGCATCGTCACGCTGACCGCGTCCAGCCGCGCGGACAGGCCGATATCGCCCCATCCGATCAGCGGGCTGGCGCCGGTTCCTCGCAGGAGCACCAGCGCCAGCGATGCGATCGCGATGCAGAGCGCGCCGAGCGCGGCGCCTTCGGCGAGGAGGGGAATCTTCAGTGGAGGCCGACCGCCGCGCCCCAAGGCGACGACAGCGGCGGTCAGCAACAGGAGTGGTGCGAACAGCGGGAGTAGATAGAGCGACAAGGCAATCCCCTAAGAACGAACGTGGTGGCGGGCCGCGCCACGATAGCGATCGGTGGGGTTGAATAAAAATTCATTGTTCTTGCAGATTCGTTCGTTATTATCGAATGATATGGCCGCCTTGAACTACAACCATCTGCGCTACTTCTGGGCGGTCGCGCACGACGGCAACCTCACCCGTACTGCCGAGCGTCTCAACCTCACCCAGTCGGCGCTTTCGGTGCAAATCCGCAAGCTGGAGGAGCGCCTGGGCCATGCGCTGTTCGAACGCCGCGGGCGACAACTGCATCTGACCGAGGCCGGACAGATCGTGCTCGACCATGCCGATGCGATTTTTGCCACCGGCGATGAACTGCTCGGCACGCTGCGGCAGACAGGTGCGGCGCGGCAGGCGCTGCGGGTCGGCTCGCTTGCCACGCTGTCGCGCAACTTCCAGATGGAATTCCTGCGGCCGCTGCTGGGCCGCACCGACATCGACCTCATTTTGCGTTCGGGCAGCGCGGGTGAACTGCTGCGCGCACTGGAGGCGCTCAATCTCGACGTGGTGCTGCTGAATCGGGCACCTGCCGGCGACGCGCTGTCCCCCTTCGTCACTCACCGGCTCGCGGAGTACCCGGTCAGCCTGGTGGGGACGCCGGATCGCCTGGGCCATGCGGCCAGCTTCGCCGACCGCCTTCGCAGCCACCCCATCATCCTGCCGACGGTGGATAGCAGCGTGCGCATCGGCTTCGACGCATTGGCCGACCGGCTGGGCGTGCGGCCGCAGATCGTGGCGGAAGTGGAGGACATGGCGATGATGCGACTGCTTGCCCGCGAGGACATCGGCCTGGCGGTTCTTCCGCCGATCGTGGTCAAGGACGAGATCGCCGCTGGCGCGTTGATGGAAGGCGATCAATTGCCGGACATCGTGGAGACCTTCCATGCGGTGACCATGTCGCGACGTTTCCCGAATCCTCTGCTCCGGCTTCTGCTGCAGCCCTCGACCAGGCCAGACAGCCCGTAATACTGCTCGGTTGCCATCTGCGGGCAGGCATGCAGACCCATGCATTGACAGGGGGCGCCAAGCCGCTGCAGTGCGGTCTTGAACGCAAGGCGCGCGTGCAGCCGCACCGCCGAAGCGCAGGCGCGCGGGCTCGAGCCGGATCGACCAGCCGCATTGCTAGGCGGGGATGAGGCTGGTCAACGCGAAGTTGGGGTCGGCGGCTTGCTGCGGCGTCGGCGAGCGTCCCAGTTCGAGCAGCTTGCGGGCCGCCAGATGATCCTGTGGCCGATTGATCGAGTCCACGGCGCAGAGTTCGCCATCGACGTAGTAGAAGAGGGAGAACGTGCTGGTCGCCAGGTCGCCGCGCACCACCGCCTGCGTGTGGCCTGCGGCAAAGCCGGCCATTTGCAGCCTGACCTCGTACTGCTCCGACCAGAACCAGGGCAACGCAGGGTAGGGGCGGTGCTCGCCCAGCAGTGAGGCGGCAGCGGATTTGGCTTGTTCGATTGCATTCTGGACCGACTCCAGCCGCAGCAAACCGCTGCCTGCCCGCTGCCGCACCGTGCAGTCGCCGGCACCGACGATGCCGGGGCTGCTACTGCGTGCGCACGCGTCCACGATCAATGCCCCGCGATCGCAAGCCAGTCCGGCCTGTTGGGCCAGTTCGCCGTTGGGGATGACGCCGATCCCGACGACGACCAGGTCTGCCGGGAACACGCGCCCGTCCGCGGTGTGGACGGCAGTCACCACGCCGCGATTGCCGCTCAATGCGCTGACGTTGCTGCCCAGTTCGATGGTCGCGCCGTTGTCTCGATGCAGGCGAAGGAAGAAGTCCGCCAGTTGCGGGCTGACGACGCGCGCCATCAGCCGATCGGCCGCCTCCAGCACAACGACCTGCTTGCCGAGCCGCCTGGCGATGGAGGCGAATTCCAGCCCGATGAAGCCGCCACCGATCACCACCACCCGCGAGGTGTGCGGCAGGATCGCGGCAAGCGCGCGAGTGTCGGCCATGCCGCGCAACATGCAGACATGGCCGAGCCCGGCGCCTGGGACCTCCAGCCGGCGGGCGCGTGCGCCGGTGGCAAGACACAGCCCCGTGTAGCCCAGGGTGCTGCCGTCGTCCAGGTGCAGCGTGCGGGTGGCGTGTTCGATGCGCATCACCCGCGCGCTGGCATGCCACTGGATGCCCTTGCGGTTCAAGGCCCCGGGTGCGCGAATGTACAGCTGGGTGTCGCTCACCTCGCCAAGCAGGAACCCCTTGGAGAGCGATGGACGGTGATAGGGCGCGCAGGGCTCGTCCCCCAATAAGACGATGGAGCCCGTATAGCCGCCGCTGCGCAGGGATTCGGCGGTCTGCAGGCCCGCCTGACCCGCACCGACGATGACCATGCCGCTCATCGCGCACCTGCCGTACGCAGGCTCATGTCTGCCGATCCGGAAAGCGTACGGTCATGTCCGATGTCGGTACGAGCTGGCACGCCAGCCGGCTGTTGCTGCGCCGTTCGGCCGCCACGCTGTCGAGCATGCCGGCCTCCATGTCCAGCAGTGGCAGGTCCTGGCCGCCGGCCTCCACGTAGCAATGGCAGGTGGCGCACGCACAGGAGCCGCCGCACTGCGCTTCGATGCCATCGATGCCGTGATGCATGGCCCCTTGCATCAGGGTCCATCCCGGCGCGAGGTCGACCGCCACGGTCTCGCCGCTCGGTTCGATGTAGGTGATGGTGGGCATGGTCGCTTCCTAGTGCGCGCGCATGGGCAGATGCGACAGCCCACGGGTGATGCTGTTGGGAATGCGTTGCACCGGCCCGGTCAGCGTGAAGTGGTCGATGTAGCGGGCCAACGCTGCGAATGTGGCCATCCCTTCCAGCTTGGCGAGCGCCTGGCCTGCGCAATTGTGCGTCGCCAGCCCAAATCCCAGGTGATCGACGGGGTTGCGCTCGATATCGAAGCGGTCCGGTTCCGGATAATGGCGTTCGTCGCGATTGGCCGAGGCATAGCTCACGATCACCCGCGCGCCTGCGGGAAGCACGACACCTTCGCCCAGATCGACCTGGCGGGTGGTCACGCGCGAGAGGTGCTGCAGCGGGCTGTCGATGCGGACGATCTCCTGGAAGGCGGCAGGTGCTTTGCCCGGATCCTGGCGCAACCTTTCCCACTGCTCGGGATGTTGCGCGAACTGCCATAGCCCATTGCTGATGGCATTGATCGTGGTGTCGAAGGCGGCGATCACATAGCCCTCCATCAGGCCGATGGCCGCTTCGCGCGGGATCTCGCCGCGCTTGCCGGCGGCGGCGACCGTGGAACCGAAGCCACCGGGCGTAAGCCGATCGCGGTCGTAGGTGTCGGCGACGAATGCCCGCATCGCTTCAAGGCGTGGCAGGGCCGCTCGCATGCGTAAGGAGTCCGGGCCACAGGCATCGAAGCAGCCGGCGGCCAGCGCCGCCAGTTCGCCGCGCGCTTCTTCCGGCCATCCGATCAGATCGAAAATGACATTGACCGGCAGGTCGTGGGCGACGTCGCGTACGCCATCGAACTGCTCGCGCTGCTGCAGGCTTCTTGCCAGTTCGTCGGCGCGTTGATGGATGGTGTCTTGGACGTGCTGCAGATGGCGTGGACCGAGACGTTCGGTGAACAGCTTGCGGGTGCCACCGTGCATGGGCGGATCGACGCAGATCAGCGCGTGTTCCCACTGCTTGTTGATGACCGGATTGAGCCCGGCGCCCTGCGCGGACGAAAATGTCTGCCAATCCATCAGCGCCTTGCGCACCTGCTCGTAGCGGCCCAGGTAGTAGAGGTCATAGGTGCGCAGGTAGGCGGCAGGCCCGAGATTGCGCAGTTCGGCATAGAGCGGGTAGGGGTCGTGCAACGCGTCGTCGGTAAACAGATCGATATCGCTGCTGATGCGACTCAAGGCATTCATGCGGTGCCGCCTCCGGCTGGTGGTTCGTACCCGACATGGGCACGCGCAGCTTAGAGAGCGCGACGGCGGCAGCGCTTGGCGAGCGACGAAGCAAACTTGACCAGGAGCGAAATCGGCATCCGGCGCTGCACGCTAACCGGCGTTTGCGCCGTTGCGGTAGGCACGTGCGCTGCTGCGGAAGCAGCGGCAGAAATGCGAGACGTCGCTGAAGCCCGCCTCCAGCGCGATCTCGCCGATGGGCGCGGCGACCGGATCGCGCAGGCGCTCGGCCACCCACTGCAGGCGCTGTTCGAGCACATACGCACCGAGGGAGGTGTGCGCGGCAGCGAACAGCAGTTGCACATAGCGGGGCGTGATGCCGAAATGCCGGGCGATGCTCTGCGCACCAAGCCCCGGATCGGCGAGATGCTGATGCACATGCTGGCGCAGGCGCGCCTGCCAGGCGAGCGCGGTGCTCCTTCCCGAATGCGTGCCCGCAGCCGCAGGCCAGGTCAGCGCCAACAGGGCACAGGCGGTGGTCAGCAGCGTCGAGACGTGCTGCCCGGCGCCGAGGTGATCGAGATGCGCGATGAAATTGCCGAGCAACTGGAACTGTTCGCCGCGATAAGCGGTGGCGCTCTGCGCAGCCAACTGATCGGCCAGATCGGTGCCGGGCAGGTAGAGCACGCGTGTGCGGTGATCGCGGCTGCATTCGATGCGATACGGATCGCGCGCGCGCAACACGACCAGTTCGCCGGCTTGCAAACGCGCCTGCCGGCCATGCTGATAGACGTCGCAGCTGCCATGCTCGTTGCGCATCAGGTAGACGCCATCGTAGTTGCTGCTGCGCCTGGAATCGATCGCCACGGGAGTCGACTCGACGGTGGTCAGGTGCATCGAACCGAAGCCTCGCCTCTGCATGCGCGCGCAGAAGCGTTGCGATGCCGGCTCGATCTCCATGTTGTCGAAGGCCGTTCTTACCAGGTCTTTCCAATAGCGCAGGCGCGCGCCGGCTTGGATCGCCGTGGTGTCGAAAAGCTCGGTGGTTGGCATGGCGACGTCCTCCGGAACGGAAGCAACGGCTGGCTGACCCGGGGCGGGTCGCAAGATGATGCACGCGATTGCGCCCCTGTCGTTTTGCGGCGCATCAATCTGCAGGTTGGCGAGCGCCTGGCTGATTCCGCGGGGGTGAGATCCACATGCCGTGATGGGATGCACCCATCACGAATTCCACGTCAATGGAACATTGCGGTGATGCCCACATTGAGGGCAAAGCCGCCGCAAACCAGCCATGCAAACAGAATGGCTGCAAGCGCCAGCGGCCTGATGCCGGCCTTGCGGATGGCCGAGACGTGCGTCGTCAATCCCAGGCCGGCCATGGCCATCGCCAGCAGGACGGTATCGATGTCGATCGCCTGGTGCACCAGCGTCGGTGGCAGCAACGCCAGCGAGTTGAGTCCCGCAACCGCGATGAACCCAAGCGCGAACCAGGGCATCACGATGCTGCCGGGCTGCGTGCGCGCGTTCTGGTCGGTACCGCCATCGCAATTTGAGGGATCTGCGTGCTTTCCCCTGGTTCGAGAAAGATAGGCCGACAGGGCGATAAGAAACGGCGCCAGCAGCATCACCCGCACCATCTTGGCGATTACAGCGGTATTTGCGGCCTGCTCGCCAATGGCGCGCCCCGCAGCGACCACCTGTGCCACTTCATGGATGGTGGAACCGGCAAAGACGCCGTATGCCGCCGGCGACAGGGCGAACCCGCGGGAGTGCGCGACCAGGTGATACAGCACCGGGTACAGGAACATCGCCAGCGTGCCGAACACCACCACCGTGGCCACCGCGACCATTACCTGATCGGCGCGGCCGCGGACGACGGGTTCGGCGGCCATCACGGCGGCTGCACCGCAGATCGAGCTACCCGCACCGATCAGCATCGCCGTGGTGCGGTCCAGGCCGAACACGCGCGTGCCAACGAAACAGGCGAGGCCGAAGGTACTGCACAGCACCGCCGCGTCGATGGCAACGCCAGTCCAGCCGACGTTGCCGATGTCCTGGAAGGTCAGGCGCAGGCCGTACAGGACGATGCCCAGCCGCAGCAGGGTGGCCTTGGAAAAACGCACGCCCGGGTCGGCGTTCGCAGCCAGGCGCGGATAGAACGTGTTGCCGGCCAGCATGCCGAGCAGGATGGCCAGGGTCAGCGCGCTGACGCCGTTGGCCTGCAGCCCGCCGATCTTGCCCAGCTGCATCGACGCGCCAGCCAGCAGGCCCGTCAATGCAAGACCGGGCACCAACTGGCGCAGGCGCCGGGTGGCCCCAGCGGCATGGCCTTGCAAAAGGTTGAGTGGGGCAGGAGTGCTGTACATGGTGGTTTCATCGCAACGTGCGGCAGGCAGGAGCGCACTGTGGACTGCCCGGAACTATCCAACAAACGGATAATTTCGTTATAACCTAGCGATAAAACAGGTAAACGATAGCTCCATGCGCCTGACCCTGCGGCAACTCCTGATCTTCACGGCCGTGGCCGATACCGGCAGCACTACCGCGGCCGCAGAGCGTGTGGCGCTGTCGCAGTCGGCTACCAGCGGTGCGCTCAACGAACTGGAGAGCCTGCTCGGCGTGCAGCTGTTCGACCGCATCGGCAAGCGTTTAATGCTCAACGACAATGGCCGTGCATTGCTGCCGCAGGCCAGGGCGTTGCTCGATGGCGTGCAGCAGATCGAAGGCCAGTTCGGCCTTGGGAGTGCCGCTGCCGCGGCTGCGCCGTTGCTCACGCGTCTTCGCGTGGGGGCAAGCACCACCATCGGCAACTATGTGTTGCCGTCGCTGATTGCCAGCTATCGAAGCGCGTGGCCGGGCGCGGCGGTGGACGTGGTCATCGGCAACACACGCGAGGTGGCCGCCGCGGTGAGCCGGTTGGAGGTGGATATCGGCTTGATCGAAGGCCCGTGCCATGAGGCAGACCTCCAGGTCGTGCCTTGGCGACAGGACGAGTTGGTGATCGTGGCGGCACCGAGGCATGCAGTGGCGCAGGCCGCCATGCAGGCTCGGGTTCCGTTGAAGGCCTTGCGACAGGCGCACTGGCTGCTTCGCGAGCCCGGCTCCGGCACGCGCGAGGCGGTAGAACAGGTCTTGCTGCCGCACCTGCATCATCTGCACAGCGATCTGCAGCCGGGCAGCACCGAGGCGATCAAGCAGGCGGCGGCGGAAGGACTGGGGCTGGCCTGCCTATCGCTGTGCGCGGTGCAGGACCTGGTGACGCTGGGCCGGCTGGTGATTCTGCAGACCACCTTGCCGCGGCTGACCCGTCGCTTCTACCGGATCCAGCACCGGCAAAAACGTCTGTCGGGCAATCTGCAGCGCTTCGTGGCGCATTGCGATCTGCATGAGCTGCACGTTTGCTGATAGCCGACAGGCCGAGCCTGGGTCGGATGCCATGATCTATCGTCACGCTGGCCACTGCGCACGCCTCGCAGACCAGCAACGCATAGCCGATGTTCGGCCTTCCTCGACGTGGCTTGATGTTGCAACGCATGGCCGGCGCCCTTGCCGCGCCCACAAAAAAAAGCCGCGCAGTGCGCGGCCTTGATGCAGGAGCCGAACTGAGATGCTCCTCAGCGAACCTTGGCCAATGCCACGCGGGCGTCGGCCATGAACTTCTGTGCTTCCTGGGGTGTCGCCAGGTTGGCGGCGAGCTGGCTGAGCACCTGCTCGATGTCGCTGGAGGCGTCCCAGGCTTCATCGCACAGCATGCCGGCGATCGGGCCGAGGTAGTTCAATGCGACCGATTCCAGTGCGCTGCGAACGCGCTCGTCGGGCCCGGCGTTGTCGCCACTGGCGACCGGCGCCGCACTCGCGCTTGCGACAGCTGCGGCAGGAGCCGGTGTCGGGGCAACCGGCGCACGCACCGGCGACGGTGCGCCGCCGAGATCCTGTTCAAAACCGCCCATCAACCACTGCCGCGAGTCGTCGCTCAACAGCGAGGGTTTGCCCAGGCCCGCCCCGGGGTCGGCCTGGAAGCGCGCCTTGGCTGCGTTGACCATGGTGAGGCGTTGCACCGCCTCGTCATTGCGCAGCATGCGGAACACCACTTCTTCGATCTGCCCGCTGTTGATGCGGACGATGCAGGAGTGGTTTTCCTCGGTGACGATGAACAGAAAGCCGGACGCCTTCTTCAATGCCAGCGCTTTGAGCTCGCGCAGGATCTCGATCAGCGGACGGAATTCAGTGGACATGGCGTCTTCCTTGCAGCATCAGGTACGGAATGGGTGACAGCGACTCAGCGTTTGCTGAGGCGCTCCATGGCCAACCGGACGCTGTTGGACAAGCGGGAGATGGCGCGCGCCAGCGTACCGATTTCATCTTTGAGGTTGACCTCTGCGATGGTGTGGTTCCACTTGCCGAGGCTCAATTCTTCGGCCACGGTGGTGAGGTTTTGGATGGGGCGCAACACCCGGCTCCAGATCAGTGCCCACTGCACGCCGACCAGCAGCGCACAGATCAGCAGGCCGATGCCGGCGATCCACAGCGACTGCCGAATGATCACGCCATTGATGTCGCTTTCAGGATAGGCCGACACCAGAGTAAATCCCCAATCGGGTACTTCCTGCTTGGTCACAACCCAATCGTCGGGCATCTCCTTGACGATGCGCTCGATGGTGGCCGCATCGGTGGTCGCGCCTGTGGAAGAGTGGAAGCGCAGCTTGTTCTTGCTGTCGAACACGGCGATGAAGCCAGACTCGAGCACGCGACGGCTGCTGACCACGTTTTCCAATGCCTGCGTATCGGCCTCGTACCCGACGTACCAGGCGCCGATGACCTTGCGATCGTTGCCGCCAAAGATCGGCTCGTAGCCGGTGATATAAGGTGAGCCGAGGATGTCGACCACACCGTAGAAGTTCTCGCCATTGCGAAGTTTGGCGGCCGCCTGGCCGCTTGGGTCGAGCACGGTGCCGATCGCGCGGCTGCCGTCGTTCTTCTTGACGTTGGTGGAAATGCGCACAAAGTCTTCGCCGGTGTGCGAAAACAACGTCGCGGTGCCATCGTGGATTGCCGTCACTTCGTCCAGCAGGGTGAAATTGTTGGCCTGCGGCTTCTGGCCCAGCAGCAGATCGTTGGCACTACGGTCGGCTACGCGAACTTCGCCACCCAGGCTGGGGCTGCCTTGTGTACCGGCTTCCTTGCGCAGCTGGCGCATCGAAGAATTGACGCGATCGAGGATCATCGTGCGCGTGACAGCGAACAACGTTTGTAGCGAAAGCGATTGCCGGCCGATTGCGGCTTCTGCCTCGGATCGGACCCGGTTGGCTTCCGTGATGGACAGGACGACTGTCAGTGTGACCACCACAACCAGCACCAAGGCCAGCACCGGCAACAGCAGGCGCACCCGCAAAGAGTGACGAAGCATCGCAATTCCCCTGAACGCGTTTAAATGAGTGAGTCGAGTGCCGCCGCAGCGCAGTGCGGCGGCTGGACGTAGCCGTTATCGGCTGCCGAACCAGATGCTGAAGCGGCCCCCATGCCGCTTGGCGGTGCATACGATAGCGTAAGCCGATCGGTTTGAGCGCGCGGAGCTATCGCGCGTGTCGCCTCGCGTTCAAGAATGGTCGACCGCGTAGCAAAAGCCGCCGCTGGCTGCGCCCAGGATGGGCGAGCCGCCGCTCAGGTCTCCAGCGACAGGATCCCCCGCCGCAGCGCGACGGTGACCGCATGGGTGCGATCGCGCACGCCGAGCTTGCCCAGGATGTTCTTCATATGGGCCTTGACGGTTTCTTCGGAGATGCTCAAGGCACTGCCGATTTGCTTGTTGGAGCAGCCGGTGGCGACCAGGTTCAGCACTTCGGTCTCGCGCGCGGACAGGGCATCGTCGAGCACATGGGCGGCGATGTTTTCGGCAACCGAGGCCGGCACGTGCCGGCGCTGGCCCCGGCGCACGTCGCGGATGGTGTCGACCAGCTCGCGGCGCAGCGCGCTCTTGAGCAGGTAGCCACAGGCGCCTGCCTGCAGGGCGCGCACCGCGCGCACGTCGCCGGTATAGGTGGTCAGCACGATGACCTTGGCGGCGGAGTCGACCTGGCGGATGCGCTGGATGGCCTCGACCCCGTCCACGCGCGGCATCTGCAGATCCATCAACACCACGTCCGGGCGCAGGCGGATGTAGCAGGCCACTGCCTGCTCGCCGTCTTCCGCTTCGCCGACCACGCGCATGTCGTGTTCGGCGGCGAGCATGGCACTGAGCCCATCGCGCAGCAGCGGATGGTCGTCTACCACCAGCACCCCCGTTGGTCGGGCCATGTCAGCCATTGGAACTCTCCGTGGGTCGTGCGGTGTGGAATGGCCACCACCACCGCTTGGCGCGCAGGTAGGCGGCACGGGCGGCCAGGGTGATCTGGATTTCGGTGCCGCTGCCGGGACGCGACCACAGCTGCATCTTGGCGCCGATGCGCTGCGCGCGTTCCTGCATGCCGGTCAGGCCCCAATGCCCGGTGCGGGCGTGGCCGTGCAGCACGTCCGGGTCCAGGCCGCGGCCATCGTCGCGGATGCGCAGCGTGAAGTCACGAGAACCGTAGCGCAGTTCCAGCGCGATGCCGGTAGCGTTGGCGTGCCGGTCGGCATTGGCGAGCGCTTCGCGCCCGAGCTGGAACAGCTCGTCGGCCACCAGGGGACGCAGGCGCATGGGCCGGCCTTCGACGCAGACCTGCAGTGCCGCCGTTGGCGGCGGCATGCTGGCGTTGCGCGCCCGTTGCAGGGCGGCGGCCAGGTCTTCGTGCAGGGACTGGCTGTCGCGCAAGCCGTTGACGCGATCGCGGCCTTCGGCGAGCGCGTTTTCGGCCAGATCCACCGCCTGTTCCAGCTCCAGCCGGCGCGGATCGTTCCAGGGAAGCGAGCGGCTGGCAGCATGCAGCCGCAGGATCAGCCCCTGGGTGCCCTGCAGCAAGGTGTCGTGCAATTCGCGGGCGATGCGTTCGCGTTCGCGGTAGCGCTCTTCCAAACGCGCGCGCAGGCGCCCGGCCACCTGCCGGGTCCGCATGCGCCAGGCAACGCCCAGCGCCAGCAGCGACGCCAGCGCGCAGCAGGCCTTGAACTGCCAGGTCTGGATGAAGGCCGGTTCGATGACGAAGGCCAGGGTGTCGCCGCGTGCATTCCACAGGCCGTCGTTGTTGGCGGCCGCAATACGGAAGCGGTAACGCCCCGGTGCAAGGTTGGTATAGAAGGCCTCGTTGCGGTTGCCGGCGTCCTGCCAGCGTGCATCCACCCCCTCCAGCCGGTAGCGGAACCGCACGCGCTCCGGGCGGGTGAGGCTGATGGCGTCGTAGCCGATGCGCAGACGGTCGGTCCACTTGGGCAGGTGCAGGCCGTCCTGACGCGGGTAAGGCCGGTCGTTGGCAACCACCTCGGTGATGAAGACCTTCGGCGCGGTTGGGTTGCGATAGGTTTGCTCGGGGTCGAGCCAGGCCAGGCCCTGGTTGGTGGTGAACCAGAGCAGGCCATCGGCCGCCGCGATCGCGGTGGGCACCGGGGTGGCCTGCTGGGCGACGCCGGGCAGGCCATCCATGACGTCGTACAGGCGCAGCGTGGGGCTGACCAGGCCGTTGCGCAGGCTGCGCAGCAATGCCTGCCGGCCGATTTGCACGACGCCACGATTGCCGTTCAACCAGAAGGTGTCGTGACGGTCGCGCGCGATGCCGGTGATGCCCTGCAACACCGGATTGGCCTGATCGGCCACCTGCTGGAAGCGGCCATCGCTGCCGAGCATTGCCAGCCCGCTTTCGCCGGCCACCAGGGTGAGGGCTGCGCTGCGCCAAATGGCGGTGATCGGGCCGACCGACAAGCCGTTGTTGGCGGTGTAGTGCTGCACCTGCCCGCCACGCAGCACGCTGAGCTCGCCTGTGACGCTGCCTACCCACAGCGCGCCATCGGGCGCGGCCGCCAGGACCGAACAGGGTTGGTCCTGCAAGCTCGCAATCGGCTGCCAGCGATGGCCGTCCCAGCGCTGCGGGCCGCTGGCATCGGGACACGCCCAGGGCGAGTCCTGGGCATCGACGGCAAACGCGCGGATCGATCCGGTGCGCGCATCCTGCGGCAGGGGCAGGGAGTGCGTGCGGCCTGCGTGCAGGCGCAGCAGGCGGTTGTCGCCGAGCAACCAGCCGTTGGCGTTGGACGGCACCTGCAGCACGCCGACAGGCGCGCCGCGTTGCAGGGCCTGGATGCCGGTCCGCGTCAATGCCAGCTGGCGCTCGTCGCGCAGGACCGCCAGCAACACCGGTGCACTTGGCGTGGCGACGGTTGCAAAGACCGCCACCGCCGTGGTCTGGCCGGGCAGCAATGCCGCCAGCGGCAGCAGGGCCCGATGGCGGAAGCGGTTGAGCCCCAGATTGGTGCCGGCCCAGAGGTTGCCTTCGTGGTCTTCCAGCAGCGGGCCGGCAGTGGAGGAGGTCAGACCCTGCACCGGGCCATAGCGTTCGAGCACGGGCGCCGACGATGTGGGTTGGGCGACACGGAACACCCCGCCCGCGATGTAGTCGCTGCCCCACAGCGCGCCATCGCGCATGAAACGGATGCGATGCGCGAACAAGCCGGGAAACTGCAGCCGGTTGCGTGCCACGGCGGGTAACACCACGCCATGCGCATCGGTGAGCGCGAACACGCCGCGGTGCGGATCGGCGACCCAGATCGCGCCGTCCGGGTGCTCGGCCATGGTGGTGAAGTG
>JAAIGF010208632.1_pt1 | contig 15568 bp, 16 predicted proteins | sample 6487441 | NCBI WGS metagenome assembly JAAIGF01 (sample SAMN13974129, study PRJNA590717) | phyllosphere metagenome | biome: pepper field; feature: multiple bacterial spot infested pepper fields; material: pepper leaves; isolation source: leaves from pepper fields | host: Capsicum annuum ... | reverse complement strand
GCAGCGGGAGCAGTTCACGGCAGAAGCCGATGGTATTCGGCTGCGCGGTGCGGCAGAAGCTTATGCGATTGAATCACGCGCTAAAGCACTGGCCGCGAACACTAATCTCGTGAATCTGATCGCGGTTGAGAAATGGGACGGGAAGTTGCCGGCTACACAGGTGCCGGGGTCGGCGATGCCGTTTATTGGGATCAAGTAAAACAAAGGCTGCGTTGCAACCGCGGCCTCTGAGTGCTATCGGGTCAGACACGCCAGCAATATCTACGTAGGTTTGCCTCCACTAATGTTTGCCGGCGTGCCCAAATGGCAACCATAGTGTTTGTCCGCCGGCTCGAGGATCATCTGGCGGCCCGACTCAGCGCAGAGCCCAGTACTCGGACGACGTCCCTTGCGGGACTTACTCTCTCACGGCTATGCAGCACAATCGGCAAGCGCGGCAACGCCGGCAGCCCAAGCCTGCCGCCCACATCCACCGCCCCGAACGGCAGCATTCTGGGCACCAACGCCGCCACCCCCAGCCCCGCCATCACTGCCGCGGCAACCGCAGCGACGCCTCCACCAACGAACACCTCCGTCCACGGCACCTTCGCTTCGTCCAGCAGGCCACTGGCCAACGCTCGCACCCCGCATGGCTCGGCCAGCGTCGCCACTGGCAACGGTTCGTTCGCGCGAGGCCGCCAATCAGGTGCGGCGAACCAGCCCAGGCTTTCTTCGCCAAGCACCTCGCCGTCCGGCCGGTCCGAGTGCAGACGCACGATCACCGTATCCAGCTCACGCCGGTCGTATTGCTGCAGTAGCACGCCGGACGAGGCAATGCGAAGCTCGATGGACAAGGCGGGGTCTTGCGCATTCATGCGCGCAATCAGCGTGGGAAGATCCGGCCCCGCGACATGGTCGCTCATGCCGATGACCAGCCGCTGCCTGGCAGTCGTCAATGTCGATAGCGCCCGATCATGAGCGGTCAGCAACTCACGGGCATGAACGAGGAACGACGCCCCCTGCGGCGATAGCTCCACATAACGCGGCGTGCGCGCCAGCACACGAAAGCCGAGCCGGTCTTCCAGCTTCTTCAACTTCAAGCTGATGGCGGCCTGCGAAACGCCCAGCACATCGGCAGCCCGCGTAAAGCTGCCCAGCTCGGCAGTCAGCACGAAGGCCCGTACGGCCCCCACGTCGAGGTCGGCATCGATCATTTCAGACTCTTATCTTTGAAATATCTTCGAATAAGCATCTCAAATATATACGATGGATGGACCGTCACAGGAGCCCCCCATGCCACTCGTTCACGTCTCGATGCGTACCGGAAAGTCCGACGCCTACCGCCAAGCCATCTTCGACAGCATCTACCAAGCCCTGCGGGAAACGTTCGATGTTCCCGACGAAGACCAATTCATGGCGATAACGGAACACGACGCCGCCAACTTCCGATTCAGCGACTCGTACCTGGGCATCACGCGCAGCAGCGACGTGCTTTTCATCCAGATCACGGTGAGCAACACCCGCCCCGTGGAAAAGAAGAAAGCGCTCTACTCCCGAATCGTCGAGCGACTGGGCGAGCAACCGGGAGTACGTCCAGAGGACGTATTCATCAACCTGGTCGAAGTCCTGAAGGAAAACTGGTCATTCGGCCACGGCCAAGCCCAATACACCTGACCTGAAAAAACGCCAGGAAGCAGAAGCACCGCAAGGTCCGTCCGCTGGTTGGGGCGTGGGCGACTCGAAGGCGCCGCGTGGCAGCGAAGAATCGGGGAAGCAAGGGCGCGCTGTTTGAGGCCGACGTTTGTGAACAGTCCAGTGGACTGTTCACCGGCCGAGTTCGCGCCCGCCCCGATTCTTCGCTGTCGCGCGGGGAGTCCCGGCAACGCCGGGACCGCCTTCGCCGGAGCCCACGGCCCACCCAGCGGCCGGACCGTCAGAAGAACGCAAACGAACGAATAAGAAACGGCCCGCCAAAGCGAGCCGTCTATCACGCACTAAATTGCCGCTTACTTCGCAGCCGAAACAATGATCTCCACCAGCAGCTCAGGACGAGCCAGCTTGGCCTCGCACGTTGCACGGGTAGGCATGTTGTTCTTGTCGGCCCACTCGCCCCACACCGCGTTCATGCCATCGAAATCGGCATCGATGTCCTTGAGCCAGATCTGCACCGTCAGCAGCTTGCTCTTGTCGGTACCCGCCTGCGTCAGGTAGCCATCGATCTTGCTCAGCACATCCTTGGTCTGGGCGGTGATGTCGCCCGACGGATCGGTGGCGGTCACGCCAGCGACGTAGACCACATCGTTGTGCACGACGATGCGCGACAGACGTTGGTTCGAGTCGATACGTTGGATAGCGGTCATGCAAAATCTCCCAGTAGGAAAGCCTGGCGCGCCAGGCAAAAAGGCAATCTACACGGCAGCCGGCGATGCGGCCTGGAACCGTGCAGGTGAAAAGGCAGCGATAGGCATCGTGCTCTGCCCATCGCACACCAGCTCCGACACAATGCGTCCCCCGATCGGCCCAAGCTCGAACCCGTGGGCGGAAAAACCGAAAGCGTGGACGACGTTCGGCGCCGACTGACTGGGGCCGATCACCGGAATCTCGTCCGGCATGAAAGCTTCGACCCCCGCCCACGCGCGATTGATGGACACGCCCTGCAAATGCGGGAACAGATCGGTCACCGTGACGGCACTGGACGACAGTTTCATGAAATCGACCTCGCCATGACGCCCGATCTCGTCGACGCCACAGCGCAGTCCGCCGCCGATCAGCACCGTGCCATTGTCGAACTGCTTGAACGACAGCGGCCGTCCCGCCGCACCCAGAACGGGATCGACGAAGTGTGGCACGCGCTGGGTAATCATCAGCATCAGGCCGCCCATCTTGGCCGGCACCGGGTCACCGGTCTGCTCGGCGAAGCCAACCGCCCAGGCACCCGCCGTGTTGACCAGATGCTCGCCCTTGAAGGTGCCACGCGGGGTATGGACGTGCCAACAGCCGCCCTGCCAATCCACGCGCAGCGCAGGCGTGCCTTCGTGCACCACCGTGCCCAGCCGCTGCGCGGCCAGCCGGAAGGCGGTCACCGCGCGGAACGGCAAAGCGTGGCCGTCGTCCTTGACCCAGATGCCGCCCACCACATGCGGCGACAGTGTCGGCACCAGTTCATGCGCGACCTTGCCGTCGACCCAGGTTTCATGGGTGTAGCCATGCGATTCCAGCATGGCGATGCGGGCCTGCAGCTTCTGGATGTCGGCCTCGTTTTCCGCGACCTGCAACTGTCCGCTGGAAACGAAGGCCGCATCGTCGCCGATCAGTTCCGGTAGCTGGAACCAGATATCGCGCGAAGCCAGCGACAGCGGCACTTCCGCGATGTGCCGGCCCAGCGTGCGCACGCCACCGGCATTGACGCCGGAAGCATGGCGGCCACAGTAGTCGGCCTCGAGCACGATGACCCGCTTGCCGCGCCTTGCCAGGTGAAAGGCGCTGGACATGCCGTGCAGGCCGCCGCCGATGATGATGACGTCCGCCTCGCGGCGGGCCAGTTCGGCCTGGGTGGGCGGCGGCGCGGCGGGCGGATTGGGCCGACCGCCGAACTCGGCTGCGGTGTCAGGCCTCATTGGCCAGCTCGCCGAGCGTCACGGGCTTGATCGGTGGGCGAATGCGGTAGTAGCCCACCTCGGCAGGCGACACGCCACGCGCATCGGCGATCACCTCGGTCACGGTCAGACCACACAGACGGCCCTGGCACGGACCCATGCCGCAACGGCCGAAGGACTTGGTCTGGTTGGGCCCGGTACAGCCAAGATCCACGTACTCGCGGATCTGCCCGGCGGTGACTTCCTCGCAACGGCACACCGTGACGCCATCAGCCGGAATGCGGTGCACGTCCTTGGGACGATAGATGGCGTCCAGGAATGGTCGGATGCGCAGGTTGCTGGCCAGTTCGGCACGCAAGGGGCCCGCCGCATCGGCCAATTGCGCAGCGTTCAGGTAACCGAGCTGGGCGGCCACCGCCAGGCCCGACAGGCTGCCCTGCAAGGCCGCCGCGACCGCGCCGCCGATGCCCATGCCGTCGCCCGCGACGTAGATGTTGGGGATGTCGAGCCGGCCCCAGGCATCGGCCTTGGGCACCCAGCACAGTTGGGCCTCGTTCCAATCGTGCGCAGCGCGCAGTGACCAGGTGAATTGCGTGTTGGGCACCACGCCCTGGTGCAGCAGCACAAGCTTGGAGGGAATGCGGTGCGTACGGCCGCCCGACTCGAAGCGCAGCGCAGTGGCGGCTTCGTCGCCCTCGACGGCCAGGTTCGTCGCCCCCTTGAAGAACGGCACGCGTCCGCGCTTCAACGCCTTCAGCAAGGCCAGGCCCTTCTTCATGTACGGCCAGGCCGCCAAGGCGTCGGGCAAGTGGCGAATGGCGCGACGATAGTCGTTGGTGCCGGTGGTATCGACGATGGCCTTGATGGGCACGCCGGCACGCAAGTACTGCCAGCCCAACAGGTACAGCAAGGGGCCACAGCCTGCCAGTACCACCGGTTCGGCCGGGGCGATCTCGCTGCCCTTGAGCAGGATCTGGGCGGCGCCCGCCGTCATGACGCCGGGCAGTGTCCAGCCGGGAATGGGGAACGGACGCTCCATCGCGCCGCTGGCCAGTACCACGTGGGCGGCCTGCAGCGACTGCACCTTGCCGTCGCGCAGGTAGTTGACCACGCCGTCCCGGCCAACCTGCCAGACGGCGGCGTGGTTCAGATAGGTGGCACCGCTGTTCAGGAACGCATCGGCGATGCTGGCACCCGAGGCATAGTCCGGTCCCAGTATCTGCAGACGTCGGCGCGAGGTGCGCGTGATGCTGCGGTAGATCTGGCCGCCCACGCTGTCCTGTTCGTCCAGCAGCACGACCGACACGCCGCGCCTGGCGGCGGCGATGGCCGCGCTCATGCCGGCGGGGCCGGCGCCGATCACCGCCATGTCGAACTGCTGCATGGGGCGCACCTTGTCCGCGATGAGATGTTCACTCATTGCCGCTCTCCTGGACGAGCGCGCGCGGGCCGTGCTGGCTGCGCACCTTCATGCCTTCCTCGACCTGGACCAGACAGGATTGGCGGCTCGGCACGCCGTCGATCTCGACCAGGCACTCGAAGCACACGCCCATCATGCAGTAGGCGGCACGCGGGGTCTCGCTCACGGCCGAGGTGCGGAAACGCTGCACGCCCCCCGCCAGCAAGGCAGCCGCCACCGACACGCCTTCGTCGGCCTGGATGGCACGGCCATCGAACTCGAACTGGATACGGCGCACGGTGGGGGACCGCTTCCCCTCCAGCGGGCGGAACAAGCTTTCAGTGACCATGCGACACACTCTGCGAGGAATGGAGGAAACGGTCGCCTTCGAACGGGGCGACTTCGGGGGGAACGGCATCGTCGCCAGCCAGCCACGGCGCGATCCGCAATACGTGGTTGGCCGCCAGCGTCACGCCGCTGTGGCAGGTGACGACGAAGGCGCCGGGCTGCGTGGCCGACTCCTGGTAGATCGGGAAGCCATCGGGCGTGAGCACGCGCAGCGCGGCCCAGGCGCGCACCAGCGATGCATGCCGCAGGATGGGGAAGCAGCGCACGCCGCGCGCGGCGATGTGGCCCAGCACCTGCGTGACCGTGCTGTCGTCGTAGCCCACGTCTTCGTGCGAATCGCCGATCTGTACGGTGCCTTCGTCGGTCTGGCGAACGTAGTTGGTGGGGTGATCGAGGAAGTGTCGCAGACGCTCGCTGATCAGCACCTCGCCCTTGTTGGGTTCGACCGGCGCATGCAGGCCGACCAGGGGCGCCAACTGCTTGTTGCCCAGCCCGGCCGCCAGCACCACCTTGGGCGCCTGCCAGCGCTGGCCGCCTGCCGTGACGGTGAACATGCCGTTGGCACGGGTAATCGACTGCACCGTCCCCACCCCGGCATGGCGCACCACGCCTTCGTTGCCACAGGCGGCGTGCAGGGCACGCAGCAGGCGCAGCGGGTTGGCATGGCCGTCCATGGGGGTGTAGGTCGCACCCACGACCTCGGGCCCAGCCGAGGGCACCCGGGCGCGCAGGTCCGACGCGTCGAGGATCTCGTACTGGTAGTCGTCCCCTACCCGGTCGCGCAGCCACTGAAGGCGCTCGCGCCGGGTCTGCAATTCTTCGTCCGACAGGCACATGTGCAGCCCGCCCGCCTGTTGCAGGCCGACGTCGATGCCGGTGCTTTCCTGCAGATAGGCAGCCAGTTGCGGCCAGCGCCTGGAAGACGCCAGGCTCCAGGCGGCGTATTCGTGCAGTCCGTAGCCCTTGCCCTGCACCCACACCAGGCCGAAGTTGCCGCGTGATGCGCGAAAGGCGATGTCGCCTTCGTCGATCACCGTCACCTGCCGGCCGCAGCGCTGCATGCCCAGGGCCACCGAACTGCCCACCAGCCCACCGCCGATCACCAGCACGTCGCTCGTGTTCATTGTTTTTCCTGGAATCATTGTTTGCCGATCAACACGCGGTCGAGACCGACGATGCGATCGAGCAGGATCATCATGGCCAGCGTGCCGACGATGATCAGCGTGGAAACAGACGCCACCAGCGGATCGATCGTCTGCGCGATCTGGTTGTACATGGCCACCGGCAAGGTCGTGGTGCCCGGCGTGGCCACGAAGATGGTCATGGTCAGTTCATCGAAGCTCTGGATGAAGGCCAGCATCCATCCGCCCACCACGCCCGGCAGGATCAGGGGCAGCACGATACGCCGGAATGCGGTGAAGCGGCTCGCCCCCAAGGACAGTGCGGCACGTTCGGCATCCTGATCCATGCCGGTGGCCGATGACAGCACCAGGCGAAGCGCGTACGGCATGATGACCACGACGTGGGTGAAGGCCAGCCACACAAACGAGCCCGACAAACCCGCCAGATTGAAGAAGCGCAGGAACGCCACGCCCAGCACCACGTGCGGGATCATCAGCGGCGACATGAAGAATGCCGTCAGCACCCCGCGTCCCGGAAAGCGGTAGCGCACCAGCGCCAGAGCCGCGGGTACCGCCAATGCCACCGAGATGGTCGCCGACACCAGGCCAAGGCCCATCGACAGCCAGAACGCCGAGATGATCTCGTTGGCGTCGAAGATGGCGCGGAACCAGCGCAGCGACAGGCCGTCGGTGGGCATCGAGATATAGCCCTGCGAGGTAAACGACACCGCGATCACCGTCAGCAGCGGCGCGATGATGAAGCCGATGAACAGCGCATGAAAAAGGAGCGAGCCCCAACCGTTCTTTCGCATCATTGCACCCCGTTGTCGAAGACGGCCTTGAAGCGGCGTTCGACCATGCGGTTGCAGCCGACGATAATCACGATATTGGCGATCAGCAGCAGCACCGCGATGGACGCACCCAGCGGCCAGTTCAGCGTGTTGAGGAATTCGTCGTAGGCCGCCGTGGCCACGACCTTCAGGCGGCGACCGCCCAGCAAGGCCGGCGTGGCGAAGGCCGATGCGGCCAGCGCGAAGACGATGATGCCGCCCGACAGGATGCCCGGCAGGATCTGCGGCAGCACGATGCGGCGGAACACGGTCAGCGACGACGCCCCCAGTGACAGCCCGGCATTCTCGATCTGCGGATCGAGCTTCTGCAGCGTGGCCCACACCGAGATCACCATGAACGGAATCAGGACATGGGTCAGTGCGATCACCACGCCCGTCATGGTGAACACCATGCGGATCGGCTCGCTGACGATGCCCGCCCATTGCAGGAACTCGTTGACCAGCCCGCGATTGCCCAACAGGATCGACCAGCCCAGCGTGCGCACCACCACCGAGATCAGCAGCGGGCCCAGGATGACCACCAGGAAGATGCCGCGCCAGGGCGCGCGCATGCGGGCCAGGATGATGGTCTCGGGCACGCCGAACAGCATGCACAGCACGGTGACGGCCAGGGCCAGTCCGCCGGTGCGCAGGAAGATCTCGTGGTAGTAGCCGTCGGACAGGATTTCCAGGTAATTGCCGAAGGTGTGTTCCGGCAGGATGCCGCGCGTGCCATCGAAGGCGTTGAACGACAGCATGCCGGTCAGGGCCAGCGGCACCAGCAGCAGCACGACATAGACGATCAGTGCCGGGGCCGACAGGAACCAGGGCGCCGACAGCCTTCGCGACGGGCGCGCGAGGGCTGGCGCAGAAGCGGCGAGTTCAGCCATGGGCAGCCTCCGTCGACAGCATGCGCAAGTCCTCGTCGGACCAGGCCACCACCACCGGATCGCCTTCGGCAGGCGGCATGGCACCGGTGTTGGCGATGCTGGCGCGCAGTACGCCCAGGTCGGTCGTCACTTCCAGCATCCAGTGGCTGCCCAGGAACAGGCGGGTCCGGACCACGCCCGGCAGACCAGGGTCGCCTGCCTTGGCCAGACGGATCTTTTCCGGCCGCACGTACACGTTGACGGTGCCGGACTGCTCACGGCCCTCGTGCGGAATGCGGGCGCGCAGGCTGCCCAGGCCGACCTCACAGCAATGGTCGTGGGTGTCGATGACCTGGCCCTGCAGCGCGTTGGTCTTGCCAAGGAAGCCCGAGGCAAAGGTCGACACCGGTTTTTCGTAGGCGGCGTACGGCGTGTCCAGTTGGACGATGCCGCCGCCGTGCATGACGGCGATGCGGTCGCTCATGGTCATCGCCTCGACCTGATCGTGGGTGACCAGGATGGTGGTGATGCCCAACTGGCGCTGGATGGCGCGCAGTTCGATGTGCATTTCCTCGCGCAGCTTGGCGTCGAGGTTGGACATGGGCTCGTCGAGCAGCAGCACTTCCGGGCGGATCGCCAGGGCGCGGGCGATGGCCACCCGTTGGCGCTGTCCACCCGACAATTGGCGCGGATACCGTTCGCCCAGGCCGTCGAGCCGCACCAGCGACAAGGTGTCAGCAATGCGGGCGCGGCGCTCGGTCTTGCCCATGCCGCGCATCTCGAGGCCGAAGCCGATGTTGTCGGCCACCGTCATGTGCGGGAACAGCGCATAGCTCTGGAACACCACGCCCATGCCACGCTTTTCGGGACGCAGGCCCGTGATGTCGCGGCCGTCCAGGACGACGCGGCCGGCCGAGGGGTCGACGAAGCCGGCGATCATCTGCAGCGTGGTCGTCTTGCCGCAGCCCGAAGGGCCCAGCAAAGACAGGAACTCGCCGCGCTCGACGGACAGATCCATGCCCTTGACCGCATGGAAATCGCCAAAGGACTTGGCCAGTCCGGCCAACTGAAGAAAACTCATGGTGACACCCCGATAGCAATGGCACACCGCGCGCTCGAACGCGCGGCGTTGTGCAGACCCGCTGACGACGCGCCGTGCCGGGTCAGGCCCGGTCACACGGCGCGCATCCGTTTACCGTTCGACGGTACGGTTCCAGCGGTTGGTCCAGTCCGAACGCAGCGGATTGACGGTGTCCCAGTCGACCGTCTGCAGCTTGCCGATCTGTGCTTCGCCGTACGGCACCTTGGCAGCCACCGCGGGCTCGAGCTTGGCGTTCTTGTTGACCGGGCCCCAGCCCTGGCCATCGGCCAGCAAGGCCTGGACTTCAGGTGTCAGCAGATACTGCACGAACTGCTGCGACTGCTCGGACACATCGCTGCCGGCCACCGGGCATGCTGCGGTCAGCAAGGCAATCGCGCCTTCCTTCGGGTACACGAACTCCACGGGGAAGCCGGTGTCCTTCAGGGCCTGCACGCGACCGCTGCCCCATACGCCCAGGATGGCGTCGCCATTCTGGAACAGCTCGGTCATCTTGCCCGGCGAGGGTTCCCAGGCCAGCACGTTGGGACCCACCTGCTTGGTCATGGCGTCGAAGCCCGGATCGATCTTCTTGACGCCACCGCCGCGCAATTCCGCGAACTTGATGAGCGTATGCAGGCCGTAGGTGTTGGAGATGGGGGGGATGACGACCTTCTGCTCGTACTTGCCGTCGGTCAGCACTTCCCACGATTCGGGCTTGGGCAGACCGGCCTTCTTGAAGGCTTCGGTGTTGTAGAACAGGCCGGTGGCGACCACGCCGATGGCGGTGGCCTTGTCGGTGATCTTGTGGAAGGGGTACAGATCCTGGTAGATCGGGGCTGCCTTGATGGTGTCACAGAAGCCGAATTGCACGGCCTGGTACATCGGGCCGTCGTCGAGCAGGACCACGTCCAGCTCGGGAGAATTCTTCTGCGCCTGCAGCTTGGCCAGCGTATCGGTGGAGTTGCCCGCCACGTAGACGATCTTGACCTTGTGCTTGGACTCGAATTCCGGGATCAGCTTTTCCTTGAACAGCTTTTCGGTCGAGCCGCCGTAGGAACCGATGTACAGCGTGGGCTGCTGGGCGCTAGCCACAGCAGGAATCAGGAATGCAGCGGCCAGGGCCGCGTTGATCAACGTGCGATTCATGGTTGTCTCCTCCGTGAACACATCATCAAAAGGCTGTGCCGTCCACAGCCATCACATAAACGTGGCAATGTCGGCGATCCGTCGTTGCGGATGTTTTTTTCTAGACTAAGGTCAAGCCACTGCGCTTGAATAATGCTTTTTTGACGCCTTGGCATGCATAAAAAGCATGGAGCAGTTACATGAAGCCTCGTCAGCTGGAAGCCTTTCGTGCCGTGATGGAAAGCCAGACCGTCACCAGGGCCGCAGAAATGCTGCACATCACGCAGCCCGCCACCACCCGCCTGATCGCCGATCTGGAAGCGTCGGTGGGCTTTCCGCTGTTCCTGCGCGCACGCGGCCGCCTGCACCCCACGCCTGAAGCGCTGGCCTTGAACGAAGAGGTCACCCGTTCGCTGGTGGGCCTGGACCGCATCGCCCGCGCCGCCGACGAAATCCGCCTGCAACAGCGCGGCAGCCTGCAGGTGGTGGCCGCGCCCGCCATGGCGGCGTCGATGCTGCCGCGCGCCATCGCCGACTTCGTCAAGGGCCGGCCGGAAGTGCAGATATCGCTGCTGATGCACAGCTCGCGCACGGTGGTGGACATGATCACCGGCCATCGCTGCGACGTGGGCTTCCCCATCCTGACGCTGGATTTCGCCAGTCCCCAGGGTCGGCTGCTGGCATCCACGCGCATGGCCTGTGCGATCCCGCGCGGGCATCGGCTGGACGGGCGTCCGGTGGTCTACCCCACCGACCTGGCGGGCGAACCCTTTATTTCCCACTCGCAGGCGTTGACCACGCGCCTGAAGATCGACGCCGTGTTCGCGTCGCACGGCGTCGAGCGCAAGCTGCAGCTGGAAAGCCAGGTGTCGGCGACCATCTGCCGCTTCGTGGAAGCCGGGCTGGGCGTGGCGATCGTGGACGCAGTGACGGCATCGGACTTCCCGCGCGATGGCGTGCATTTCGCCTTGTTCGAGCCCACCCTGGTCACGGACTTTTCCGTGCTGACGCCGCCGCAGCAAGGCACCTCGCAGTTACGCGACAGCTTCATCACGCACGTCCGCGAATACTTGCTGGCGCACATCGAGCCGCGTTTCGTCATCGAGTAGGACCGTGTCGAAGGCGGTCCGGTGACCAAACGTTCAAATCGGAAAGCTGGACTTTCAGGACAGTGAACGCACCGGCACGACGTGGCATGCTCCGCCGCTCGTGACCCTGCGTTCGTCAAGGAGCCCCTTTGCATGCTCAGCCTGATCCCGACCTTGAGTCTCCAGCGCCCCGCCCACGCCACCGGCCTGGCCCCCAAACTGGGCGGCCTGCCCTGGGGCCTGTCCCACTCGCTGTGGCCCGTGTGCGAAGAATGCGGCCAGCCCATGAGCCTGCTGGCTCAACTACCCGTCAAGGACGAACTGGACCGGCTGGGGCCGCTCAAGGGGCGAGACGATCTGGCTGACCTGGTCCTGCACCTGTTCAAGTGCGAAGGACCGAATGTCTGCAGTTTCTGGGAACCGGATGTCGGCACCAACGCCGCCTTCTTCCTGCCGCGAAGCGGCCTGGGCGAGGGCCCGACCCCGGCGCCCGACGGTACGCCCGAGGTCTTGCCGGAACTGTGGGTGACGGCGTGGGAGCCCTTCGAAGACCCCCTGCCCCCACACCTGGCCGATGCGGTCAACGACTTCAGGTGCTGGACCAATGGCGAGCTGACCGACGAGATGCTGTTCCCCCGGCAGAACCGCACCAAGCTGGGCGGCCCGCCCTGGTGGACCGGCAACGGTCCGCAGCAGGTGCCAGAGGCACCCATGCGCTACCTGCTGCAGATCGATCAGTTCCTGGAGGTCGACGGCGAAGAGCACGACGTGACCTTCGGCAACTTCTGCTCGGACGGCACCTGCTACGTCTTCATCGACCCGGACATGCTGCGCGCAACGATGTTCATCAATCGGTAACGCGCTGCGTCTCGCTCAAACCCGTTCGAAGATCGCCGCGATGCCCTGCCCGCCGCCGATGCACATGGTGACCAGGGCGTAGCGGCCACCAATGCGTTCCAGCTCGTACAGCGCCTTGACGGTGACGATGGCGCCGGTGGCACCCACCGGATGGCCCAGCGAAATGCCGCTGCCGTTCGGATTGACCTTGGCCGGGTCCAGGCCCAGTTGGCGGGTCACCGCGCAAGCCTGGGCCGCAAAGGCTTCGTTGGCCTCGATCACGTCGATCTGGTCGATGCGCAGGCCCGTGCGTTCCAGCACCTTGCGCGTGGCCGGCACCGGCCCGATGCCCATGGTGCGCGGATCGACGCCGGCGTGGGCATAGCCGACCAGGCGGCCCATCACCTTGGCCCCGCGCCGCTTGGCTTCGCCGGCTTCCATCAGGGCCACGGCGGCCGCGCCGTCGTTGATGCTCGACGCATTGCCCGCCGTCACCGTGCCGTTTTCCTTCTGGAAGACGGCACGCAGCTTGGCCAGGTTTTCCAGCGACACGTCGGCACGCGGATTCTCGTCGGTGTCGAAAACGACGTCGCCCTTGCGGCTCTTGATGGTGACCGGGACGATCTGGTCCTTGAAGTGGCCGGCAGCGATGGCAGCCACCGCACGCTGATGCGACAGCAGCGCAAGCTGGTCCTGGTCTTCGCGGGTAACTTGGTTTTCAGCCGCGACGTTTTCGGCCGTGACCCCCATGTGGATGCCATGGAACGGGTCGTGCAAGGTGCCCAGCAGCATGTCGACGACCTGGGTGTCGCCCATGCGGGCACCGAATCGATGGCTGGGAAGATGGTACGGCGCGCGGCTCATGACTTCCGAGCCGCCGGCGATGGCGGTGTCGTACTCGCCCAGCAGAATGCCCTGGGCAGCCGACACGATGGCCTGCAGGCCCGAGCCGCACAGGCGGTTGACGGTCAGCGCGGGGGTGTGGGACGAAATGCCCGAATCGATCGCCGCCACGCGACCCAGGTACATGTCGCGCGGATCGGTCTGCACGACGTTGCCGAACACCACGTGCCCGACCTCGTCGCCGCCCAACCCCGAGCGCGACAACACTTCCCTGGTGACGAGGGTGGCCAACTGACTGGGCGTGAAGTCCTTCAGGCTTGCGCCAAAGCTTCCGATTGCAGTCCGAGCGCCCGCCACCACGACAACATCACGCATGCCTGTCTCCCTGTTGAGTTTGCCACCACGCTGTCCCGAGGCATGGCGGGCCCCGTTCGGGGCAGGCAGCCATCAGGCACGGCGTGGAGCGTTTTCGATGGGGGCTACGATAGCGTACCGACCGCATCGACACGGGCGTCAGGCGTGCGGATTAACCCGCGTCAGGCGACGTCGCCCCACATGTCGTGGGCATCGGCGCCGGTCACGCGCACCGACACGATGTCGCCGACCTTGTAGCGCTTCCAGGGTTTGTCGACCGGCGAAATGAACACGTTGCCGTCGATTTCCGGGGCATCGGCCATCGAACGGGCGATGCCGCCGTCGGCGTTGACCTCGTCGACCAGGCACTTCACGACCTTGCCGACCTTCTTGGCCAGGCGCTTGCGCGAAATGGTTTCCTGCACAGCCATGAAACGGGCCTGGCGCTCGTTGCGGACTTCGTCCGGCACCGGGTCGGGCAGATCGTTGGCCGCCGCGCCTTCGACCGGCGAATAGGCGAAACAGCCCACGCGGTCGAGCTGTGCTTCGTTCAGGAAGTCCAGCAGCTCCTGGAATTCGGCTTCGGTTTCACCCGGGAAGCCCGCGATGAAGGTGCTGCGGATGGTCAAGTCCGGACAGGCCTCGCGCCAGGCGCGGATGCGATCGAGGTTGCGCTCGCTGGAGGCCGGGCGCTTCATCAGCTTCAAGATGCGCGGACTGGCGTGCTGGAACGGCACGTCGAGGTAAGGCAGCACGCGGCCACCGCCTTCGAAGGTCTCGTTCATCAGCGGGATCACTTCGTCCACGCTGGGGTACGGGTACACGTAGTGCAGGCGCACCCACATGCCCAGGCGCGCCAGTTCGCGCACCATGTCGGTCATGCGCGTGCGCACGGCACGGCCATTGACGAAGCCGGTGCGGTACTTCACGTCCACGCCATAGGCGCTGGTGTCCTGCGAGATCACCAGCAGTTCCTTCACACCGGCCTTGGCGAGGTTTTCGGCCTCGCGCAGCACTTCGTGAATTGGGCGCGACACCAGGTCGCCGCGCATCGCCGGGATGATGCAGAAGGTGCAGCGGTGGTTGCAGCCTTCGGAAATCTTCAGGTAGGCGTAGTGCTTGGGCGTCAGGCGGATGCCCTGCGCCGGCACCAGGTCGATGAACGGATCGTGCGGCTTGGGCAGGTGCTCGTGCACGGCCTGCATGACTTCCGTCGTGGCGTGCGGACCGGTCACGGCCAGCACGCTGGGGTGCACTTGCTCGATCAGGTTGCCACCGGTCGGGCCCGCCTTGGCCCCCAGACAGCCCGTCACGATGACCTTGCCGTTCTTGTTCAGTGCCTCGCCGATGGCGTCCAGGCTTTCGCGGACGGCATCGTCGATGAATCCACAGGTATTGACGATGACGAGGTCAGCGCCCTCGTAGCTGGGCGAGGTCTCGTAACCCTCGGCGCGAAGCTGCGTGAGGATCTGTTCCGAATCGGAAAGTGCCTTCGGACATCCAAGTGAAACGAACCCCACGCGCGGAGGCACGCCGCCATTTTCCGCAACGTAACCCATTGATTTTTCTATGATTTCCAATCTATCACCGTGTGCTTTTTTGCTCGAACGCGTCGGCTGCGTTCGATGCGCGACCAAGCGGCCGTCGACGTCGAGACGCCTGATTCAAGCGCGTGATGGCCGACTGCGCGGCCATCGATCCATATGGGGAAACCTGGACGCCGGTCTCGACGTCTGCCTCGCCTAGCGCGAGGTTTCGCTTTCTGGAGGTGCCTCTTCGCAGGACACACGCCGCCACTGGTCGCCGTCCTGCTCGAACACCGTCTTTCTGGCCCATTTGCCAGCTTTCATCTCTTTGATCGACTCGAGCAGCGCGCGCTTCAAATCTTCCATCTCTTGATCCACGTTCATCTCCCTGGACTAGGTCCAAACGAAACATGCCCTGCTTTACTGGCGCAAAAAGAGCCCATAAGAGCGGGAAGAACCGAAAGACCCGATTTGGACACACGATCGACGCGCCACGTCGTGCTGCCGCAGCCCGCTGTCAGCGGGGAATCGCGCATTTTACCGGTTTGCCCGGGCCCCTGTCGCGCGGGCAG
>JAAIGF010110377.1_pt1 | contig 15578 bp, 14 predicted proteins | sample 6487441 | NCBI WGS metagenome assembly JAAIGF01 (sample SAMN13974129, study PRJNA590717) | phyllosphere metagenome | biome: pepper field; feature: multiple bacterial spot infested pepper fields; material: pepper leaves; isolation source: leaves from pepper fields | host: Capsicum annuum ... | reverse complement strand
GGACCGCGAGACCGCCATCGCCCGCATGCGGGTGGCGCTGAGCGAGATGGTGGTGGAAGGCATCAAGACCAACGTGGCCTTGCAGCAGCGCATCATGCGCGACAAGGGCTTCCAGGCCGGTGGGCAGAACATCCATTACCTGGAAAAGCGCCTGGCCGAACGCAAGACGAAGTCCATTGCGTTGACCTGAGCGGGAGAGGTGACGACCAACGGTCGTCACCCACCGGGGGCTCGTCACCCACCGGAGAGGGGCCGTTACCCCTTGGAAAGGGCGTCACCCCGGAGGGTGCCGCCCTTCGCCGCGTTCAGCGCTTTTCAGCGGGAATCTGGCTGCCCGGTACCGGGCGTACGCCGTTGGGCGAGGACGGATCCACGATCAGCATGGTTTCCGTCGAGCCATCCGGCCACACCACCTGGAAGGTACTGCCCGCCGGCAGCGATGCGAACGGCATACCGCTCTGCGCGCGGTAGACCGCAGCGACCTGGCTGGCGCCGGCGCTGCGCACGTCTGCGGTGGACTGCACCTTGGTCAGTTCCACGGTGGACAGCCGTCGGTAACGGTCTTCCTGGGTATCGATCATCAACAGGCCGACCGCCCCGGCCGAATAGGCAACGAACAGCGCCACCCAGAACCAGAACTTCGCCCCATGCAGGATTCGACGGTACTTCATCGCCTTTCCCTCTTTGCAATCAGTCGCTCGACCCATTCGGTCATTTTCTCAGCACCCTGCCGCGATACCGCAGCGTCATAAACGAAATCAGTGAAATCCTGGCCGGCGTCGTCGGCACAGATGCCGCCATTGGCGCAGAAGCTGTTCATCAGCACGCTGTCCGCGCCACACGGCATGCCCAGCTCGCAGGCTGCCACGCGCCACGCCAGCTCGCTCAGCGCCTCGCCGGCCACCATGCCGGACATCGCGCGATCACCCGACGCACGCAGGCCCATGGCCGGCGCCAGGGCCATGTAGGCCTCGGGATCATGCGAATCGCGCACCCGCTCCACCAGTCCACGCCGATAGGCTTCATCGCGCTGCAGCGGCTGGCCGTCGGCCAGCAACGATGCCTCGGCCGCCAGGTTGCCGTCCTGCGCGGCCTGCCGGCGCTGCTGGAAGACCAGCGTGTAATTCAAGCCATCGCTGCTCACGAAACCGCCGCAGCGCGTCGCCACCCGCTGCCGTGCATCGGCCATCGCGCTGGAAGCGCCGCTGCCCATGCCGGCCAGCACCTGGTTGTCCAGCTGGTAACCACCGGGGTCGTTCGCGTAGGGGCTGCAGTAGTCATACACGCGGCTCAGCATCCAGCGCGCCTCGACATTGCCGGCATCGGCCTGCCAGCGCAGCCGTTGCGCGTAGGCGAACAGATCGGTATCACCCTCGATGTCCGCGCGGATGTCCAGCGGCAGCCCGGACGGAAGCGCTCCGCGCACGGATTCGGCCGCAAGCCTGCGCGCGAGCGCGGCCGGAACGGCTGGCGTGCCGCTGGAATCGGCCGGGTCGGCGGGCTGCATGTCCGTCGCCCTGTCCGAGGGCGCCTCGGCGGCGTGGCCCAGATGCCCACCCATGCGCATGCCTGCCGCGCCGAGCAATGCCACGGCAGGCACCACCAGAAGCCAGGTTTTCAATGCGGGGACAGACGCCATAGGGTCGTGGACACACAAGGCAAGGCACGGATTCTAGCAAGCCGTCACAGCGCTGCATGAACTGCGCCTCTTTCCGTCTCATGCTTAGCAGAGATCACAGCCGCATACCCGGATGGTCTAGCATTCCCTTCTTTGCCGGACGAAGCCTCCCCGCCATGCCGTTCCTGGAAATCACCCTGCGCTGTACCGAAGTCACCCAGCCCCGCTACGAGAACGCACTGGAGGACGTCGGTGCGCTGGCAGTGACCCTGCTCGACGCGCAGGCCGACACCAGCAACGAGCAGGCGATCCTGGAACCGGGCGTGGGCGAAACGCCGCTGTGGGACGCCGTGGTATTGAGCGCGCTGTTCCCGCACGATGCCGACGGCCTGGTACTGCTGGCCGCGCTGGAAGCCTTCGATGCCGATCTGGACTGGTCTTCGGCCAGCTTCCGGGCCGTGCAGGATGAAGACTGGGAGCGTGCCTGGCTGGATCAGTTCGAACCGTTGGCCTTCGGCGAACGCACCTGGATCGTGCCGTGGAACCACGAACTGCCGGCAGCGGCGCAGGCTGCGGACGCGGCTGTAGTGCGACTGGACCCGGGCCTGGCATTCGGTTCGGGCACCCACCCCACCACCGCACTGTGCCTGCGCTGGCTGGACTCACTGGCCGGCGACGGCCTGCTGCAGGACCAACGCGTGCTGGATTTCGGCTGCGGTTCGGGCATCCTCGCGCTGGCAGCGTTGAAGCTCGGGGCCGCCGAAGCCATCGGCGTGGACAACGATCCGCAGGCACTGATCGCCACCGCCGACAATGCCGAGCGCAATGGTGAGCAGGCGCGCATGCAGGTGTACCTGCCGCATGACGAACCGGTGGCGACCTATCCGATCGTGGTGGCCAACATCCTCGCCTCGGCCCTGGATGCACTGGCTGAACTGCTGGCCGCGCGCGTGGCGCCCGGCGGACGCATCGCCCTGTCGGGCATCCTGCATGGCCAGGAAGACGACCTGCTGAAGCGTTATGCGAGCTGGTTCGAAGACCTGCAGGCCACCCGCGATGGCGACTGGATGCGCATCACCGGCCTGCGCCGCGCCTGACCCGAACATGGTTGAATAGCCACAGGATCCACGCCCGCACTCCGCATGCCCGATTCCACGCCACCGCGCCGCCCCATCGCCACTTTCCTGCGTACTGCCGCCACCGGTTCCCGCGAAGGCGATAGCGCGCAGGCGAGCGCCGTGGGTGATGCGGATGCCATCGGTCGTGATGGCCTGGATGCCAATGCCCTGCCGCCGGCGACCACCGAGGAGGCTGCGCCAGAACCGGCGGCGACCGCCGTCAGCGAAGCCGCTGCCATGCCGCCAACCGGGGCGGCTGCTCCCGCGCAGGAACCCGTTTTCCTGCGGCGGCCGACCGCGCCACGGCCGGCTCCGCGCTGGCAATGGCTGGTGATCGCGGGCCTGGTCGTGCTGCTCATCCTGCAGGTCGCGCTCGCCGACCGCGCGCGGCTGGCCGCCGATGCCGGCACCCGCCCCTGGGTGGCCGGCCTGTGCCGCGTGCTGGGCTGCTCGCTACCGGCCTGGCGCGAACCTGCCGCGTTCACCATGACCAGCCGCGACGTGCGTCCGTTGCCCGGCCATGCCAGCGCCCTGCAGGTGCGGGCAAGCCTCCGCAACGACGCACGCTGGGCACAGGACTGGCCGACGCTGCGCTTGTCGCTGTCCGACGCCGATGGCCGGGTCATCGGCACCGGCGTGTTCACTCCAGCCGATTATCTGGGCCAGCAGGCCGCGCAGGCCGCACCGCTGGAGCCCGGCCAGAGCGCGCAGATCGCCTTCCGGGTACGCGAGCCGGCAGCATCCACCGTGGCATTTATTTTCGAGTTCATGTAGGGGCGAAGCGTGCGCTGGAATCGTGCAGCCCTGCCCGGCTCGCGCTAGACTGGCCGCCACCACTTTCTTCGCCAGCGCCGTTCGGCGCGGCCATCAGATCGGGATTTCCATTGAACGCAGTGCTCTCTCGCCCTGACGCCAGTCGTGGCGCTACGCGGCCTCCGCTCCGCGAACATGTCGCCCATTCCGTCCGCCGCTACCTGCGCGACCTGGATGGCTGCGATGCCGACGATGTCTACGAGATCGTGCTGCGCGAAATGGAGATCCCGCTGTTCGTGGAAGTACTGAACCACTGCGAAGGCAACCAGAGCCGCGCCGCGGCGATGCTCGGCATCCACCGCGCCACCCTGCGCAAGAAGCTCAAGGAATACGGCATCACCGCCTGACGCGTGATCTTCGTGCTGGTGCACACGACGTAGAGCGGGGCTCTGCCCCGCTGGTAGGGGCAGGCCGGGCAGAACCCGGCGCCACGCCGAGCACCGCGCAGCGGCCACACGGCCTACAATATCGGCCCCGCCTGCTGCCGTTGATGCCCTGCTCCCATGAGTGCTGACCTGCTGCCCGTTCGCCGGGCCCTGCTTTCCGTTTCCGACAAGACCGGCCTGATCGAACTGGCCACCGTGCTGTCCGCACGCGGCGTGGAGCTGCTTTCCACCGGCGGCACCGCCCGTGCGATCCGCGATGCCGGCCTGCCCGTGAAGGACGTGGCCGACATCACCGGCTTCCCGGAAATGATGGATGGGCGGGTAAAGACACTGCATCCGAAGGTGCACGGCGGCCTGCTCGGCCGCGCAGGAACCGATGACGCAGTGATGGCCGAACACGGCATCGGCGCCATCGACCTGCTGGTGCTGAACCTGTATCCGTTTGAATCGGTCACCGCCAGGGCCGACTGCACCTTGGCCGACGCGGTGGAGAACATCGACATCGGCGGCCCGGCCATGCTGCGTTCGGCGGCGAAGAATTTCGCGCGCGTGGCGGTGGCCACCGACCCCTCCCAGTACGCCGAGCTGCTGGCCGAACTGGATGCGAACGATGGCCAGCTGTCCGCCGCCCGGCGCTTCGCCTTCTCGGTGGCCGCGTTCAACCGCGTTGCACAGTACGATGCGGCGATCAGCAACTATCTTTCGGCCGTTACGTCCACTGATGAAGCGGTTCCCGTGCGCGGTGAATTCCCGGCACAGATGAACTCCAGTTTCGTGAAGGTGATGGACCTGCGTTACGGCGAGAACCCGCACCAGAGCGGCGCGTTCTACCGCGATCTGTACCCGGTTCCGGGCACGCTGGCCACCTTCCAGCAGCTGCAGGGCAAGGAACTGAGCTACAACAACCTGGCCGATGCCGATGCCGCGTGGGAATGCGTGCGCCAGTTCGACGCGCCGGCCTGCGTGATCGTCAAGCACGCCAACCCGTGCGGCGTGGCCGTTGGCGCCGGCAACGGCGATGCCTACGAGCTGGCCTACGCCACGGATCCGACCAGCGCCTTCGGCGGCATCATCGCCTTCAACACGCCGCTCGACGCAGCCACCGCGCAGGTCATCCTCGACCGCCAGTTCGTCGAAGTGCTGATCGCTCCGGACTACGAGCCGGCAGCGCTGGAATACGCTACCAAGAAGGCCAACGTGCGCGTGCTGCGCATTCCGCATGGCGAGGGCCTGAACAACTTCGACAGCAAGCGGATCGGCTCCGGCCTGCTGCTGCAGTCGTCGGACAACCGCGGCATGCGTCGCGACGAACTGAAGGTGGTCAGCAAGCTGGCGCCCACCGAAAACCAGTTCACCGACCTGCTGTTCGCATGGAAGGTGGCCAAGTTCGTGAAGTCCAACGCGATCGTCTATGCCAAGGACAACCGCACGATCGGCGTAGGCGCAGGACAGATGAGCCGCGTGTACTCGGCGCGCATCGCCGGCATCAAGGCCGCCGACGCGAACCTGGTGGTGGAAGGGTCGGTGATGGCCTCCGATGCGTTTTTCCCGTTCCGCGATGGCATCGATGCAGCCGCCGCTGCCGGCATCAAGGCGGTGATCCAGCCGGGCGGTTCCATGCGCGATGCCGAAGTGATCGCCGCTGCCGACGAGCACGGCCTGGCGATGGTGTTCACCGGCGTACGCCACTTCCGCCACTGATCCGCATCACGAAGCCGGGCCCTGCCCGGCTTTTCTTTTCTGCATCCGAGAACCCTGTCCCATGAAGATCCTCGTCATCGGCTCTGGCGGCCGCGAACACGCCCTGGCATGGAAGCTGGCCCAGTCCTCCCGCGTCAATGAGGTGCTCGTTGCACCCGGCAACGCCGGCACCGCCACCGAGGACAAGTGCCGCAACGTGGCAGTGAAGGTCACCGACATCGACGGCCTGCTGGCACTGGCGCAGTCCGAGGGCATCGCATTGACCGTGGTTGGTCCGGAAGTGCCGCTGGTGGCCGGCGTGGTTGATCGTTTCCGCCAAGCCGGCCTGCGCATCTTCGGACCCACTGCCGCCGCCGCGCAGCTGGAAGGCAGCAAGGCCTACGCCAAGGACTTCCTGGCGCGCCATGACATCCCCACCGCGTTCTACGCGGTACACAGCGATGTGGATGCTGCCTTGTCCTATGTGCGTGAGAAGGGTGCGCCGATCGTGGTCAAGGCCGACGGCCTGGCCGCCGGCAAGGGCGTGATCGTGGCGATGACACTGGCCGAAGCCGAAGACGCGGTGCGCGACATGCTGTCCGGCAATGCGTTCGGCGATGCGGGTGCGCGGGTAGTGATCGAGGAGTTCCTCGACGGCGAAGAAGCCAGTTTCATTTCGATGGTGGATGGCGTGCATGCGCTGCCGATGGCCACCTCGCAGGACCACAAGCGCGTAGGCGACGGCGATACCGGGCCGAATACCGGCGGCATGGGAGCCTATTCTCCGGCGCCGGTGGTGACACCAGAGGTGCATGCACGCGTGATGCGTGAAGTGGTGAACCCAACCGTGCAGGGCATGATCGCCGACGGCATTCCGTTCACCGGTTTCCTCTACGCCGGGTTGATGATCGATGCCAGTGGTGCGCCGAAGGTGATCGAATTCAACGTGCGCTTCGGCGACCCGGAAACGCAGCCGGTGATGCTGCGCCTGCAGTCGGACCTGGTGGAGCTGGTGGAAGCGGCCATCGACGGCCACCTGGACCAGGTGCAGGCGCAGTGGGATCCGCGCCCGTCACTGGGTGTGGTCATGGCCGCCAAGCCGTACCCGGAATCGCCGATCACCGGTGATGTCATTTCCGGCCTGGCTGACGTGCCGGCCAATGCCAAGGTGTTCCATGCCGGCACGGCGTTGGATGCGCACAACCAGGTGCTGAGCGCAGGAGGCCGCGTTCTGTGTGTTGCGTCACTGGGTGAAAGCGTGGGCGATGCGCAGGCCAATGCCTATGCGGGCGTGGCCAAAGTGACATGGGCCAACGAGTTCCATCGCAACGACATCGGTTGGCGGGCAATCGCACGCGAAGGTTGAGCGTGATGGTGCTGGCCAGCGGCTGGCACCACCGGCAAGAAAAAGGCCGCGATTCCTTGGAATCGCGGCCCTTTTTTTTCCAGCAACCGGTGGATCAAGCGCTGAACAGCGCCTTCATCTTCTTCAGCGCGTTCGCTTCCACCTGGCGGATACGTTCGGCCGACACGCCGTATTCGTCGGCCAGTTCCTGCAGGGTCACCTTGCTGTCCGCATCCAGCCAGCGACGACGGATGATGTCGCGCGAACGCGCATCCAGCTCCGCCAGACCTTCGCGCAGCAGCTGCAGCTGGTTGTCTTCGCTGTCCGCGCGCTCATAGGCCATCGAAGGATCTTCGTCGTTGGCCACCAGATAGGCCGCTGGTGACGGCGGTGCGTGGTCATCGTCTTCGTCGCTGGGCGCATCGAAACCGATATCGCGACCGGACAGGCGCGATTCCATTTCCAGCACTTCGCGCTCGGAGACGTTCAGATCCTTGGCCACCGCGGTGACCTCGGCAGCGTTCATCCAGCCCAGGCGCTTCTTTGACTTGCGCAGGTTGAAGAACAGCTTGCGCTGCGCCTTGGTGGTGGCGACCTTGACGATGCGCCAGTTCTTCAGGATGAACTCGTGCATCTCGGCACGGATCCAGTGCACGGCGAAGGACACCAGGCGTACGCCCATGTCCGGGTCGAAACGCTTCACGGCCTTCATCAGGCCGATGTTGCCTTCCTGGATGAGGTCGCCCAGCGCAAGGCCGTAACCGTTGTAACCGCGGGCCACATGCACCACGAAACGCAGGTGCGAGTGCACCAGTTCGCGCGCAGCGTCCAGATCGGTGTCGTCGCGGAAACGACGCGCCAGGTCCTGCTCTTCATCGACCGACAGCACCGGGATCTGGTGCACGGCACCGATGTAGGCGTCCAGCGAACCGAGCGCACTGGGAATCGGGAGATTGTTTGCCACAAGGGCAGTAGAGGTGTTCTGGCTCATGGGTCTCATCTTAGCAGTCCGGTTGTTGGACTGCTAAAGGTAGAAAAAGTTCCAGCGTTCCGATTACGGAACAATGGCGCCAAGTACCCCGCTACCCTACCGCGATTTGGTGACAGTGGCGAGCCGCCGCTGACAGGAACGATTGTTCTTTTAAAACAATCACATAGCCGAAAAAACAAGATCCGTCGCGCGGCATTTTCTGCTGAACGCGGCCTGGAGACGCCTGTTCAGGCCGGCAAGGTTGTCAAACATTCAGTCCGGCAGACCCGGCTCCGCGTGCAACCGCGCCCGTGGCGGCAACGACCAGTCGATGGGGGCATGGCCGCGACGCTGCAGGTAGTCGTTGGCCGCCGAAAAATGCCCGCAGCCGAGAAATCCGCGGTGCGCCGACAGGGGCGAGGGATGTGGAGCCTTCAGCACCCGGTGGCGACGCGTGTCGATCACCTTGCCCTTCTGCTGGGCGTAGCTGCCCCACAGCATGAACACCAGGCCTTCGCGCTCACGGTGCAGGGTTTCCACCACGTGATCGGTGAAACCCTCCCACCCGCGCTTCTGATGGGCGCCTGCCTTGCCCTCTTCCACCGTCAGTACCGCATTGAGCAGCAACACGCCGCGCTGCGCCCAAGGCAGCAGGCAGCCATGGTCCGGGCGGGGAATATGGAGGTCGCGTTCGATCTCCTTGTAGATGTTGAGCAGCGATGGCGGCACCGGCACGCCCGGCAGCACCGAAAAACTCAGACCATGCGCCTGTCCGCGCCCGTGGTAAGGATCCTGCCCCAGGATCACCACTTTCACCTTGTCGAACGGCGTGGCATCGAACGCGGCGAAGATCTGCGGCCCCGGCGGGAACACTGCCGCGCCACTGGCCTTGCGCTCGCGCAGGAAGTGCGAAAGCTCACGCATCTGCGGCTGCAGCAGCCAGTCGCCGACATGCGCCTTCCAGCTTTCTTCCAGATGGATCTTCGAAGCAGACGCTTGGCTCATGACATCAGCGACCGCGGGTCCAGGCGCGCCAGCCGCAGCTGGAAGAGCACCTTGGTGACCAGCAGGCGCTCTTCGATCGGCTTCAGCACCAGATCATTGGCGCCGGCCTGCAACAGCACGGTCTGGTTGCCGGGATTGCCATCACCGGTCATCACCAGCACCGGCAGACGGCGCTTGCCATAGCCGAAATCCACACGCACGCGCTCCACCACATCGCGGCCGCTGAGCTCGCCCTTGAGGGTGACATCGGTCAGCACCAGATCGATGCGATGCTGGGTGCGCCCGAGTGATTCGGCGGTGAGCAATGCGAACGCTTCCTCGGCGGTCATTACATGCACTACCTTCAGCTGTTGCCGCTCCAGCATGCGCTTGGTCGCCTCGGCCACCACGCGGCTGTCTTCCACGTACAGCACGGTTGCGCCGGGAATGCTGGCCGGCTGCACGTAGCCACGGATGAAGGTGGCCAGCGCATCGTGGCCGAGCGCCTTGTCGAAGTAGTCGGTTACATCATCGGTGAAGCGCCGCTGCTCCAGATGGTCCTGCGCTTCGCCGGATACCACGATCACCGGCACATAGGCCTGCCCCGCCGCTTCGCGGACCATCCGCGCCAGCCCCAGGCCATCGCCATCGGGCAGGGAAAGCGAGGTGGTGACCAGGCTCACCGGCCCCTCCTGCAACGCCCGGCGCGCTTCTTCGATGCTGGCGCAGCCCACCATCTGCACGCCGGGAAGATCGCGTCGCAGCACATCGGCGATGAGCTTGCGCACCAGCCGGGAGCCATCGACAACCATCACCCGGGGCGCGTCGTCGTGCAGGTGCTTGAGTGCCTGTTGCTGCATGTGGGCCTCAGGTTTCGGTGGGTCGGGTCTGGCGCAGGAAATGCCCGGTGACCAGCCACGCGCCCAGCCAGCCGGCCACCACGATGGCCAGCAGCACGATGGCTGAGTGCAGCAGATCGAGCCCCTTCAGCGCGAACGGACTGGCGTAGCTCTGCGAAAGCTGCGCCAGCGGCGCTGCAAGGGCGGCGCCGGCCGCGGCGTTCAGGCCCAGCGCCACCAGCCCCGCGCCAAGGCCATACCACGCACCGAGGTACAGGAACGGCCGACGGATGAAGCCGTCGCTGGCACCCAGCAACTGCAACACGCCGATCTCCTCACGCCGCGCCTGGATGTCCAGCCGCACCGTGTTGCCGACCACCAGCACCGCGCCCAGCCCCAGCAGCACCGACAGCACCTGCACCAGCCGTGATCCGAAGGCCAGCCATGCATCCAGGCGGGTGCGCCAGAGCGCATCGTGCTGCACCAGATCGGCCTGCGGCAGGCTTTCCAGCGCGCGCGCCAGGCGGGCGTCGTCGGTCCTCGCGGCGGGGGTGATCACCAGCAGGCTGGGCAGCGGATTGCCCTGCAGCGCATCGATGGCCTCGCCCAGACCGGCATTCTCGCGCAGCTCGTCCAGCCCTTCCTGCGGCGTGCGCAGCTGTATCGCGGCAACATCATCACGTGCGCGCAGCTCGTCGGCCAGCGCCCTGGCCGCCACTGAGTCCAGCTCCGTTTTCAGGAACAGATTGATGTCGCGCGACTGTTGCACGCTGCCGGTGAAATGCTTGAGGTTGTCCAGCGCGATCGACATGCCCAGCGGCAATGCCAGGGCCAGCGCCATGACCATCACCGTGAGCAGCGTTGCCCACGGCTTGCGCCACGCCCGCCCCAGGCTGAACACCACGCTGTGCAGGTGATGTTGCCACCAGATGCCGATACGTGATGGCGCAGCAGCCGTCGTGTTTGCACTGCGTTCGGAGGGCGTGCTCATTCGGCCAGGTCCTGTGGCGAGATGTCATCGACCAGCCGGCCGTGGTCCAGGATCAGCACGCGCTTGCGCATGCGCCGCAGCAACGCCAGGTCATGACTGACCACCAGCACGCTGGTGCCACGCGAAGGCAGCTCGGCGAACAGCGCCATGATTTCCGCGGCGAGCGTGGGGTCCAGGTTGCCGGTGGGCTCATCGGCGACCAGCAGCGCAGGCTCGCCGACAATGGCGCGCGCGATGCCAACGCGCTGCTGTTCGCCGGCCGACAGCTGCGATGGCAGCGCTTTCTCGCGATGGCCCAGGCCCATGCGCTCAAGCACCGAACGCACGCGCTTGCCGATATCGCCGCGACGGGTGCCGCGCAGGATCAGCGGAAGCGCGACGTTTTCCGAAATACTGCGATCCATCAGCAACCGGTGGTCCTGGTAGACCGCGCCCACATCGCGACGGTGGCATGGCACATCGCCGCCGCGCACCTTCAGCAGGTTGCGGTCGTTGAATACCACGGCGCCGCGACTGGGGCGTTCGTCGAGGTGGATCAACTTCAGCAGGGTGCTTTTACCGGCGCCAGAGTGGCCGGTGACAAACAGCATTTCGCCGGGTGCCACGTCGAAGCTGACATCGGTCAGCGCCTGGTGGCCACCGGCGTACTGTTTACTGACATTATCGAAACGCAGGACGCTCATGCCCCGATTATGCAGGAGCAAGGCCGCGCCGTGGGAAGGTCATGCCGGCTGCTGGCCGGCATGACCCTTCACCTCAGCTGCCGGCCAGCATGCGGCGGATCTTGCGGCCGATGCGCGTCAGGAAGGATTCGCTCGGATCCACGCGCACAGGACGGGCGGCAACCTGCACCGGGCCGCGCGGCGCGCCGGTCGCGGCCGGCGCCACGGCACCGTTGGCTGCCGCCTCGGCGCCTTCCAGCGGACGACCGTTGCGACGACGACGGCGCTTGCGCGGCTTGCGCTCGGAGTTTTCCAGCGACGCGCCGTTGGTGCCTTCGGCGCGCGGCGGGCGCGGCGGACGTCCGGCCTGCTGCGCTTCGGAAGCCGCCACGGATGCGTTTGCTGCAGCGCCTTCAGCGGCGGCAGCGGGCTGCTCGCCTTCCACGCGCAGCTTGCGCGGCCCGCGCGGGCGACGCTCGCCTTCGCGGCGCTCGCCACGGCCACGGCCACCACCAGCGCCAGCACGACCACCACGACCACCGCCGCGACGCTCTTCCTCGGCGGCCCGGGCTTCGCGCGCCTCGCGGAAGATCTGGCCGACGCTTTCGTTCTCTTCGCCTTCCTCGCCAGCCGCCGGAGCCGGGCGCTCCGGACGCGGCAGCGGGGTCAGCACTTCGCTGGTCACCCCTTCCACCGGGATCTTCTGCTCGATGTAGGCCTCGATGTCCGGCAGGCTCATCGCATAGCGTTCGCACGCAAAGCTGATGGCATCACCCTCTTCGCCCAGACGCGCGGTACGTCCGATGCGGTGCACGTAATCCTCGGCATCGAACGGCAGGTCGTAGTTGTAGACGTACTTGATGCCGTCGATGTGCAGGCCACGCGCGGCCACATCGGTGGCAACCAGGATTTCCAGCTGGCCCTTCTGGAAGCGGTTCAGCAGACTCTCGCGCTTCTTCTGCGGCACGTCGCCGGAAAGCACGCCAACGCGGTAACCGCCCTTCTCCAGCGCCCGGGCAACCCGTTCAACGAACACCTTGGTGTTGACGAACACCATGGTGCGTGCGCCTTCACTGCGCGACAGCAGGCCCAGCAGCAGCGGAATCTTTTCTTCATCGGCCGGGAAATAGATGCGCTGGCGCACGCGCGCGGCGGTGATGGATTCGGTTTCCACCACCAGCTTCTGCGGCTCGTTCATGTGCTCGTAGGCCAGCTCCAGCACGCGGTGGCTGAGCGTGGCGCTGAACAGCAGCGTCTGCCGCGTGGTGCGCTCGGGCATACGGCGCAGCAGGAAGCGGATGTCCTTGATGAAACCCAGATCGAACATGCGGTCGGCTTCGTCCAGCACGCAGATCTCGCAGGCATGCAGCGAGACGACCTTGTGCTGCTTGACGTAGTCGATCAGGCGGCCCGGCGTGGCGATGATCACATCCACGCCCTGCTGCAGTATTTCGCGCTGCTTGTCGTAATCCACGCCGCCGTACACCAGCGCGAAGCGCAGGCCGAGATCCGAACCGAACTTCACCGCGTCCTTGTGGATCTGGATGGCCAGTTCGCGGGTCGGGGCAAGGATCAGCGCGCGGGGGTCCTCCGGCTTGCGGTCGGCCAGCGCGGGGCGGCTCAGCAGCCGGTTCACCACGGCGACCAGGAAAGCCAGAGTCTTGCCGGTGCCGGTCTGTGCCTGGCCGGCGACATCGCCACCGGCAAGTGCGACAGGCAGGGTCAGGGCCTGGATGGGAGTGCAGCGGGTGAATCCGGCTCCTTCAAGACCGGCCTGCAGGGCCGGGTGCAGATCGAAGGAGGAAAAGGTCAAATCGGTCAGCGGTTTGTCGCTCATGGGTCCGTCTTGGTCTGGCCGCCACCTGAAACGGCGGCTCGGCATCGTCTGGGGGCTCCGTCGCAAACTGCGGCCCCTGCGGCGGGTCGGCGCGTACGGAACCCGGGGGGTTCGCTCACGCCGCTCAATGGCGCAGTCTAGCGCACTCGGGCCAACAATCCGGAATGCGCCATCTCACGCCCTCCGGAGACGCCCTGCCCTGCGCCTTCATTCACCCGGACCGTAGTTGAATCGTGGCGCGGATGTCGCTGGCATTCCGCCGCTGGCATCCCCATTCCCCCAGGGACAATGAGATCCGACACCTACCGCGCTTCGCCGTGATCACGATACGCTGGGTTCCAGGTCGCTGATGTTGTCCTGCAATAGGCGTAGACTGCCGGCCGTGAGCTTCCCGGCATCCCTCCGAACGCACCGTGGTCCTCCACGAGGCAACGACACGGGCCCCGCCACTCTGGCCAGGCCCAGTCATCCCTTCCGGCAGCTGCCGGGTGCCCCCAAAGACGAGAAAACAAGATGAGCGAAAAGGTTGTAGAAGTAAGCACCGCTGATTTCGAAAAGACGGTCCTGGCATCCAACGAGCCGGTGCTGGTCGATTTCTGGGCAACATGGTGCGGCCCCTGCAAGATGATCGCCCCGGCTCTGGACGAACTGGCCGATGCCTACGAAGGCCGCGCGAGGGTGGTCAAGGTCAACGTGGATAGCGAGCGCGATCTGGCCGTGAAGTACCACGTACGCTCCATTCCTTATCTGGTCGTCTTCAAGGGCGGGGAGAAGGTCGGCGAGCAGATCGGCGCGGTGGGCAAGGCCCAGCTGGCGGCCCTGCTGGACAAGGCCCTGGCCTGATCCCTGACGCGTGCAGCAACCGGCCAGGCCGCTTCGCCCTCTGCTGCGGCCCGTGCCGTAGCGGCCAGCGGCCCGGTCGCACGGGGCGGTAACAGGTTGCCGCCCGCAGGCATGGCCGTCGCTGGAATACGACGGCTACGGCCAGCATGAACGCATGGGCCGGCCCCTCTTGCGCGGCGCGGCGCGGCGATGATAGTGTCGATACATCCGGCCGCGCTCGCGTGCCGCACCTCTGGACGCAGTTCCCTCCAGACCCCTTTCCCTTCGTTCGCCGCCCCAGCGGGGCGCTCGCACCTTCAAGCGAGGAATTACGCTCTTGTCCGATAACACTTCCGAAACCGGCAGCGCCGACGCGCCCGCCGAAAAGCGCGTGCGCAAGCCCCGCGCAAGCAAGACGGCCACCCCGGCCGCCGCCGAAACCAGCGCTCCGGCGCAGCCCAACCTGCCGCTGGCAGCCGCGCCCGAAGCGCCGGCGCCGGCCGCTCCGGCCGCCCCTTCTCCGGCCCCCGTGGCGAGTGCGCCTGGCGCCGAACCGTCCGCTGCCCCCAAGGGTGGCAATGACGGCGAAGCACGCGATGCCGGCCAGGGCCGTCCGCAGCAGAACAACCAGAACAACCAGGGTGGCAATCCGCAGAACACTGCCGGCGGCCAGCATCAGGGCCCCTACCAGGGCAACCAGCAGGGCCAGGGCAACCGCCGCGACCGCTTCCGCAACCGCCGCGACCGCGACCGCAACCGTGGCCGCGATGACGGCCTGCCGCAGGACAGCAACGAACAGCAGCCGTTCGTGCCGCGCCAGCAGCCGAATGTACCGGAAGGTTTCCCGGTCTACTCGCTGAGCGATCTCAAGCGCATGCCGGCGCAGAAGCTGCTGGAAATCGCCGAGCAGCTGCAGATCTCCGAAGGCGTTGCGCGCGCGCGCAAGCAGGACGTGATCTTCGCCCTGCTGAAGGTGCTGACCCGTCACGGTGACGGCGTGGCCGCCGATGGCGTGCTGGAAATCCTGCCGGACGGCTTCGGCTTCCTGCGCGCGGCCGAAGCCAGCTACCTGGCCGGCCCGGACGACACCTACATCTCGCCCAGCCAGATCCGCCGCTTCAACCTGCGTACCGGCGACCACCTGTCCGGCCGCATCCGTTTCCCCAAGGATGGCGAGCGTTACTTTGCGTTGTCCATCGTGGACACCATCAACGGCGAGCCGCTGGAAGCGTCGAAGAACAAGGTGCTGTTCGAGAATCTGACCGCCCTGTTCCCGCGCCGCCGTTTCACCCTGGAGCGCGGAAACGGTTCGTCCGAAGACATCACCGGCCGCATCCTCGATCTGATGGCACCGCAGGGCAAGGGTCAGCGTTCGCTGATCGTCTCCCAGCCCAAGGCCGGCAAGACGATGATGATGCAACAGGTGGCCACGGCCATCACCACCAACCATCCGGACGTGCACCTGATCGTGCTGTTGATCGACGAGCGCCCGGAAGAAGTGACCGAAATGCAG
>JAAIGF010075808.1_pt1 | contig 15579 bp, 13 predicted proteins | sample 6487441 | NCBI WGS metagenome assembly JAAIGF01 (sample SAMN13974129, study PRJNA590717) | phyllosphere metagenome | biome: pepper field; feature: multiple bacterial spot infested pepper fields; material: pepper leaves; isolation source: leaves from pepper fields | host: Capsicum annuum ... | reverse complement strand
TATCGTCAACGCCTATCTGGAATTGGCCGAGAATCGTGCTCGCCGCAAGATTCCCATGAGCATGGAAGACTGGGCCAAGCGTCTGGACGCTTTCCTCGAATTTGATGAACGGGAAGTGCTGCAGAACAGCGGCAAGATTTCTGCAAAACTCGCCCAGACACATGCGGAAAGCGAATTTGAAAAGTACAGAATTGTGCAGGATCGACTGTTTGAAAGTGACTTCGACAAGGCAGTGAAAGAACTGGCAGTCGGTGAGTCGCACACCAGAGACGACTGACGATGACCAACGCGCGCCACTGTAGATCTTGGTCGAGTGGTGCATAGGCCCCTCCTGAAGAATCCGTTCGTCGGAAAGTCGCCAGCACTTTTGCCGCCGTCTCCTGGATAGACGCGTGGTGAACACACGCCTGCAACAATTTCCCCCATCTCTTTGATCTAGATCTACCCAAACCTGCCGTTAACCCTGTAAGCGCGTGTGGGCTCCAAATGTTCTGCTGATTGATGGCAGACCCCACACGCTTGGCGTGCCCCTGGCGCGCTCCCACGTCGGTCCGCCGCCCTTCACCCTTCCCGGCGCGGAGACGTGGTCTTTCCTAGAAGGGTTACTCGTGCAAAAACGTTTTGGTATTGCCAGGCAGTTGGCGGTCTCGCTGGCCGTGGTGTTGGTGGTGGCTATCGCCGGTAGCTGTGTGTTCGCGTTGCGCTCGCTCGCAGAGGCGAACCTGACTACCAGTCGGCAGCACTTGGCCAGCGAGGCGCGCTTGCTGGCCGATCAGCTTCATACCTTCCATGCTTCCCTGAAGGTCAGCACGCAGCGCCTGGCCGGGCTGTTCGAAAAGCGTTTCGGGTCGGGCCTGGCGCTCGATACCAGCGTGCGTCTGCCCTCGGGCGAGACGACCGCGCCGACGCTGCAACTGGCTGGCGTGACCTTGAACAATGCGTTCAACGAGGTCGATGAGTTCACGCAGTTGACGGCGGGTGTGGCGACGGTGTTCGCACGCGATGGCGAGGTGTTCCGCCGCGTCACGACCTCGGTCAAGCGCCAGGACGGCGCGCGGGCGATCGGGACGGCGCTGGATCAGAGCCATCCGGCTTACGCGTCGTTGATCGCCGGCAAGCCCTATGTGGGCAGCGCGCTGCTGTTCGGCCGCAATTACATGACGCAGTACACGCCGGTGCGCGGCCCCTCGGGTGACGTGATCGCAGTGCTGTTCGTGGGCTTCGACTACACCGACGAACAGGCCAGGCAGTTCGAGACCCTGTCGCGCTTCCGCATTGGCGATACCGGGTCGCTGGCGCTGCTGGACAAGGACGGCAAATGGTTGGTGCCGCCTTCGCAGACCAGCCAGCCGGATGCGGCGCGCACGGCATTGCAGGCATCGCCGCAGGGCGATCAGGTGGAATGGCAGGACGACGAGCAGACCTTCCAGAGCATGACCGCGACCGTGCCGGAGCAGGGCTGGCGAGTGCTGGCGACGTTGCCGCAAGCCGAGATCAATGAGTCGACGCGCTCGGTTGGCACGCAGCTGGCCCTGGGCAGTCTGGTGGCGTTGATCCTGGCGATCGGTGCGAGCATGGCCCTGCTGCGCCGCAAGCTGCGTCCGCTGGACATGATGGTGCAGCAGGCGCATGCCCTGGGCAATGGCCAGCTCAGCGTCCGCATGGCGGTGAACAGCCAGGATGAAATCGGTTCGCTGGCGCATGGCTTCAACCACATGGCCGAGGCCCTGCAGAACACGGTGGGACGCGTGCGCAGTTCGGCCAACGAGGTGACGACGCGTTCGGACACGCTCAATGCGCTGTCGGCCACGACGCTGGCCCGGGCGACGCACCAGTCGGACCAGGTCGACAGCATGGCGGCCGCGGTCGAGGAGTTCAGCGCAACGGCGCACGAGATCGCGCAGAGCATGCTGCACACCGAAGAGATCACGCAACGCAACGCCGACTACACGCGCGAGGGTGGGGCAGCGATGCGGGCGGCATCCCAGGCCCTGGCGCAGACATCCGACGCGCTGATGACCACGGTGCAGGTCATCGACGGCCTGGGCGAGCGTTCGCAGCAGATCGGCACCATCATCGATGTGATTCGCGGCATTGCCGAGCAGACCAATCTGCTGGCCCTGAACGCGGCCATCGAGGCAGCGCGCGCGGGCGAGCAGGGCCGGGGCTTCGCGGTGGTGGCCGACGAGGTGCGTCAGCTTGCTGCCCGTACCGCGCAGGCCACGGGCGAGATCGCCGGCATGATCGGCGGCGTGCAGGAAGAAACCCGCCGTGCCGTGGCGACCATCGACAACGGCAGCCGCCTGATGCAGGAAGGACTGGCACGCAACAGCGACGTGGCACGCGCCCTGGACCAGATCGAAACGCAGAGCCAGAGCGCGGTACAGCAGTTCGCCAGCATCTCGCGGGCGACGCAGGAGCAGAGCAGCACGGCCAACATGTTGGCCCAGAGCGTGCAGTCGGTGGCCATGGACAACGCCGCCCAGCGCGAAGGCGCCGAGGCTCTGGCGGGCACGGCGCAGGAACTCAAGCGCCTGGCCGATGCGCTGGGTGACGAGGTCAATCGCTTCAGCTGAGGCGACGCGTTAAGGTAGACGCTTCACCTCTTCTGGGAGCACTGCCATGTCAGCCGAACAGTCCACCGTCGACCATCGTCCCGCCGAGTCCCGCTTCGTGATCGTCATCGATGGCCAGGAGGCCGAGGCGGTCTACGAAGAAGCGGCTGACCAACTGGTGTTCACCCACACCGAGGTGCCGATCGCCCTGCGCGGCAAGGGTCTGGGCACGCAGCTGGTGCGCGCGGCGCTGACCTATGCGCGCACGCACGGGCTGCGCGTGGTGCCGCGTTGCGCCATGTTCGCCGCCTACTTCCGCGCGCACCCCGAAGAACAGGATCTGCTGTCGGAAGAGGGTCAGGAGTTCCTGGCCAGCTGATTCGCGGCCGGGCAGCGTCGTGGTGCGGGTTTTTCCAAGTCTGGGCCGCGAAGCGCAGGTGTCCTGGGCTTGGGTCACGACGACGACGCGATCGGCGCCGGGCGTGCTCGGCGTCAGGTCCGGCGGGACCAGGACCATGACCAGGTCTTCTGACGGAAGCCGACCAGGCACAGCAGGGCGCCCAGCGGCACGAACACGACGGCCAGGATGCCCAGGACCAGGCTCATGGTCCACAGCGACGCAAAGCTCTGAATCCGCGCCGTGGCGGGGTCGCCGGTGGTCAACACCGTCACGCGCGCGCCTTCCTCGAACTCGGGGGGAGACGACGACACCGTGGGCACGAACTCCTGCGTCACGCCCGCGCGATCCTGGTACTGCACACGCGGGGCGTAGCTCACGCTGCGCTTGCCCTTCGAGTCCCGGCTTTCGCGCCTGACGTTCTCCAGCACCACCCCTTCCATGCGTTCGGCCACGGCGACGAACGCGCGCGTCTGCAGCGCTTCGTAGCCGGCGACCCCGCCCATGGCCAGGCCCACCAGCAGGAAGATCGCCCCGATCCAGCGGCTCATCGGCGTACGCGACGAAGTCTCGTGTGCGTGGGTGGAAACGTACCAGCGCTTCGTCATGGCGTTCAGCGCCCGGCTGGCGAGGGCTTGGCCTTGCCTGCCGTCACCCGTGCGTTTGCATAGACGATAAACGCATCCCACTCGGCCTGCGTGCCGACCGCCCGCCGCGGCAGCACGACACCTTCCCGCTTCGACGCCGCCAGGACGACCGTGTCCGGGGTGGCGACCACGCGCTTGATCGCTTCCCACTGGATCTGGGTATGGAAGTCATCGGTGCCGCCCACGATGCCTACCTCGTCGACCCGCAGGAAAACATCACGGTTGGCATGGGCCTGCTTGCCGAAGACCGGCGCGCAGATCAGCCAACCGTACAGGATGTGGCGGAACCAGAGGACGACGAACATGCCCGCCAGGATCATGTAGACGAACAGCGGCATGTGGCCACCGAAGATCAACACGGCCGCGCGGCCGATGCGCGCGGGATCGCCCGAGATCACGCCTTGCCCGACGATCACGATGGCCAGCCAGATCGCGATGTCCAGCACATTGCGCCAGGCCGGCTTGCGCATCAGGACGATGCAGGCCTGGACGAAATCGCGACGTGTGTATCGGTAGTGGAACTCGGCGTTCATGGGATGACCGTTGGCGATGGCTGCGGGGCTGACTGCGGGGTCGACTGCAGGATCGAGACACGCACCGATCCGGCGGCGGGCCAAAGCAGGCCGTGTCTCGCGCTCTGACGCTGGCGGCACATGCCGCGCAGTCCCGGATGCTACCCGTGGTCACACCATCGGGCCGTCACCAGAAGGAACCGTCTGCGTCATCCGTAACGGGGTGGTTCAACCACGGCGCCCGATCAGCTCGTCGCGCATGGTCGACAGAATCTCTTCGGCCAGGGCGGGATCGTCGACCGCCCGCGCCAACACCATGGCGCCGACCATGCCCGAAATGCCCGCCACCGCACGGCGCCGCGCCGCCGTGCGCGACCCGCCCGGCGACAGCCGCTCGAACATCTTGAACATGCTCTGCACCCCGCTGGAAAAGGCACGGCGCACACCCGACGCCTGACGCGGTGCCTCGCCGCCCAGCGCGGCTGCCGGGCAGCCGTATTGCGCATGCGTGCGGTGCACGTCAGACAGATAACGCTGGATCATCGCTTCGAGCGGCGCATCGGGATGCGCATCGGCCACCTGCTGCAACCCCACCACCGTCTGATCGAACGCAGCCGCCGACGCCTGGGCAAGCAGGTCTTCCTTGGACGCGAAATGGCGATAGAAGCCCCCATGGGTAAGGCCCGCCTGACCCATGATGTCGGCAATACCAACGCCATCCACACCCCGCGCCCGGAACGACACAGCGGCCGCCTCCAGAACACTGGCGCGGTTTTCTGCAAACTTCTCTTTGGTGACACGCATGCTGCTGATCGACTTGTTATTAAAGATGATGACAATCATTTTAAATCATTTTTGATGATAGTCATAATCGAGAAATCATTGACGTGAATTGGCGGTATTGCTGGGTCTCTTCAAGGCTCGCCACACCGATAGACTATTTTGATGCTATCCACCATCGAAATATTTTCGGCATATTTCTCCGATATCAGCATCATTCGCACCCCCACCAGAGCTGATCTCCAAGCCCAAAAAAGGCTTCAAAACTCGTAAAAATCGGTCGTTTTTTACGCCTCTGCAGCCAAAAACAGGGAAGGCAATTCGGTCTGAAACGCGTCGAATGCGCGGCCGACAGCAGACGAAAAATCGACGAAAAGCGTGGCAATCGAACGTAACCAAAGGGAGGGGTCGGCCCCCAAGGCCAGCCGACCAAAAAACCCAAAAAAACGGCCTGGACTTCGGAAAAACTGCAGATGTAACCGCGACAGTCCAAAAACCCGTCAAAAATTTACGGCAGTGACCTTGGAAATCGGACGCGCGACCAACGGACGCGCGAACGCCGCCAGATCCAACATCGATCCAGGCAAGAACGAACAAAGGGAAAAAATGAGGCGTTGGACGACACCACGTCCCACCCAGCCTCGACACAGGCCCAGCCAATCCGAAAGGTCAAATCGCGACCAAAAAGGGCCAAGCCACCAAACCCAGCTCGCGGTTCTTGCCAGGCGCCCCCTCTGTCACGCGCCTACCACCCGCGAGGTCTGGCCGCTGGGTAGGGCGAGGGCGACTCGAAGGCGCCGCGTGGCGGGTGTGAAACCGGGGGCCAAAGAGGGCGCGCTGTCTGAACCCATGAACCGTCCGGGGGACGGTTCATGGGTGAGTTCGCGCCCGTCCCCCGGTTTCGCGCCCGTCACGCGGGAAGTTCCGGCGCAGCCGGAACCGCCTTCGCCGGAGCCCTCGCCCTACTCAGCGGCCAGACCGCCAGAAGCACGCAGCACTGCCCCAAAAAAAAGCAGACGCCCCTTGACCTCAATGGCCGTACTGCTTCAATGCAAAATGATTCAAAAGAAAGGCACATCAAACCCGCCCTTCACTGGCCAGAAAACGCCCGGTTCTCCACACCAGTCGCCCCACCCGACAGGACACCGGGCAGGCCGATCGCGCCGCCATGGCGGCGGCGCAACAACGCTTACTTCAGACCTTGCGGATGCGTATAACCCGGGAAGTCCTTCTCGAGCACACCCTTGAAGAACGGCGACTTGAACGCAGCAGCCAGATCCTTGGCCCACGGCTTGTCCTTATCCGCAGTCTTCACCGCAACCACCTGCTGGAAATTGACCGGAGGCGTCTCCAACACCAACGCACTCGTGAACTTAAGACCAGCAGACGTCGCAAAGTTACCCGGCACCACCGCAAAAGCAGCGTCATCGATCGTACGCGGCAGTTGCGCAGCCTCGACCGGCTGCAGCTTCAGATTCTTCGGGTTCTCGACGATGTCCTTCTCGCTCACACGCAGCGGATCCACATCGGCCTTCACCTTCAACACACCATTGAGCTGCAGCAGTTGCAGCGCACGGGCGAGATTGCTCGGATCGTTCGGCACCGTCACGCGATCGCCATCGGCCGCTTCAGCCAGCGTCTTGCGCTTGTTCGAATACACGCCCATGGGCGCGGTCGTGCTCTGCACCAGATCGATCAGATCCAGCTTCTGGTCGGTCTTGAAGCGGTTCAGATAAGCAATGTGCTGGAACAGATTGGCATCGAGCGCACCTTGCGCCAGCGCCATGTTCGGCTGCACGTAATCGTTGAACTCGACCAGCTTGACCTTGTAGCCCTCTTTTTCGAGCTGGGGCACGATCGCGCGCTTGAGCACATCGTAGTTGTAGCCGGCGGTGGCGCCGAGCGTCAGGTTCTGCTTGGCGGGATCTGCGGCGAAGCCGGGCGCGGCGGCCAGCGCCAGCGCAGCGGCCACGGCGCCCGCGACGAATCGGCGGCGGACGATGGACATGGAATTACCTCGTTTAAGGCGGATGGGGGTGACAGCACAATCGCGGGCGAGTGTGCCCGGGTCGCGGGCAGCATAACAAAGCCCACCCCGGCCAGGGCGGCCGCTGTTCACGTCTTGCAACCCGACCATTGTCCAGGCCTTCCTAGAATACGGGGCTCATCGCCCCAGGAGACACCGTTGGACTCGCCAGACGCATTCACCGCCATCGCCCGGCAAGCCGGCCTCATGCTGCCAGCAACCCTGGCTGCCTGGTATCGAGACGGCCTCACGCAAGGCGACACCCATGCCATGGCACTGGTCTACGATTTCGAATGGATCACGCCCGAAGACAGCCAGCGCATCATCGATGAATGGCTCAACCCCGCGGCGCAGCACGGCAACCGCTTCTTCCCCTTCGCCGAATCCGGCGCAGGCGACGCGTATTGCCTGGTGAAGCTGGCAGACGGCCGGGAAGGCGTGGCCATGGTCTGGCACGATGACGACACCAGCGGGATCGCCCATGCGTCGTTCGACGACTTCGTGGCCGCCATGCACCTGACGAGCTACGCCGACCTGTCGCACATCGAGGCCGACGAAGCCGGCACGCTGACCCTGATTCGCGACAGCCTGGCGCGCAGCACGCCAGCCTTGCCCGCCGCCCATGCCGAGGCGCTGTCGGCCCCGCTCGTGCACGGCGTATCGCGCCAGCCGTTTCGCACCGGTCCCAAGGCCAGGCCGGAAATGGTTCGCGCGCTGCTGGCGCAGGACGAGGCCGAAGCGCAGGCACAGGCGTTCACGCTGGCATCACCCATCGCGTTCGAAGTCGTGGCGGCCTGGGACATCGAGTCATGAGACACCCAGCCTGCGCTTACTCGTAGCGCTTGCCCGCTGCCAGTAGCTCGGGCGTGCCAATCACGCCATTGAGCCCGTCGAAATCCAGCATCCGGTCGCGCCAGGGGGCCGTGGTGCGATGCGTCTTCAGGCTGGCGTAGTAACCCTGCAAGGTGTGGGTCACGGCGCGCACCGTGCCGCCCGGAAAGATGACGATGCGAAAGCCCAGTGCCGCCAGTTCGTTCGCGTCGTGCACCGGCGTCTGCCCGCCTTCCACCATGTTGGCCAGCAGCGGGATGCGACCGGCAAAACGATCGCAGGCGGTACGCATCTGCTCAGGGGTGCGCAGGGCCTCGATGAACAGCGCATCGACGCCGCAATCCAGATAAGCCTCGGCACGGTCCAGGGCCGCGTCCAGGCCCTCGACGGCCACCGCATCGGTGCGCGCGAGGATCAACGTCTGCGGCGATGGTCGGGCGTCCAGCGCGGCGCGCAGCTTGCCTGTCATCTCGTTGACCGGCACCACGCCCTTGCCGCTCAGGTGCCCGCATCGCTTGGGAAAAGTCTGGTCTTCGAGCTGGATCATCGCCGCGCCCGCACGCGCGAAACCGCGCACGGTGCGCTGCACGTTCAGGGCGTTGCCGAAGCCCGTATCGGCATCGACGATGACGGGCGTGTCGACCCGCTCGGTGATGCGCGCCAGCGTATTTTCGACCTCGCTGAACGTGGTGAGCCCGATGTCGGACCGGCCCAGCGCCGTGTAGGCGATCGACGCCCCCGACAGGTACAGCGCGTCGAAGCCGGTCTGGGCGGCGACCAGGGCCGACATGGCGTCGTAGATGCCGGGTGCCAGCACGGTCTCGCCGCGCGCCAGCCGGGCCTTGAGGGGCGAATCGGAAGAGGGTGTCTGCATGCTCAGGTCTCGTCGGTGGACTGCGTGGCGGCCAGGCTGCGGGCGGCGATGAATCCGCCCGCCACTGCACTCAGCAGGCCGTTGCCGGACAGGTAGCCCCAGACGGCCGTTCCCGACACGCCACGGGCCGCGCCGCCTGCTGCATAGAGGTTGGGCAGGGGCGTGCCGTCGTCGCGCAACACACGGCAGGCAGCGTCGATGTCCAGGCCACCCTGGGTGTGGAACAGGGCACCCGTGACCTTGATTGCGTAGTAGGGCGCGGACAATGCGCGCGTGAAAACGCGGCCAAAGCCATCGACGACGTTCGGCTGCACGGCGGCCAGAGTGTCGCGCAGGGCGTCCGGCGGGCAACCGATCGCCGCGGCCAGCGCCTCGATATCGGCGCAGGTCCGCACTGCACCGGCCGCCTGCGCATCGCGGAAATCGGGGAAGCCCTGGGCAAGTGCCAGCGTCTGCGCGTCGAACACGTTCCACGCGATGCCATCTGGCTGCGCCAGCACGTGTTCGGCCGCTTCCGAATAGCCAAGGGTCTCGTCGTGGAAACGCCGCCCCTGGCGATTGATCTGCACGCCGCCGTCCATGATGACCGCCCAGGACACCAGCGTGCCCTGCGGCACCGCCCACGAGCCATGCCCCTGGTAGGCGCCCATGTCGGCCAGGCGAGCGCCCAGTTGCTGCCCCCAGGCGATGGCGCTGCCGTCGTTGCCGACGTGACCGCCGAACTCGGCTTCGCGGATGGCGGGCAGGTATTGCGACACCATCTCGCGATTGCCGCCGAAGCCGTTGCAGGCCAGCAGCAGGGCGTCGCAGCGCAGGTACTCCATGCTGCCATCCGGCCGCGTATAGCCCACGCCCTGTACGCGCGACGCCTCGTCGCACCAGATCTCGGTCACGCGGGCCTCGGTCACCACCATGACGCCTGCCCGTTCGGCGGCGGCCTGCAAGGCGGCGGTCAAGGCCATGCCGGTGCGTTGCGGCAGGCTGTGCATGCGACGCACGCTGTGACCCGGATACAGGAAGCCATCGAGCAATTCGAAGTCCAGGCCGTGCCGCGTCTGCAAGGCGTCGATCGCGGTCGCCGCAGCCTCGGTGTAGGCGGTCACGAGGTGTGCGGCGGCGTCGCCATGCGCCTTGCGCTGGATGTCGGCGGCGAATGCTTCGGCGCTGTCTTCCACGCCCGCAGCGCGTTGCACGGCACTGCCGGCAGCCGGAATGAAACCGGACGACAGGGCCGTCGAGCCGCTGGGCTCGGCATCGCGTTCCAGCACCACGCAGTCGATCCCGGCATCGGCCAGCATCAGCGCGGCGGTCAGTCCGCAGGCACCGCCACCGACGATGGCGACCGGCAGATGCGGCGCCTCGGCGTCAGGAGGCAAACCACGTTGGATGCGGGCGTCGTTCATGCCGACAGCCGCTGGGCGAAGTCGTCGCAGGTGATGACTTCGCCCACCGTGCGCAGGTCGGCCAGCGCCGCTTCATGCATGGCGGGGGTCGGTGCTGCGCAGCCATCGGACAACACCATGACGCGGTAGTCGCGCATGTGCGCATCGCGCGCTGTGCTGGCCACGCCGCCATTGGTAACGATGCCGCAGACGGCGACCGACTCGATGCCGCCGCGCCGCAGCACCCAGTCGAGCTGCGTGTTGAAGAAAGCCGAGTACGCCACCTTCCAGACCGACACGTCGATGAGCCCGGCGAGGACATCGACATTGGCGTGCCCGCGTCCACCCGCGACGAAGTCCCCACGCTTGAGGAACGGTCGCAGTTGCTTCAGGTGCGGCGAGATCATCGGCTCGCCCTGGGCATCGGGCCACAGCGTGAACTGGCAGGCCGTGACCATGCCGCCGGCCTGCTTCAACGCCGCGGCCAGCGGTGCCACGCGCGCGGGCAGGGCCTGGGCAACGGGGTTGGCGGCGCCGCCACGTGCGTAGGCGCCGTCGGGGGCCAGGAAATCGTTCTGCAGATCGACGATCACCAGCGCCGTGCGGCGCAGGTCCAGGGGTCCATGCATGGTGTGACTCCAGGTCGGTGCAGGCAGGCCATGCGACGGTGGCCGGCCTGCAGCGGGTTGTTGGGGCCGCCACGCGCTCGGTGAGCACATGGCGGGTGGCGCGGGCTCAGACAGCCGGGCGGGCTTCGATCAGCAGGTTGCCCAGGGCATCGACACGCCCCTGGAAGCCCGGCTCCAGCCAGATCGTGGTGTCGGGCTGCTCCAGGATCGCCGGGCCGTCGACGCGGGCGTCGACCGGCAGGTCCAGGCGCGCATGGCGGGTGGCATCCCACCACTGGCCTTCGTGGAAAACGCGCTGCGTGCCCAGCACCGGGGGCATGCTGGTGGCCGTGGGCGCCAGCACCGACAGGTCGAACTTGGGACGCACACCGATGCGCGCGTAACGCAGGTTCATCACCCGCACCGGAATGCCGTCCAGTACGCGGCCGAAGGCGCTGCGGTAGGCCGTGGCAAAGGCGGCGGCGATGCCGTCCCGGTTCAGGGCGTCACGCTGCACAGGCACTGCCACGGTGTGGCTCTGGCCGGCATACAGCAGGTCCAGTTCGATGACTTCCCGCACGGCTTCGAAGGCCACGCCTGCGGTGTCCAGGCGCGCCTGGCAGGCCTGCGCCAGGGCATCCACCCGGGCCGTCAGCGCGTCGGCGTCCAGCTCGTTCAAGGCGCAGTTCAGGGTCTGCACGGCGTCGTGTCGCATGTCGGCCATCACGCAGCCCAGGGCCGAGGTCACGCCCGGGTAACGCGGCACGATGCCGGTGGTGCTGCCGACCTCGCGCATCATGGCGCAGACGTGCAGGGCACCGCCGCCGCCGAAGGGCATGTAGGCGAACTTGCGCGGGTCGTGTCCGCGCTCGATCGACACGACGCGGATGGCACCCGCCATCTTGGCGGTGGCCACCGTCAGGATGGCCTCGGCGGCTGCATGGGCGTCCAGGCCGAGCGGATCGGCCACGTGGGTCTGGATCGCGTCGCGCGCCTTGTCGATGTCCATGTTCGCCAGCAGGCCACCACCCAGCGGACGGTCGGCAGCGATGCGGCCCAACAGCACGTTGGCATCGGTCACGGTGGGGCGGGTGTTGCCCCGGCCATAGCAGGCTGGGCCAGGAATGCTGCCGGCGGATTCCGGGCCGACCTGCAGCAGGCCGCCGGCATCGACCGACGCAATGGAGCCGCCGCCGGCGCCGATGGTTTCGATCTGGATCATGGGGGCGCGCACCACCATGCCGAACTCGATGGCGGTCTGCGCGGCCAGCGAAGCCTGGCCATTGGCCACCAGCGACACGTCGAACGAGGTGCCGCCCATGTCGCCGGTCACCACGTTCGGAAAGCCCGCTGCGCGCGCCACCGCCGCGCAGGCGATCACGCCCGCCGCCGGTCCCGACAGGGCGGTGCGCACAGGCACGTCGCAGGCGGTCTGGCGCGACATGATGCCGCCGTTGCTCTGCACCACCAGAAGTTCGCCGCCGAAGCCCTGGGCCTGCAGGTCCTGTTCGAGGCGGGTCAGGTAGCTGCCCACCACCGGCTGCAGCGAGGCATTCAGCACAGCCGTCGAGCAGCGTTCGAACTCGCGGATCTCGGGCAGCACTTCGGTGGCCGCCGTCACGTCGCCATTGGGCCAGATCGCGCGCACGCGTTCGACCGCCGCCCGTTCGTTCTCGGGGTTGGCGTAGGCGTTGATGAAGAACACGCACACCGCCACGCAGCCATCGGCCAGCAGCTTGCGGGCAGCCGCTTCGACCTGGTCCAGATCGACCGCCGTGTGCAGGGTGCCGTCGGCCAGCACCCGCTCATCGACCTCCAGGCGCAGGTCGCGCGGCACGATGGGCGCGAATTCCCCACGCAGGCCCCAGGTGTGGGGACGATCGCGCCGACGCATTTCCAGCACGTCGCGAAAGCCGGTGGTGGTGATGATGCCGGTGCGCGCCACCTTGCGTTCCAGCAGCGCATTGGTCCCCACGGTGGTGCCGTGCACGATGGTCGAAATCGCCGACGCATCGGTGCCCTCGGCCACGCGCGCCACGCCGTTCATGAAGCCGCGCGCTTCCTCGCCCCGGGTCGACGGCACCTTGACGATGCGGGCGCTGCCCTGGGCTTCGTCCAGCACGAAGAGATCGGTGAAGGTACCGCCGACATCGACACCGACGACCAGCGAGGGCTGTTTGAGAACCGCGCTCATGCGGCGTGCTCCTTGATGAGGGGAAGATCGGCGGCGACGTCGTCCGGGACGGACGACGCACTGACGTAGCCTTGCGCGATGTCGCGCTGGCGCGCCTCGGGCCTGCGCCGTTCGGGCGGGCCGTAGCCACCGCCGCCCGGGGTTTCCAGTCGCACGCGTTCGCCCTTCTTCAGCTTGATGCCCAGCATCTTCGAGGCCATCGGCGGACGCTTCCACTGGCCGTCGTTCTGGTAGCTGAAGACGTTGGGCACGGACGACTTGCCGCCTGCGATGCCATGCGGCGCCGAGCGGCCGCGTTCACCGAAGATGAAGGCCTCGGCGCTGTCTTCCAGCAGTTCGATTTCATAGATGGCGCCCAGGCCGCCGCGATGCTCGCCGTCGCCACCGGAATCGGGGCGCAGCGCCCATTGCGTGAAGCGCACGGGGTAGGCGGCTTCCAGGATCTCAAGCGGCGGGATGGTGGCCGTGGAGATGGGTGCGTTGCCGTGGCTCAGGCCGTCGCCGTCGGCATGGCCGCCGTGGCCGCCGCCGAAGAAGCTGAACATCACCCAGCGCTGGCCTTCGCGGCCCGGCGTGGTGCGATGGCCGGCAATCGACAACGCATTGATGGTGCCGTAGGCCTGGCCCAGCGCACGGCGCGGCTCGGCCTGCGCCATGGCGCAGAACAGCACGTCGATCATGCGCAGGATGGTTTCGGTGTAGCCGCCGACCGGACGCGGGCGGGACGCAGATATCAACAGGCCGTCGGGCAGCACGATATCCACCGCGTCGAGCACGCCGGCATTGGCGGGCACGTCGGGGAACAGGTGCTTCAAGGCCACGTAGCAGGCAGCGATCGCCGTGGCGCGCGAAATGTTCACCGGCCCGGCGCAGGACGGCGAGGTGGCACTGAAGTCCAGCGTCAGCGACTCGCCCTTGACGATCATGCGCAGGGCGATGGTCAGCGGCTCGTCGCGCACGCCGTCGTTGTCCAGCATGTCGGTGTAGCTGTACTCGCCATCGGGCAGGGCGGCGATGTGGGCGCGCATCAGTTTCAGTGCACGCGTGCGCAAGGTGCCCAGGGCCTCGGCCACGGTGGCGTCGCCGTATTCGTCGAGCAGCGCGCCCAGTCGGCCGACGCCGGATTCCAGTGCCGCCAACTGGCCGTTCAGATCGCCCCACAGGCTTTCCGGCAGGCGCGTGTTGGCGCGCAGGATGGCCAGCACGTCCAGATCCAGTTCCCCCGCGCGCACGATGCGCACCGGTGGGATCTGCACGGCTTCCTGCCAGCACTCGGTGGCGGCCGGGTTGTAGTTGCCGGGCACGGCGCCGCCGACGTCGTGCCAGTGTGCTGCCGACGCCAGGTAGCAGAACAGCTCGCCATCGCGGAACACCGGGCGCACCAGCTTGAAGTCGTTGGCGTGCGTGCCGCCCTCGTAGGGGTCGTTGAACAGCCACACGTCGCCATCGCGCATGCCGCCCCGCGACACCGCCGCATTGGCCGCTGCGCGCACCGCGAAGGCCATGGCGCCGACGAACACCGGCAGGCCCGACTTGCCCTGCACCAGCGTCGCGCAGGTGGCCGCGTCGTAGATGCCGTGGCAGGCGTCGTGGGCCTCGGCGATGATGGGGTTGAACGCACTGCGATACAGCGTGGCGTCCATTTCGTCGGCGATCTGCTCGAGCCGGCCCTTGAGCACGGCGAGCGTTACGGGATCCAGCATGTCAGGCTTCCTTCGGGTAGCGCTGTTTCAGAAGATTGAGCAGGCCGCCGGCGTCGACCATGTCGAGCAGAAAGCCCGGTACGGGCTCGCAGGCCAGCGTGCCTGCATCGGCGCGCGTCACGCAGCCGCGGCGCAGGTCGAACGTGATCGCCTCGTCGTCCTGCAAGGACTCGGCCTCGGGGCAGGTCAGCAGCAGCAGGCCGACGTTGAAGGCGTTGCGGAAGTACAGGCCGTTGAAGGCCGGTGCGATGACCGCCGCCACGCCCAGGTGCACCAACGCGGCCGCCGCCTGTTCGCGCGAAGACCCGATGCCGAAGTTCGGCCCGGCCACCAGCACGTCGCCGCGCTGCACGCCGGACGCGAAATCGGGCCGCACGCGGTGCAGGCAATGCCGGGCGATCTCGTCGATGCCGAACTTCATGTAGGCGCCCGGCGCCAGCGCATCGGTGTCGATGTCGCTGCCCACGCGCCAGACGCGGTGGGGCTGGCTGATGCCTTCGTGGCTGATGCCGGTGGGTTTGTTCATGCCAGCACCTCGCGCGGATCGGCCACGCGGCCCAGCAGTGCCGACGCCGCCACCGTGTAGGGCGACCCCAGGTAGACCTGCGCGGTGTCGGACCCCATGCGGCCCTTGAAATTGCGGGCGGTGGTGGACACCACGTTCGCGCCATCGGGGATCGCCCCGCCATAGCCCGCACAGGCGCCGCACGAAGTCGGCAGCACGTCGGCCCCGGCATCGACCAGCACCTGCATCACGCCTTCGCGCGCGGCGGCGTCCTGGTCCTGGCGGCTGGCGGGCGCGACCATCAGGCGTACGCCAGCGGCCACCTTGCGGCCGGTCAGCACCCGGGCAGCGGCCCGCAGGTCTTCGAGCTTGGCGCCGGTGCACGCACCGATGTAGGCGGCCTGCACCGGCACGTCGGCAAAGTCGGCGACCGGCCTGGTATTGGCCGGGCTGTGCGGGGCCGCCACCTGGGGAGTCAGCGCTGCGGCATCGAAGACGTTGACCTCGGCCTGCGCATCCGCATCGGACTGCCATTGCGCCACGTCGAAGGCCTGCTCGACCCCGG
>JAAIGF010304942.1_pt1 | contig 15586 bp, 14 predicted proteins | sample 6487441 | NCBI WGS metagenome assembly JAAIGF01 (sample SAMN13974129, study PRJNA590717) | phyllosphere metagenome | biome: pepper field; feature: multiple bacterial spot infested pepper fields; material: pepper leaves; isolation source: leaves from pepper fields | host: Capsicum annuum ... | reverse complement strand
CGACCTTCGGCATCAGCCTGCTGCTGATGCAGAGCGTGCGCATGCTGTTCGGTGCGCAGAACGTGGAGGTCATGAATCCGTCCTGGATGAGCGGCGGGCTGGTCGTCATGCCCGGTCTGCTGCTGCCCTGGAACCGTCTCATCATCATCGGCTTTGCGATCGCCGTCGTGCTGTGCGCCTGGCTGGTCCTCACCCGCACGCGCCTGGGCCTCTTCATCCGCGCGGTCACCCAGAACCGCAGCATGGCCGCCTGCGCGGGCGTGCCCACCAGCCGCGTGGACACGCAGGCGTTCGCCTTTGGTGCCGGCATCGCCGGCCTGGGCGGCTGCGCGCTGACGCAGATCGGCAATGTGGGGCCGGACCTGGGCCAGGCCTACATCATCGATTCGTTCATGGTGGTGGTGCTGGGCGGCGTGGGGCAGTTGGCCGGCGCGGTCATCGGCGCCTTCGGCCTGGGCATCATCACCAAGCTCATCGAGCCCTTCTGGGGCGCGGTGCTGGCCAAGATCGCCGTGCTGCTCCTCATCATCCTCTTCATCCAGAAGCGCCCGCAGGGCCTCTTCGCCCTCAAGGGCCGCAACGCGGAGGCATGATGGCTGCCATTCCCATGAACGACACCCTGGCCGTCACGGCCGCCCCGCATCCCGATGCGCGCCCCGCCACCCGCCTGTGGATCGGCCTGGGCCTGCTGTGCCTGGCCGTCTTCATCCTGGTGCCGGTGGGCGCGCTGGTGATGCCGGCGGGCCATGCGCTGCACCTGTCGGATTACGCCCTGACCCTGACCGGCAAGATCCTGTGCTACGCCGTGGCGGCGCTGGCCCTGGGCCTGGTCTGGGGCTACTGCGGCATCCTCAGCCTGGGCCACGCCCTGTTCTTCGCCCTGGGCGGCTATGCCTTCGGCATGTACCTGATGCGCCAGGCCGCGGGCGATGGCCTGCCCAACTTCATGACCTTCCTGTCCTGGCAGGAACTGCCATGGTTCTGGTGGGGCAGCAGCAGCTTCGTCTGGGCCGTGCTCATGGTGGTGCTGGTGCCCGGCCTGCTGGCCCTGGTGTTCGGCTATTTCGCCTTCCGCTCGCGGGTCAAGGGGGTGTACCTGTCGATCATCACGCAGGCGCTGACCTTTGCCGCCATGCTGCTGTTCTTTCGCAACGAGACGGGCTTTGGTGGCAACAACGGCTTCACGGGCTTCACGACCATCCTGGGCTATCCGATCGCGGCCACCAGTACGCGCGTGGCGTTGCTGCTGCTCAGCTTCAGCCTGCTGGTGCTGGCCTTCCTGCTGTGCCGTGCCGTGGTCGATTCGCGCTACGGCCAGGTGCTGACCGCCATCCGCGACGGCGAGACGCGCACCATGTTCCTGGGCTACCGGCCGCTGGGCTACAAGCTCTTTGCCTGGACCCTGTCCGCCATGCTGTGCGGCCTGGCCGGTGCGCTGTACGTGCCGCAGGTCGGCATCATCAACCCGGGCGAAATGGCCCCGGTCAACTCCATCGAAATGGCCATCTGGGTGGCGATCGGCGGACGCGGCACGCTGCTGGGCCCGATCATCGGCGCCATCGGCGTGAACGGCGCAAAGACGCTGTTCACCACGTGGTTTGCCGAATACTGGCTGTTCTTCCTGGGCGCGATCTTCGTGCTCGGCCCGCTGCTGCTGCCGCGCGGCATCATCGGCCTGGTCACGCGCCGGCCTGCCGGAGACCGTTCATGAGCGCCCAACCGGCGGTATCCGGCCATGCCGGCCTCGTCCACCTGCGCGATCGCGACGTCATCGACGTCACGCACGGCCAGATCCTGTACCTGGAGGATGTCGAAGTCAGCTTCGATGGCTTTCGCGCCCTGCGCGGGCTCTCGCTCATGCTGGCCGACAACGAGCTGCGCTGCATCATCGGCCCCAACGGCGCGGGCAAGACGACCATGATGGACGTCATCACCGGCAAGACGTGGCCGGACAAGGGCACGGTGTTCCTGGGCCAGAGCCTGGATCTGACGCGCATGGACGAGGCGGCCATCGCCCAGGTCGGCGTGGGCCGCAAGTTCCAGAAGCCGACCGTGTTCGAGAACCATACGGTGTGGCAGAACCTGGACCTGGCCCGTGCCACCGACAAGCGCTGGTTCCGTGCGCTGACGGCGCGGCCCTCCGCCGCCGCGCTGCAGGCAATTGACGCGACGCTGGTGCGCACCGGCCTGACAAGCGTCGCGCATCGCGCCGCCGGCAACCTGTCGCACGGCCAGAAGCAGCGTCTGGAGATCGGCATGCTGCTGATGCAGGAACCGCGGCTGCTGCTGCTGGATGAACCGGCCGCCGGCATCAGCGACGATGAAACCCATGAGCTTGCGCAACTGCTCGAAGGCCTGCGCGGCACCTGCTCGATGCTGGTGGTGGAGCACGACATGGCCTTCGTGGCGGCGCTGTCGGGCGAGCATGGCAAGGTCACCGTGCTGGCCGAAGGCAGCGTGCTGGCCGAGGGCACGCTGGCGCAGGTGCAGGCCGACGAGCGCGTGATCGAATCGTATCTGGGACGCTGACATGCTCGAGATCGAAGGACTGAATCAATACTACAGCGGCAGCCACATCCTGCGCGACGTGAACCTGAGCGCACCCGAGCAGTCGCTCACGGTGGTGCTGGGCCGCAATGGCGTGGGCAAGAGCACGCTGCTCAAATGCCTGATGGGCGCCGTGCCCATTCGCGCCGGCACCCTGCAGTGGCGCGGGGCGGCCTTGCAGGGCCTCAAACCGCATGCACGCGTGAAGGCCGGGCTGGGCTATGTACCGCAGGGCCGCGAGATCTTTCCGCGCCTGACCGTCGAAGAGAACCTGCTGGTGGGCGCGGCAAGCCGCAAGTCACCGCGCGGCATCCCCGAACACATCTACGCGCTGTTCCCCGTGCTGCGCGACATGAAGTCGCGGCGCGGCGGCGACCTCTCGGGTGGCCAGCAGCAGCAGCTCGCGATCGGGCGCGCCCTGATGAGCGAGCCGACGCTGCTGATCCTGGATGAGCCCACCGAGGGCATCCAGCCCAACATCATCCAGGACATCGGCCGCACGCTGCGCCGTCTGGTCGACGAATACGGCATGACGGTGCTGCTGGTGGAGCAGTACTACGAGTTCGCCGAGGAGCTGGCCGATCGCTACGTGGTGATGGACCGTGGCGAAGTCGTGGCCACAGGCGAGGGCAGCCGCATGCAGGCCGACGGCGTGCGCGCGATGATCTCGGTGTGAGGCCAGCCCGCGGCCACGCGGGTGGCCGCCCTCAGGCTCAGTCCGGCACGTGCACGCGTTCCTTGATGTGCTTGAGGTTGGCGACGATCGTGAAGGTCATGACGACCAGGAGCGACCACGAGCTCCACTTGCCAACATGGACCGCCGACCAGGCGCCCAGCTGGTTGGGATAGGCCCAGATGCCGAAGAATGTACTGATGTTCTCGGCCAGCCAGATGAAGAACCCGATCAGCACGAAAGACAGCAGCAGCGGCATGCGGCGGTCCCTGTCCAGCGGGCGGTAGATCACCGTCGTCCTGGCGTACAGGCCCAGCACGCAGGCGCCGATGTACCAGCGGTAGTCGCCGATGTAGTGATGCGTGAAGAAGTTCGCATAGATCAGCAGCGCCATCAGCCAGGCCATCCAGTAGGGCGGATGGTGCACCACGCGCAGGTCGAACAAGCGCCAGGCCTGGATGATGTAGCTGCCCACCGCCGCATACATGAAGCCGGCAAAAAGCGGCACGCCGAACACCTTGGTGTACGCAAAGTCCGGGTACGACCAGGACTGGATGCCGCCGGACGTCTTGAAGACTTCCAGCGCGAACCCGATGACGTGAAATACGGTGATCGCCTTCAGTTCGTCCAGCGTCTCGAGCTTGCTCCACACCATCCCGGCCTGGATCGCAAGCGCGATGATCAGCAAGGCGTCGTAGCGGGGAATGCCCCACAGACCGGTGCGGGGAACCAGCAGGACCGCGGCGAAGAAGAGCCCGACGAAAAGACACGCCCGAGCCTCCTTGATGCCGAAGAAGAGGAACTCCAGCAGGAAGCGCCGCACCGGCGCGAGGCCGGGCCGCGCATGGGCCAGCATGAGGTGCTCATCAAGCGCGCTCAGGCGCGGGAACGGGGAATGGGCAGGGGCGGACACGGTGCGGGCGAGAAGGCTGGGGTCATCGGCGTGACGGCACGATACCCGAAACCCCCTGCCAGCGGTCTGGCCACGGCGCTCGCTGCGCCGTGCGCGTCAGCGCAACGCGTCGGGTGACGCCGTCGCGGCGATCGCCATGTCGCTGTCATCCTTCAACCGCACGCCCGAGTGGCCTTCACGCAGCGCCTTCTGCACCAGATAGCCCAGACGCGCAGCGGCCTGCGCGATGGGCAGGCCTTGCGGGCGCACGTTGGAGATGCAGTTGCGCTCGCTGTCCCGGCGCCCGGGGCGCGGCGCGAAGGTGAAGTAGATGCCCAGGCTGTCCGGCGAACTCAGGCCGGGTCGCTCGCCGATCAGCACGATGACGAGCCTGGCCTTCAGGGCCTGCCCGATCGGGTCGCCCACGGCGACCCGTCCCTGCTCGACGATGACCACCGGCGTGCGGGGCCAGTCACCGGGACAGGCCTCGCGCAGGGCCTGCAGCAGCGGCAATGCGTGGCGTTCGAGCGCAATGGCCGACAGGCCATCGGCGATGACGATGGCCAGCTCCGGCGCAGGACGCTCGCCGCGCAAGGCCTGCAGATCGTCCGGGTCCAGCTGTCGACCCAGGTCCGGCCGGCGCAGGTAGGTCGGGCGGTCCGGCGCCTGGCTGCGCGCCTGAAGGACGCGAAAGCCGTCGGCGGCCAGCTGCTCCGCCAGCGCCGGCGCATCCAGCGGATGATGCACGGCATCGCGTGCCTGGGCATGCGCGAGCCCGAAGCGCAGGACCTCGTGCGTGGGCAGGCTCGCGCCCACCCGGCCCAGGCCGATCCGCGCCGGCGTGTGCGCCCGTAGCGCGGGCCACAAGGCGTCGCCCGCGGCCTCTGGCGGCGGCACGATCGTCGGGTCATTCGGCATGGCTGCCTCCGAGCCTGGGCAACTGCCGCAGCAGCGTGTGCCCGGCGCCCAGATCGCGCAGCTGCCCGGCCGCATCGACGATGTTCATGCGGATGAGCCAGTCCTCGAACTCGGGCGCGCGCTTGAGGCCCAGCACCTGGCGCAGGTAGACGGCATCGTGAAAGGAGGTGCTCTGGTAGTTGAGCATGACATCGTCGGCGCCGGGCACGCCCATGATGAAGTTCACGCCGGCCGCCCCCAGCAGGGTAAGCAGCGTGTCCATGTCGTCCTGATCGGCTTCGGCGTGATTCGTGTAGCAGATGTCGCAGCCCATCGGCACGCCCATCAGCTTGCCGCAGAAATGATCCTCCAGGCCGGCGCGCACGATCTGCTTGCCGTCGTACAGATACTCGGGGCCGATGAACCCCACCACCGTGTTCACCAGCAGGGGCTCGAGCTCGCGGGCCACGGCATACGCGCGGGCTTCGCACGTCTGCTGGTCGACGTCGTGGTGCGCCCCCGCCGACAGCGCACTGCCCTGCCCCGTCTCCAGGTACATGACGTTGTCGCCCACCGTGCCGCGCTTGAGCGAGCGGGCAGCGTCGCGCGCCTCTCGCAGGACGGCGATGTCAATGCCGAACCCCGCATTGGCCTGCTCGGTGCCGGCGATCGACTGGAACACCAGATCCACCGGCGCCCCCTTCTCGATGGCCTGGATCTGGGTGGTGACGTGGGTGAGCACGCAGCTCTGCGCCGGGATGGCAAAGTGGGTGCGCACGTCGTCCATGAGGTGCCAGAGCCGCGTCAGCGAGCCCAGCGAATCACTGGCCGGATTCACGCCGATGACGGCGTCGCCGGCGCCGTACAGCAGGCCATCCAGCATGCTCGCGGCAATGCCGCGCGGATCGTCGGTCGGGTGGTTGGGCTGCAGTCGCACCGACAGGCGGCCCGGCAATCCGATGGTGTTGCGAAAGCGGGCGACGACATGGCATTTGCGGGCCACCAGGATCAGATCCTGGTTGCGCATCAGCTTGCTGACGGCGGCCGCCATCTCGGGTGTGATGCCGGGCGCCACGCCGGCCAGCACCTGCGCATCGGTACTGTCCTGCAGCAGCCAGTCGCGCAACCCGCCCACGGTGAGGCTGCGTATCGGCGCAAATGCCAGCACATTGTGGCGATCCATGATGAGGCGCGTCACCTCGTCGTCCTCGTACGGGATGACCGCGTCGTTCAGGAACACCGTGAGCGGCAGGTCGGCCAGGACGAGGCGGGCGGCCATGCGCTCCTGCGCGCTCTCCGCCGCCAGCCCCGCCAGCTCATCGCCGGAGCGCAGCGGGCTGGCCTTGGCCAGCACGGTCTTCAGGTCGGGAAAGGTGTAGCCCAGGGCGCCGGCACTGGTGTGGTAACGCATGCAGACCTCGCTGTGTTGCCGCACGCGGCGGGGCCGGGTGCGCCATCGTCCGCCGGAGAGCCCGGGGCCGTTCAGGCGAGACTGCAAGAAACAGGCCGTGTCGCCCGCCGCACGCGGCAGCGTGTGCGCAAGCCGCGGTATGCGCCGTGCTACGGCAAGGCGGTTATCGTCTTCGCTTTCTTACCGGGAACACACCATGAACACCGCTGAACCGACCATGACCAACCTCTTCCTGCAACTGGGCCTGGATGCCGAGAACGCGGCGATCGCCGAATTCATCCGCACGCACCAGCTGCCGGCCGACGTGCACCTGTCCAAGGCCGAGTACTGGAGCGAAGGCCAGCGGCATTTCCTGGCCGAGCAGCTGCAGGCCGATGCCCCCTGGGCCATGATCGTCGATCAGCTGAACGAATCCCTGCACGAAGACGCCGTCAAGGCGCAGACCGGACTGGACTGATCGTGCGGCGCCGGTGCCAGTGACCCAGATCACCCGGCGCCGGCGTCATGCCCGGACGGACGCGGCGCCGGCCGCCGTGGCACGCCCCCACCTGGGGGCGTTCTTCCACGCCCCCACCCGGGGGCGTTCTTCATGACGAGGTCGGTGCCGACCAGGCGCTCACGAAACGCGCCGGATCCGGCCTGGCGACGGGCTCGGACGGTTGCGCCGGAGTGCCCACGTACAGAAAGCCCAGCAGGCTTTCGTGGGCGGCGAGGCCCAGGCCCCGCATGACATGCGCATCACGCGCATTGAGCCCGCTGGCCCAGAACGCGCCGTGACCGAGCAGGTGCAGCGCGTTGAGCATGTTCATCGTCGCGGCCGCGACGGCGGCCTGCTGCTCCCAGAGCGGCACCTTATGCCCGAGCTGCGGGCTGACCACCAGGGCGATCAGCAGGGGGGCGGCCATCGCCTTGTGGCGGAACCGTTCGCCATCGGTATCCGGTTCGCGCAGGCGCGCGGCCTGGACGAAGAGCTCGCCCAGCGCGATGCGGTCATCACCGGCGATGGTCAGGAAGCGCCAGGGCGTGAGTTGACCATGGTCGGGCGCCCGCATGGCCGCGGCGAACACCAGTGACATCTCGGCCGCGGACGGCGCCGGATCCGTCAGGGGCCAGGCCGATTCGCGATTGAGCAGCGCCTCGAGCGCCGCATGGGCGTGGGCCGGGTTGGCGGCCTCGTCCGATGGCAGGCGCGAGGCAAGGTCGGTGACCTCGCCGAATGACCACGGCGTGCGCGCGTTCATGTGTCGAGCTCCACGGCGGTCGCCGCGATGCGCACCACGCGCAGGGGCGCGGGGCCTTCGAGCATGACGCAGGTCTTGCCGGTGCGGCGGCAGTGGTCTTCCACGCGCCAATAGGCGTTGTGGCTGAGGCAGCCGGTCTGGCAGATGACCAGATCGGCGGCGCGCAGGCTGGCCTCGAGGGTGGCCAGGTCCGCGGCGGGTGCCTCGTGCAGGGCGAGCTGGTCGGTCTGCACCTGCCAGCGCGCAGGCGGCGCGGGCTGCTGTCTGGGGCGCGTGCGCAGGCGCTGCGTCAGGTCCTGCACCTGGCGGGCGAGCGCAAGGCGCGTTGGCAGGCCGGGGATGGCGGCCTCCAGTGCGGCCCGGTCCTGCCGGGCCCAGGCGAGCGCCGTGTCTCGCAGCAGCAGCTCGACGCGCAGGCGCTGCACCGACGCCTTGAGCGTGGCGATGCGTTCGCGCTGGACGCGCACCAGTGCCGTGTAGCGCGCCAGCCGGCGGGCAGCACGGCGGGACGCTGGGTCGTGCGATGGAGGGGTGCCGGACATCGGCGTCGAATTTCTCATGGTGGTGTCTCCGGCGATGCTTCGCCTGTCAGCCTGGGGCGCGCGGAACACGACGCGCCCGACGACCATTGTAAATGAGAATCGATATCGACACCTCTAGTCGCGTTTGCGCATGCTCCAGAGCAACGCGATCAGTCCCCCCACCGCCGCCACCAGGCCAAGCAACGCGAACACCGGCACCCCGAACCAGTTGGGCCCGATGTCCAGCAGCAACGGTGCGAGCGCCAGCACGAAGGCCGCGGACACGATCGCCAGGGCGAGCCGCGTCGCGGCCCGCTCCATCGCCTGCCCGAGCTGGCCGAGGTTGGTCACATCGATCTGCGCGCCGAGCTTGCCGTGCTTCATCCGGTGCAACACGAGCCGCGCGACCCGGGGCGCTTCGCCCGCCAGGAACTGGACGTCGCCCAGGGTCGACCAGGCCTCGCGGCGCAAGGTGCGTGGCGAATAGCGCTCGCGCAGCGCCGCCTCGACCACGGGCCGTGCCACCGTGACGACATCGAAGTGCGGATCCAGCTGTCGCAGCACGCCCTCGGCCGTGATCAGCGCCTTGAACAACAGCGCCAGGTCCGCCGGCAGGGTCAGGTGGGCATCGCGGGCCAGCGCCATGAATTCGCGCAGCGCGCGCTCGAGCGACAGTGCCGTGCCGGCGTTGCGCGCGACGAACGCCTGGCAGGCCTCTTCGAGCGGCATCCAGTCCACGTCGCCACTGCCCGACCACCCGAGCAGGATGTTGGCGACGTCCTCGGCGCGGGCGTCCAGGATCGCCCGCAAGAGGCGCAGGAGCTCGTCACGTCGACGAGCCGGCAGGTTGCCCACCAGCCCGAAGTCGATGAAGGCGACCCGATCGCCCGCCATCGCCAGCAGATTGCCGGGATGCGGGTCGGCATGGAAGAAGCCGTCCTGCAAGGCCATCTTCAGGAAGGCCCGCGCGCCGCGCTCGGCCATGCGCGGCCCATTCAGGCCCGCGGCCCGCAGGCTGTCGGTCTGCTCGGGCGAGATGCCATCGATGAAGTCCTGCACGAGGATGCGCTCGCTCGTCCAGTTCCAGTAGACCCGGGGAATGACTATCTCGGGCTGCCCCGCAAAGCTCTCGTGCACGCGTTCACCCGCCCGGGCTTCACGCGTGAAATCGAGCTCGTCGCCCATGGCCGCCGTCAGGTGGCGCACGATGTCACGCGGGCGGTACTGGCCCAGGCTGCCCTGGTCCTCGATCAGCCCGGCCACGTGGGCCAGCAGGCGCAGATCGGCCTCCATCGTCTGGCGCAGGCCCGGTCGCTGGACCTTGACCACGACGTCCTGCCCGGTGTGCAGGCGCGCGCGATACACCTGCGCGATCGACGCCGCCGCGAGCGGCACCGGGTCGAACTCGGCGAACGCGGCCTCGAGCGGCACGCCCAGGTCGGCCAGAAACCCCGGGGAGATCGCGGCCCAGGGCAGTTCGGTGGCATGGCTGTGCAGCTGCGCGAACTCGTCGGTCCATTCCGGTGGCAGCAGATCGCCCCGGGTGGCCAGCAACTGGCCAAGCTTCACGAAGGTCGGGCCCAGGGCCTCGATGGCAAGGCGCACGCGATGCGGCGTGGCCAGGCCAGCCGCGCTCGGGTCGGCCGCCTCACCGCCCTTGCGCCGGTGCAGCAGGGGTGCCAGGCCCAGGCGCACGGCCACGTCCTCCAGGCCGTAATGCACCAGCACCGACATGATGGCGCGGATGCGCGCGTGGTCCCGCAAGGCTACCCAGGTCGTTTCCAGCATCGTCGGGACGGCTCCTCCAGCAAGTCCCGGCCATTGTATCGATGGCTCGGGACTTGCCGCAGGGGCCCGACGTCACACGCAAGACGCATGGCTCCCCGCGCGCAGCGTCAATCCAGCGTCAGGCCGATGTCCTGGATCATCTGGCCCCAGATCGGGCCTTCCTTCTGCATGCGGGCGCGCATCTCCTGCGGCGTGGTGCCGCCCGGCATCAGGCTCAGCCCGGCAAAGGCCTCCATCATTTCGGGCGTGCGGATGATGCGGTTGATCTCCACCGAGAGCTTGTCCACGATGGGCTGGGGCGTGCCTGCCGGGGCAAGGAACGCGAACCAGCCGTTGGACCCCACGCCCTGCACGCCCAGCTCGCTCAACAGCGGCGCGTCCTTGGCGCTGGGCACGCGCCGCGCGCCATCCACCGCCAGTACCCGGGCCTTGCCCGAGGTGACGTGCGGCGTCGCGGTCGTCACGTCCACCACCCCGACACTGACGTGACCACCCAGCGTGTCGTTGAGCAGCGGCGCGGCGCCCTTGTACGGGATGTGCGTCAGATCGATGCCCAGGGCGCGCTTGACGCGTTCCATGTGCAGGTGCGCCGACGTGCCGGGACCATACGACCCGTAGCTGAGCTTGCCCGGTTCGCGCTTGGCCTGTTCCACCAGTTGCTCGAACGTCTGGATGGGCGAGCCCGCCGGCACCAGCCACAGGTTGGTCGAATAGGCCAGCACCGACAGCGGCTCGAAATCCTTGTAGACGTCGTAGGGCAGGTTCTTGTACAGGTATGGCGCCTGCAGGAAGCTGCTGATGCCCAGCGCGATCGTGTAGCCGTCGGGCGCGGCGCGCGCAGCGGTGTTCAGACCCAGTTGCCCCGCGGCCCCCGCGATGTTCTCGACCACCACGGTCTGCTTCCAGTGCTGCGACATGTGATTGGCGACGAGCCGGGCCATCATGTCCGTGCCCCCGCCCGCCGGGTACGGCACGATCAGGCGGATGGGCTTGTCCGGATACTTGGCCGCAGCGTCGGCGGCGTGGGCATGCGGCACGGCAGTCAGGGCCATCAGGCTCGCCAGGCTGGCGAGCACCTGGCGGCGCCGGGTGAACAGGGTGGTCATGGGGCGTTGTCTCCGTCGTTGTGATCTGGGCCGATGCCGGCGCGTCTTGGCAGCGCGCTCTGCTGGCAGGCCCGATCAATCTAGGGCGCGGACCCCGGGCGGTCAATGGCGGCAGTGCTGATCAGAATTGGCACAATCGGCCAGGCCGGCCAGCGGCATGGTCGTCCAGCGCCCGCCCGCGCCCCGGCGCCCTCCCCGCCCGCGTCGGCGCCTCACGCGCGTGCGCGCACCAGCGTGTTCTTGCCGAACAGGCTTTCGATCAGCTCGACGACGACCTCGGCCGTCTGGTTGCGCACGTCCAGCGCCGGATTGACCTCCACGACATCGAGCGAGCCCAGGCGTCCCGTATCCGCGATCATCTCCATGCAGAGCTGCGCCTCGCGATACGTCACGCCACCGCGCACGGGCGTGCCCGTGCCGGGGGCGATCGACGGATCCAGGAAGTCCGCATCGAAGCTCACGTGCAGATGCAGGTCCTCGCCCTGGACATCGCGCAGCACGCGCCGCATCACCTCGCCCATGCCCAGCTCATCGATGCTGCGCATGTCGTAGGCCTCGATCGCCAGCGACCGCAGGACCTCGCGCTCTTCCTCGTCCACGCTGCGCAGCCCGACCTGGCGCAGGTCGGCCGGCGCCAGCGCCGGCACGATGCCGCCCAGGCGGCCCAGCTCGGGCAGGCCCAGGCCGCACAGCGCGGCGACCGGCATGCCGTGCACATTGCCGGTCGTGGACATGGCGGGGGTATTGCAATCGGCATGTGCATCCAGCCACAGCACGCGCAGCCGCCGACCCTGCGCGCGGCAGTGCTGCGCCACCGCGCCGATGGAACCCGCCGCGAGCTGATGGTCGCCGCCCAGCAGCAGCGGCACGCGCGCCTCGGCCAGCTCGCCCGCGACGGCATCGAACACGGCCCGGTTCCAGGCCACGCACTCATCGAGGTGACGGATGCCATCGATGCGCACGCCGCCCGGGTTGGGCGGGCCCGCCAGATTTCCCAGGTCCCGCACCTCCAGGCCCATCCGCGCCAGGGTCGGGCCCAGCCGCGCGACGCGCAGGGCGTCCGGCCCCATGGCGGCGCCCAGGCTGGCGGCCCCGGCATCGCTCGGAGCGCCGATGAGGCTGATGGCAGTCATGTGGATTTCCTCGAAGTGGATGCCGACGACGTGCGGCCCCCGCCGGCTGACGGGCGATGGCGACGCACGGTGTGGACAGGCGGGCGCCGGACGCGTTGGCCACGATGGTGCCACGGGACGCGGCCGATGCCTACCGCAGGCGCGGCCCACGAAAAACGGGGCGCCCGCAGGCGCCCCGTTCTCGTCACGACGCAACCACCGTCGCCTTATGCGCTTTCGCGCGAGGCGCGGCGGCGCTCGTGTTCCTGCAGGTAGCGCTTGCGCAGGCGGATCGACTTGGGCGTGACTTCGACCAGTTCGTCCTCGTCGATGAATTCGACGGCGTATTCCAGGGTCAGCTGGATCGGCGTGATCAGGCGCACGGCCTCATCGGTGCCCGAGGCGCGCACGTTGGTGAGCTGCTTGCCCTTGATCGGGTTCACGACGAGGTCGTTGTCACGGCTGTGGATGCCGATGATCATGCCTTCGTACAGGGCTTCGCCCGGGCTCACGAACATGCGGCCGCGATCCTGCAGCTTCCACAGGGCGTAGGCCACGGCAGCACCGTCGTCCTGGCTGATCAGCACGCCGTTGTGACGCTCGCCCAGGCCGCCTTCGCGCACCGGTGCGTATTCGTCGAACACGTGGCTCATCAGGCCCGTGCCGCGGGTCATGGTCATGAACTCGCCCTGGAAGCCGATCAGCCCGCGCGCGGGGATGCGGTACTCCAGGCGCGTGCGGCCCCGGCCGTCCGGCGCCATGTCCTGCAGGTCGCCCTTGCGGCGGCCCAGCTCTTCCATCACGCCGCCCTGGTGCGCGTCTTCGACGTCCACGGTCAGCAGCTCATAGGGCTCGCACTTGACGCCGTCGATGTCCTTGAACACGACGCGCGGACGCGACACGGCCAGCTCGTAGCCTTCGCGACGCATGTTTTCCAGCAGGATGGTCAGGTGCAGTTCGCCCCGGCCAGCCACTTCGAACACCGTATCGTCGCCCGTGTCGCGCACGCGCAGCGCCACGTTGGACTTCAGTTCGCGATCCAGGCGGTCGCGCAGCTGGCGGCTGGTGACGAACTTGCCTTCGCGACCGGCCAGGGGCGAGGTGTTGACCATGAAGTTCATGGTCAGCGTGGGCTCGTCGATCGTCAGCATCGGCAGGGCTTCCTGCGTCAGCGGATCGGTCAGCGTGCAGCCGATGCCGATGTCGTCGATGCCGTTGATCAGCACGATGTCGCCAGCCTGGGCTTCTTCCACCGTTTCGCGCTCCAGGCCCTTGAACATCTGGACCTGGTTGATGCGGCCCTTGATGGGGGCGGCGTCCGGACCGAACTTCACGACCACGTCCTGGCCGGCGCGCACGCGACCGCGGTTCACGCGGCCGATGCCGATCTTGCCGACGTACGAGCTGTAGTCCATGGAGATGATCTGCATCTGCAGCGGACCATCGGCGTCGTCGTTACGCACGGGCACGTACTTCAGGATGGCTTCGAACAGCGGACGCATGTCGCCTTCGCGCACGTCATCGGTCAGGCCGGCAAAGCCGTTCAGGCCCGAGGCGTAGACGACCGGAAAGTCGAGCTGCTCTTCAGTGGCGCCCAGCTTGTCGAACAGGTCGAACGTGGCGTTGACGACGAAGTCGGTGCGCGCGCCGGGGCGGTCGACCTTGTTGACGACGACGATGGGCTTCAGGCCCAGCGCCAGCGCCTTCTTGGTCACGAAGCGCGTCTGCGGCATCGGGCCTTCGACGGCGTCCACCAGCAGCAGCACGCCGTCGACCATCGACAGCACGCGTTCCACTTCACCGCCGAAGTCGGCGTGGCCCGGGGTGTCGACGATGTTGATGTGCGTGCCTTCGTATTCGACCGCGCAGTTCTTCGAAAGAATCGTGATGCCACGTTCCTTTTCGATGTCGTTCGAATCCATCACGCGCTCGGCCATCTTCTCGTTGTCGCGGAAGGTGCCGGACTGGCGCAGCAGCTGGTCGACCAGCGTCGTCTTGCCGTGGTCCACGTGGGCGATGATCGCAACGTTGCGAAGCGCTCGTGTCATGTCGAAGTTTCCTTGTTCAATGCCATTAATCGGTCGGGTTTCACCCAGCCGCCTACCCGGCGGGCCGTACCCAGAAAGGTGTCGCCCGGACCGTAGACCCGTGTGCGCCCGGCTGCCGGACCCCCGGGCGGGGCGGCGACCGTCTGCCCCATGCTGAATCGCACAGCCAGGGCAGGCTCGAGCACGCAGGCGGGCAGATCCGCAAGCAGGCTGTCGGGCGGTAGCAGCGCGGACACGGGGTCGGCCAGCGCCTCAAGTTGTTCCAGCGTCACGGCGTCGGCCAGGTCGAAACCGGCCGTGCGCGTGCGACGCAGGGTTGCCAGGTGCGCGGCGCTATCCACCGCGCGCCCGATGTCCTGGGCCAGCGTGCGGATATACGTGCCCTTGCTGCAGGCCACCGAGATCACCGCCTGGCCCGCCGCCGGATCGCGTGCGACCAGCTCGATGCCATGGATGGTGATCTCGCGCGGCTCGCGCTCGAGCTCGATGCCTTCGCGGGCATAGGCATACAGGGGCTTACCGTCGCGCTTGAGCGCCGACACCATGGGCGGCACCTGCTGCTGCACGCCCAGGAACCGTTCGAGGACGGGCGCGAGCGCCGCATCCTCGGCCAGACAGGCGAAGGGTGCGGCCGATGCCGCACCGACCGGCACGCCGGTCAGATCGCCACTGTCGGTTTCCTGCCCGAATTGCACGGTAGCCGTGTATGCCTTGTCTGCTTCGAACATGCCGCCGGAAAACTTGGTCGCCTCGCCAAAGCAAAGCACCATGAGTCCGGTGGCAAAAGGGTCCAGCGTGCCGGTATGTCCGGCCTTGCGCGCGTTCAGGATACGCCGCGCACGTTGCAAAACGTGGTTGCTCGAAAGCCCCGCGGGCTTATCGAGCAGCAACACGCCATCGATCGCCAGGCCGCGCCGCGATGCCATTGGTTCACCAGAATTGTGAAAAAACGACTCGCCGGGCTCAGCCGCGAGAGTCGTCAGGGTCGTCGGGTTCCGCGACCGCATCCACGTCGTCCGCACGCGTGCCCGGGCGGTTGGCCCGTTCGATCAGCGCGTTCATGGCAAAGCCACGCGAGAGCTGTTCGTCATGCAGGAAGTGCAACGTGGGGATCGTATGGATGTGCAGCAGCTTGAAGAGCTGCGAGTGCAGCCAGCCGGCCTTCTCGTCGAGCAGCGCCTTGGCGGCGGCAGGCTCTGCGCCCAGCACGGTGAAGTACACCTTGGCATGGGCGTAGTCGGCCGTCAGCTCGACACCGGTGAGGGTGATCAGGCCGGCGCGCGAGATCGGCAGCTCGCGCTGCACCAGGGCGGCCAGATCCTGCTGGATCTGGTCCGCCAGGCGCTGGTT
>JAAIGF010021461.1_pt1 | contig 15594 bp, 9 predicted proteins | sample 6487441 | NCBI WGS metagenome assembly JAAIGF01 (sample SAMN13974129, study PRJNA590717) | phyllosphere metagenome | biome: pepper field; feature: multiple bacterial spot infested pepper fields; material: pepper leaves; isolation source: leaves from pepper fields | host: Capsicum annuum ... | reverse complement strand
TAACAGACGGAGTAGAGGTCGTCGACGGATGCCGCGGCTCGGTCGCGCACGACGATGTCGACGCCGTCGGCTGGGGCGTAGGCGCCGCCGAGCTGGTAGTCGAGCTTGGCGCCAGCCGGCGGCAGCTGTGGTCCGGCGGGTGGGTCGTGCGGCGGCGGCGACTGGCCAGCGCACCCGGCGAGGAGCAACGCGGTCGCGGCGAGCAGGGGGAGTGCGCGCCGGACGGTCATGTCGCGAACCTAACGGACGCCAGGGGATCGGTAGACTCGACGCGCCAGCCTCTGTAGCTCAATGGAAGAGCAGTTCCGTCCTAAGGAAACGGTTGGGGGTTCGAGTCCCTCCAGGGGCACAACTCGCCGCACTAAGCATTGCTCGGGGAGGCGCTAGATCGCCGATAGTGTCGTGATGTGCGATGCAGGGGGTGTCGCCGAGTAGGAGACTCACCATGCTCGACGACGAGTCATTGGCAGCGTCGCTTAGGCACGATTCGTGATGCTCAGCGACTACCAGTCAAAGTACTTCGCCTATGAGCTGCAGCGCAGCTATGCGAACGATCACGTCGGGAAGTTGGCTGGACTGCTCTTCGACGCGCAGGTAGAGCCGAAGCCGCATCAGATCGATGCGGCCCTGTTTGCACTTCAGACGCCGTTCCTTCCCGGCGTCATCCTGGCGGACGAGGTCGGGCTCGGTAAGACGATCGAGGCCGGGATCGTTATCTCGCAGTACTGGGCCGAGCGGAAGCGGCGCGTTCTGATCATCGCGCCGTCGAGCCTGCGCCAGCAGTGGAAGCAGGAGCTGTTCGAGAAGTTCCTGATCCCTGCGACGATCCTCGACGCAAAGTCGAAGGACGCGCTGCTGGCGAAGTCTGACACGCGCTCGGCTGAAGTGCTCATCTGCTCGTATGAGTTCGTCCTACGTTACGAGATATCCCTCCTCAAGTCGTGGGACCTCCTTATCGCTGATGAAGCGCACCGGCTGCGCGGTTACTGGAACGGCAAGGCAAAGATGGCCGAGGCCGTCTCGCATGTCGCTCGAAGCGCGCACAAGACCGTGCTACTCACGGCAACGCCTCTCCAGAACAAGCTCGAGGAGCTGTTCGGCTTGGTCTCGATCTTCGACCCCGACTACTTCTACTCGCTTGATGCCTTCCGTGAGCGCTATATCAAGAACCGCGACCTGACTGGCGACGATGATCTGGTCGAACGGGTCGCGGCAATCTCCAAGCGCACGCTTCGCAAGGACGCTAACAAGTACATCCGGTTCACCCAGCGCATGCCGTTGACGGTTGAGTTCACCCCCTCGCCTGACGAAGTCCGGCTCTACGAACTCGTAAACGACTACCTGCAACGAGACGAACTGTTCGCGTTCGCCGACAGCCAGCGTCACCTCTCGGCACTCATCATCCGAAAGCGCCTCGGGTCATCAACCTTTGCGGTCGCGAGCACTCTCGAGAACATCGCCAGCCGCCTCGCTGGCGAGGTGGCGGCCGGGATGCGTCGTGACAATCGAGGTGGACTGTTCCTGGCGGATTTCGAAGCCGACGATGAGGTCGACGAGGAGATCGTCGAGGAAGCGGAAGCGACCACGACTCAGCCAACATCTGCGCAGCTCGACGACGAGACGCTGAAGCGGATGCGTGCCGAGGTCGATGAACTGCGAGAGTACGCAGCGCTCGCTCGTTCCATCACGGTGAACCAAAAGGCCGTGAAGCTGAATGAGGCGTTGGATCTCGGATTTGACCGACTTCGCGAGTTGGGCGCGGCCGAGAAAGCGATCATCTTCACAGACTCGACGAAGACGCAGCAGTACATCGCCCGAACACTGGCGGACGCTGGGCGCGGCGAGGGTGTCGTGCTCTTCAATGGTTCGAATAGCGCACCCGAACAGACAGCGATTTACAACGCCTGGCTGAAGGCAAACAAGGACAGCGACCTAATCACCGGCATTCCGGCAGTCGATCGCCGCAAAGCGCTCGTCGACTACTTCCGCGAGCACGGCACGATCATGATCGCCACGGAAGCAGCGGCTGAAGGCATCAATCTGCAGTTCTGCTCGATGCTCGTGAACTACGACCTGCCCTGGAACCCGCAGCGCGTTGAACAGCGCATCGGTCGCGTGCATCGCTTCGGGCAACAACACAACGTTGTCGTCGTGAACTTCAGCAACAAGGGCAACGTCGCCGAGCAACGCATCCTGGAACTGCTGACCAACAAATTCCAACTGTTCTCAAGCGTCTTCGGTGCAAGCGACGAGGTGCTCGGTGCAGTCGAGGACGGGCTCGACTTCGAGAAGCGGATCAGCGACATCCTTACCCGCTGCAGAACCGCTGGCGAGATCGATGCCGCGTTCAAGGAGCTCGAAGATCAGTTCGCGGGCGAGATCTCGCAGGAGATGGCAAGCGCCAAGGCGAAGGTCTTCGACAACCTCGACCCGCACGTACAGGACCGGCTGAAGGCATACGACGAGCAATCGGGCGAAGTGCTCAACAAGTTCGAGCGCCTCTTGCTGGCGATCACGCAATACGAGCTTCGCGACGTGGCCGCATTCGAGGGGGACGGTCGCACGTTCGTGTTGAACGAGGCACCGACGAGCGACGCGAAGCCGGGTCGCTACTTCTTCAAGTCGAAGTGGCTCCCAAATGCGCACCAATATCGGTACGCCAGTCCGCTCGCCCAGTACGTCGCCGACACCGCGAAGTCGCACGCGACTCCGCCGCGCGAACTCACCTTCTCGATCAGCCAATCTGCGCGCGCCACCAACGCGGTCAAGAAGCTGCAGGGTCAGAGTGGCGAGCTGACCGTCGATCTCCTCACCTTCACGATTCGCGCCCGGGATGAAGACATCTCAGAGTCATACATGCTCGCTGGCGGCATGTCCGATGACGGCGTCTACCTCGATGAAGAGTACGTCGCTGACATCCTGGACCTCGCTTGCCTGCAGATCGGCGCCGGCTCCGTTTCGGTTGACACCGGCCAGCTCGAACCTCACCTCAGTGCGCGAGTTTCCGAACTGGAGAAGGAAGTTCAGGGCCGAAACTCTCGCTACTACGACCAGCAGGAAGAGCTGCTCTACAGGAATCAGCAGGACCGCAAGGCCGAGCACGAAGGCAAGATCCGCGAGTATCGCGCCAAGGAGAAGGACGCTCGGAAGGCTGCACGTCAGGTCGACGACCCAATGGAGCAGCTGAAGCTGAAGCGTGAAGCCCGCAAGTGGGAGCGCCGCGCGGACGAGGCAGACGACGATTTCCGCGACGCCCGGAAGAAGCTCCTGTCCGAAATCGACGAGAAGCTCGACATGATCGAGCAGTCACTCCAAGGGACGCAGAGCGCGGAACACCTCTTCGCTATTCGCTGGCGGATCGTCCCCTGACCTTCAATGCGAGAAGCGCTGAGCATTCACAAATGACATCGACATTGTTAAACTGAGGAAAGAGAAACATTCGATGAGCGAAGAAATCCACGAAACACCATCTACCACCCCGAACTTCCAGTCCGAGCTCGCAGCGCAGCTGGCCGATCTGATTCCTGAGGCCATCGCCGACGGCAAGGTGGACGTGGAGAAGCTCAAGGAACTACTTGACAGCGATGCGGCCGACGGTAGCGAGCGCTTTGGGCTGTTCTGGCCTGGCAAGAAGCGTGCGCTCCGTGCCGCGCAGGAGCCCACGACGGCAACACTTCGTCCCGATATCGCGAACTCGAAAGACTGGGACACGACGAAAAACGTGTTCATCGAGGGCGACAACCTCGAGGTGCTGAAGATCCTGCAGAAGCACTATCACGCCAAGATCAAGATGATCTATATCGATCCGCCGTACAACACGGGCGGCGATTTTGTTTATCCGGATAACTACAGGGAGGGCCTGGATACCTACCTCGAATGGACCCGCCAGGTCAATCGCGAGGGGCAGAAGCTCTCCTCGAACAGTGACACACACGGGAGGTATCACTCGAACTGGCTCAACATGATGTACCCGCGCCTGAAGCTGGCGCGAAACCTGCTGACCGACGATGGTGTCATCTTCATCTCTATCGATGATCACGAGCAGCCGAATCTCAAGGCCATGTGCGACGAGGTGTTTGGCGCGGATAATTTCATCGCGCAGATCGTGAGAAACACAAACAGCTCGAAGAACCAGAGTTTGTTTGTGTCGGTCAGCCATGAGTACTGCCTCGTCTATGCGCGCAATGTCAACGTCCTCAACGAAAAGCACGCGACGGACAAATGGTCGGTGCCGAAGAACAATGTTGAGGAGTATAAGCGACGCGTCAAGAAGCTCCAGAAGATGGGGCTCGCGAACGACGAGATCACACAGGAACTCAAGCAGCTTACCAACTATCCGCGATTCATCGATTTCACCAACTACTGGTACTTCGACGAGCGCGGTCTATACCAGAAAGCGGATCTCGGTGGTGTGAAGAATGGGAACACGGCGCCGCTTCTCAACCCCATCACAGGGAAGAATGACCCGGTTCCCCCGGGCGGGTTCCGTTTCAATGCCGAACGCCTCTCTGAGCTCGCGGCGCAGAACAGAGTGCATTTTCACTCAGATGGAAGCCTGCCTCGCTTGAAGCGTTACCTCGACGAAAATGAAGGACAGCGACCGAAGTCCATCATGTCTGACGACCAGCGCCCTGACTATGCGCTGCTTCAGTCGCTCGGCTTACCGTTCGAGAACCCGAAGCAGATGGCGTTTATGAAGCGTATTATCTCGATTGCCGACAGCGATGCCACAGTGCTCGACTTCTTCGCAGGGTCTGCAACTACCGCACATGCCGTCATGGAGCTGAACGCCGAAGATGGCGGTACTCGTCAATTTATTCAGGTTCAGCTTCCTGAACCGACCCCGGAAGATTCAGAAGCTCGAAGCATCGGTTTCGCGACAATCTCCCAGATTTCGCGCGCTCGAATCGATCGTGCTGGCGACCGGATCGCCGGCAACTTTGCTGACGAGCTTGCGCTTCGCGGCCAACCACTCGATATCGGCTTCCGTACCTACGAACTTGCCGACACAAGCTTCTCGAAATGGAAGGTCTCGAGTGACGTCGACCGAACCGAACTCGAGCAGCACCTGTTCGATCTACGGGAGTCCAGCAGTGCCGACGAAGCTTCGGCAAACGACCTGCTGTCAGAGATTCTGCTCAAGCAGGGTTACTCGTTGACCGAGCAGATCGCCACGCTTGACGTGGCCGGCCTCCACCTGCTGGCGGTTGGCGGCGGCATTGTCCTCGCCTACTTGGATGAGCGCGTCAAGCCGACGCTGGAGCAACTCCGCGCGGTCGTTGATGAAGACCCTGCTCGCCTGATCGTTCTCGAGGACGCGTTCCAGGGCGACGATCAACTCAAGACCAACCTTGCTCAGCTTTGCAAGAGCAAGGGCATCGAGCTCTGGACGGCGTGATGAGCAGCGGGTTCAAGTTCGATTCCAGTCAGCAGTATCAGCTTGATGCGATCAAGTCGGTCGTCGACCTGTTCGATGGCCAACCGAAGGATGCCGAGAAGCTCGAGACGACGCTGCGAGGTCAGGTCGCCGGGATCGATGAGACGAATAACACGGCGCTCGATCTCGACCTGGCGCAGGAAGTCGGTGCTGTCGGTAACCGCCTCGTGCTTGATCGCGACACTGTGCTCGCGAACCTCCAGCGCGTGCAGGACAAGAACGGTCTCGAGGTCTCCTCAAAACTGTTCGACGACGCGCTCGACTTTGATATCGAGATGGAGACCGGCACCGGCAAGACGTACGTCTATCTCCGTACGATTTTCGAGCTTGCCGAACGATACAACTTCACAAAGTTCGTGATTCTGGTGCCGAGCGTCGCTATCCGCGAAGGTGTCAACACCAGCATCCGCCTCATGCGCTCGCACTTTGAGAACCTCTACAAGAAGCGCAACATCACCTTCGACTCGTCGGTCTACAGCGGCCAGAATGCGGAGGAGGTGCAGTCCTTCGCTACCTCGACCAACGTTCAGATCATGGTCATGACGATCGCTTCCCTTCGCGGCGACAAGAACACGCGCGTCATCCATCAGACCCGGGACAAGTTGAACGGTCTCCGACCGATCGACTACCTCAAGGCGACTCATCCGGTCGTCATTATGGACGAGCCGCAGAACATGGAATCGCTGCTGTCGCAATCGGCCGTCGGCGAGCTCGATCCAGTGTTCACGCTCCGGTACAGCGCCACGCATAAGAAGCTTCGCAACGTCGTCTACCGGCTCGACCCTGTTGACGCGCACGACCTCGGCCTGGTGAAGCAGATCGTCGTTGCGGACGTTCAGCAGCAAGGCGCAGACGCGACGCCGTACATCAGGCTTGTCGACGTGCGCAACGACAAGGGATGGGTGGCGCGCCTCGAGCTGTCGTGCCGCAAGGCGGATGGTTCGCTTGAGCGACGCGTCGTCAACGTCAAGCAGAATCAAGAACTGTCGGACCCGCGCCTGACAGGCAACGCTCGCTACGACGGCTGGCGCATCAACGAGATGAGCCTAGAGCCTTCATTCATCGACCTGACGCTCCACTCGGGTTACCTGTACCAAGGGGAGGCTATTGGTGGGGCCTCAGGTGCTATTTACAAGGAGATGATCCGCGAGACGATCAAGGAACACCTTCGCAAGGAAACGCAGCTTCGCTCCAAGGGCATCAAGGTGCTCAGCCTGTTCTTCATCGATAAGGTCGAAAGCTTCCTCGGCGCCGGCGCCAATAACGTCGATGCGAACGGCCAATTCGTTCAGTGGTTCGACGAGCTGTTCCGAGAGGAGCGCGCGAAGTCCCCGCAGTGGCAGGAACTGCTGCCCCAAGATCCGGCCGATCTTCGACGCGGGTACTTCTCTGTACTCAAGGGCAAGAAGGGCGCGGCTGACACGTTCCAGGACACCACTGGTGCAACGAAGGCTGACGATGACGCCTACGAGCTGATCATGCAGCAGAAGGAACGCCTGCTCGACGAGAACGAGTCGGTACGGTTCATCTTCAGCCACTCGGCACTCCGGGAAGGCTGGGACAACCCGAATGTGTTCCAGATCTGCACGTTGCGCGAGATGGGTGCGGAGACGGAACGGCGACAGACGCTGGGCCGAGGGCTACGGTTGCCGGTCGCTCAGCGGGACGGCGGCTACGAGCGCGTCGCAGATCGCGGCATCGCAACGCTAACCGTCGTTGCGAACGAGTCGTACAAACAGTTCGCGGACGCACTTCAGAAGGAATACAAGGACGCAGGAGTCGAGATCGGCCGCGTACGCAAGGCCGAGTTCTCGAAAATTCCGCTGCAAGCGCCAGACGGGTCACTCACGGATGAGAACCTCGGCTACGCCGGTTCCGTGTCGATCTGGGAGCACCTGCTATCTCAACGCTTCATCGACCAGGACGGCGTCGTCCAGCCGAAGTTCCAGCCGAACACGCTCGGCTTTAGCTTGAACATGCCGGTCGACTTCGCCTGGGCAGAGCCTTTCGTGATCGAGCTTGTCGGACGCGCCAACATCGGCAAGTACATAAAGCCCAAGAGCAAACGGCAGGCGCGGACGCTCAACAAGCAGCTATTCGCGAACCCTGAGTTCGAACAGTTCTGGGAGACGATCAGCCGCCGGACGACGTACCGCGTTGAAGTCGAACGCGACACGATCGTCGAGAAGTCGACCGACGCCATCAAGGCCGCGCCTGACATCGAACCGCTGCGCATCCAGGTCACGCGCGCGGGTGTCAAGGTGCTTCGCGGCGGTGCGAAGGGTCAAGAGCTCGGCTCACGTCAACAGGAACTCAAGGGCAGCTACGACCTGCCCGACATCATTGGCGAACTCCAGGAAGCAACTTCCCTTACTCGCAAGACCATCGTCGACATCCTTGTCGGGAGCGGGCGGCTAGACGAGTTCATTGCGAACCCCAACGACTTCATCGCGATGGCGAAGCGCATCCTGCGTGACACGCTCGCAGAACTCGTCGTCGACGGCGTGCAGTACGAGCGGATCGCCGGTTCCGTCTATGAGCTTCGGGAGTTGCGCAAGGACGGCGAAGAGGAGAAGGAACGTTTCCTCGACCAGATGTACAAGCTCGAGAACGCTGAGAAGTCGAACTTCGATTACGTGGTCTACGACTCTGATCCGGAGCGCCAGTTCGCCGAGCTCCTTGACGGGCGCGAGGACATCAAGCTCTTCATGAAGCTGCCAGACAAGTTCAAGATCGATACCCCTGTCGGGCCATACAACCCTGACTGGGCCATCGTGAAGCACGAGGACGGGGAGGAGCGCGTGTACATGATTCGCGAGACGAAGAGCACTGAAGACGAAGTGAAGCGGCGCCCGACGGAGAACGCCAAGATCAAGTCTGCGAAGCGCCACTTCGCGGCCATCGGAGTCGGCGATTACGCGGTGTCTGTGCCCGGGAAGTGGCGAGTGTGATGGTGTCGTTCGGAACCGCGAACATCAAGGTGCTTGGGGTTACCTCCCAACTTCGTTCGGACGGGACAGGTCGCGGCGGCAAGCGGCTTACCTGTGGCCAGCTCTGTACGTCCGTTGAACTCCCGTCTAGAGCCACCGGAGGAGCGAGTAGATGACCCTCAATGAGGACTTGGCGAGCTGGCTTGCTGCCCGGCCTGATTGGCAGAAGGACGCTGTCGCGCGCTTCTGCCGCAACGAGACGCTGTCCGCGGATGATGTGTCCGCAATCGCGGATCAGCTGATCGCGGGAACCTACCCCAGCGCTGCAAACCTAGAGGCTGCCGACATCCCGGGCTCGACAGCCGCAGGAGACCCCGTCAGCCTTGTGAAGGTATCGGGCGTCGAGGGTATCAACGCGCTCGCCGCAGGCCAGACCCTCTCGTTCGGTGCCCTGGGGTTGACGATCTCCTTCGGCAACAACGCCAGCGGAAAGTCTGGCTACGCGCGGCTCATCCGTGAAGCTGTTACCGCTCGCGTCAAGGATGCGCAGCTACTTGGTGACGTCTTCTCGGATGCAGATACTGAGCAGTCGGCGAAGCTTGATTACAAGGTTGGCACCAACGACGCGACGTGGCATTTAGGGGAACCATTGAGCACCGAGCTCTCCCGAATTCGCTTCTACGACGAAGACTGCGGTGACGCGTATGTCACGACTGCGTCGGAGGCCAATTATCGGCCATCAGCGCTCACAATTCTTGACCAACTGTCCGAAGTTTGCGAAGCGGTCGGGGCTGAATTCACTCGACGACTTGGCACGAACCAGACCGAGCGACCGCAGCTTCCGGTGCTCCATCCAGGCACTCCGGCATCGGCTTTCCTCTCAGGCATCTCGGCCACGACTACCAGTGACGCGATCGAGGAAGCCATCACCTTGGCCGAGGATCATGGTGCGCAGCTAGCGAAGCAGCTCGCGGCGGAGGCGCGGCTCAAGGGAAGCGACCCGACGAAAGAGAGAGATCGTCTCGCGGCGCTCGGTCGCGACTGGTCAGCTGTTGCGGTTCACGCCAAGACGGTAGAGGACGCACTGGGCGAGAACCAGCAGCGTGAGCTGAGAGAGCTGCAAGAGAAGGTCGTTGACCTCCAGGAAGCGGCGCGCATTGCATCGGCTCGCACTTTCGACGCGGAGCCGTTGCCGAGCGTCGGCTCTGAGACTTGGCGGGCGCTGTGGGAAGCCGCGCGCAAGTTTTCAGTTGTCGACGCCTACCACGATCACGACTTCCCACTGACCACCACCGACGCAGTTTGCGTCCTCTGCCAGCAGCCGCTGAACGAGCAGGCCGCCGACCGACTCGCTCGGTTCGAGGCGTTCGTCAAAGACACAACCTCAAGAGACGCGGACACCGTCACTGAAGCACGGGCGATGTTCCGGAGCCACTTCGTCGATCTTCAGACCCTCCCTATTGCAGTTTCCGCAGCAGTCAATCGACTACAGGACGCCGGCGAAGACGTGCAGTCGGTGCTCGACTGGTTTGATGCCGGAACGCGCGCAGCGGCCGCGGCCGTCGCCTTCATCGACGGAGAGACCGGTGTCGATCTACTTCCCCTCGCGGACTCGATCAGAAGCAAGGCGGGTACGCGCGAGCAAGCACTAACGGCAGAGGCGGGAGCTATCGACGCATCGACCTTTGCCCAGGCGCTTAGCGCGACGAGCAAGAAGGTCGTCGAACTTCAGGATGCCAAGACACTCCACGAGGCAAAGGCGACCGTTGAGACCGAGATCACACGACTTGCCCAGCGCAAGGCGATCGAGGACGTCCGCCGCCTCACCGCAACAAACGCGATCACGACGAAGCGCGGAGACCTGACCGAGACATACGTGACGGCGGAGGTTCGGGATCATTTCACCCGAGAGACTGAACGCCTCGACTTGCGCAAAGTCACTCTAAATCGGACCGGACGAGGGCGTAACTCCGCGCTCGAACATCAGCCAAGCCTGCTCGGGTCACGACGTAACGCAGTCGTCGATCAGGTCCTGAGCGAAGGAGAGCAGACGGCGCTCGGTTTGGCGGGATTCCTAACCGAGGTGGAACTCGACAAGTCGCTCTCGAGCGTCGTCTTTGACGATCCTGTCTCATCGCTCGACTCAGAGCGACGGTCGAAGGTCGCGCTCCGCCTCGTCGAACTGGCGAGCGAACGACAGGTGATCGTGTTCACGCACGAGATCACGTTCGTGCATGCGTTGCTCAAAGCGGCAAAGGGCAAGTCGGTCGCCGTCACAACACGATCAATTCAGCGACTGGGTGGCACTCAGCCGGGACTCATCGTCGATCAGCTTCCCTGGGCGGCGAAGGACATCCCGGAGCGGATAAACAAGCTCGAGGCAAATCTGGCGCGTCTGAGAAGGGAGCGCGAGAATCTGACGGACGACGACTACACCGATCGGACCGCGCAGATTGCGGGCCGCCTTTCAGAGGCCCTTGAGCGTGCGATGAACTTGCTCATCGTTAATGAGCTCGTCGATCGCGGGACCAACGAAGTAAAGCCGAGGATGCTGAAGATCCTCCCGAAGTTCACGCAGGCTGATCACGACGAGTTCCAGGCAGCGTACGCGAAGACGTCGAGCTGGGCGGCACGGCACGACAACGCGCCAGAAGAAAACTACGTCGCCCCGACGGTCGACGAGCTTTGCGACGAGGTCGCCTGGTTGAAGGTATGGCATGCTCGCGTCAAGCGATACGCGAGTTGAGGTGCAGTCAGCGCGCTCAGTTCCCTTCGCTTGGCGGCCGAACGGTCACTCCGCTGGCGACGGCACCGTCTTTTGGTTCGCTGACAGCCGCTCGACCATCTGAGAGGACGAAAGGCCAGTGAGATTGAGACGTGCTGCCTGGGGCTGCCGCACGGATAGGTGACGGCTTCGCGTCACGCCTGGATGTCTACGTCGGTGTTCGTGATTGCCTACTTCTCGCCAGGGTCAAACCAGGTCAGGCTCCGTCACAAGCCTCGTATCCACCGGCGCACAGGTCCCAGGCTGCAGGGATCCCAAGCAGGATCTGCCGTCGCATTGCTGAGAAGTGCTCGCAGGTCGGGATAGGCCAGCGGGCTCGATTTCCACAACGTGAGTGCTATCGCCCTCTGCGACGTGAATCCGACGATGTCCGGGGCCCACATAAGCCAGGTCTCGTCAGTGATCCGTCCCAGGCGCCGGAGCGCGACCTGGTCGTTGCTTAGCGCCAAATAGTCTTCAATGACACGACGGTCACGGCCGGCGAGCCATCGCGGTGACGCTTCGAAATTGACGTGCATCGATCTGCGTTCCATGATCGACCAAAATCGCTGGAGATACATAGCTTCGAAATCGTGGTGCATCTGCCGACTGTGGGAAACAACCTGGACCAGCACGAACGCGAGTGTCGCAAAGGAAAGGGCGGAGAGGGCAACATCGAGCACTTCGTAGGCAGTCACGAGACCTCTGGGGCGGTTGTGTGTAGGGCAAGAGTGAGGGCGACTTCTGGAATGAGTTTGTCCGCCACCTTTTCGACGAAATCAACGTAGTTGCGCACCGCGGCAAGCGTCAGCGGAGTTTCGTCAGGGAGACGTCCCGTGTGGGCGATGGATCCGCGGAGTTCGACGAGCTTGTTCAGCTTCGCGGCGACCTGGCGGTTGCTCATCCCAGCCCAAGCGACCCTGTCAAATAGATCGTCCCCACAGTACTTGCCGAGCAGGCGATTGACATTCTGAACATCGGCGGAGTTCACACCGTAGCTTGCCTGCTCGGCATCAGCCCGTCCGTACAGCTCGTCGTGAGCGAGCTCCCTTAGTCGGGTGGGCCAGTCGAAATCGATGACCGACTTCAGGACATCGCTGGGGGTCTTCTTTGCTGAGTCGGGTCGCGTGTTGGCAAGACGCTGGATGTCGCGCAACAGCACTATCTGCAGAGACTCCGGGATCGTTGCCAGTGTCCCCTTTGTCGCGTGGACATGCGCGACGGCTTCGATGAGGTTTTCGAAGAACGATTCCCAGCCTGCGTAGAGCAGCACGATGGCAGCCCGCTTGAGCGTGGAATGGTCTTTGGAAGGCCTGCCCTTTACGGGGAGCTCGGCCTTTTCGTGAAAGCTGAGCAAGACTTTCACGTCGTCAAGACTCTTCGCGAGGCTGTCCCTCGCCTCTAAGAGGTCGATGCTCTGAGTACCCAGGGGTTGCTGAGCCGAGTCAGATTTTGCGGTGGTCATGCCTCTCCCAGGAGCGCGCGGGGAAGAGCCCCCTACCGCAGCTTATCCACCTTCCGAAGAGGGGATCCATGGTGACGAGCGGAAAGGCTTAGAACGACTAGGAGAGATTATCGGTGGACGGTCACAGAACACGACGGATGCGGGAGGCGAGGATGAGCGACACGATCGCTGACTTTGTCCCGCCGTCGTCGAGGTATTCGGGCTCCTCGTCGTCGTCGATCCCTCGATGGCCGGCTCCGCTCTCACCATCGCCGTCAACGGCGAGTTCTTCGAGCGGGCGTAGCACTAATCGCCGGCGTTCTCCTCGTCGTCGTTGGTGCGCTGGAGTCTGTTCGCCACCCTGCTGGCGAACCGTCCCGTGGACGTCCGCGCGCTCTCGAGGGTATCGCCGCCGAAGCGACCGACGGCATTCAACCCTTGCTTGCTCGCGCCGACAACGTCGTCACGCATCTCGGCAGCGGCTGCGGACCACCGACGAGCTTCGAGTAGCTCGCGCTCGTCTGCGAGCCCGAGGGTCACATGGAGGTCGGCGACACCGGACGCGACCTCGTTGCTGGCCTTCACCACCACCCGCGCCGAGCCCGGGTTCAGGAGCACCTTGGCGTTCGCGCGGCCTGCGGCTGCGTCCATTCTCGCCACCAGCTGACTCGTCGCATTGGCGATTGCATCCAGGCGTCGTTGACGCGCCGTGTGCAATGCGAGCCGGTGACGGTCGATCTCATCCGGTGCGGTTTCGAGCACGCGATCCAATTCCAGAACAAACATCGAATCCTGCAACTGGAAGCAGCGGGCAAGCACGGCGAGCCAATCGACGACCGTCTCCTGCGCCTCCTTCGAGAGATCGACGAGTTCGCTCACTTTCGTCTCACGTTCGAGCTTCTCCGCGAGTGCGTCGATTTGGCGCAATGCGTACGCCTGGGTGCGCGCGATCGTGGCCGCCGACCCCTGCACTTTCGACCAGGTCACCTCTGAGACGTGACCCACCTCGGCGCGGATGACCATCGCTTCGTCGAGCATCAACTCCACCCCGATCATGTCGGCGAGCACGGCGTCCTTCTGCGCGCGCAGGATGTCGTCGACCTTCGCGTCGATCTTCGCGAGGTAGTCGGTGATCTCCTCCATCTGCTTCTGCATCGCGTACTGGGCCATGAGACCGCCGACGCCGGCGAGAATGGCTGGATTGGTGAGCATCGCTCCGGGCTTTGCGACGAACTGGAGGTTTTTCGCGAACCGGCCGTCGGCGCCACGGGTAGTCGCTTGGACGAACTTCCCGCCCGATCTCTGCACGAGGTTGGCGGTATGGGCCGCGCGGGCGGATTCCTCCGTCAGCTTCATCCAGCGGCCGGCGTTCGCAGACACTTCGGACGCCGCCTGCAGTGCCGAGCCGCTCTTCGCGACCACGGAGTTCAGTCGCTGGAGGTCCAGTTCCCGCGAAGGCACGCCAGCCGAAGCGACGAAGAGCTCGACCGCCTTCGGATCGCCGATGACGGCGATCCCGTCACCATCGCTGATGAGCTCCAAATCTCCCGTCGGGGTGGGCGCAGGTGTCATCTGGTCGTCTCCTCCTGGGGTGCGGGCAATGACTATTGGGCGAACTTGAATGTGATCTCAGCGTCGGGGTCGACGCTCTTGATGATCGTTCCGTAGAACACTTCGGACTGGTCCTTCAGCAGTTGAAGACTGCTCGCGACCCACTTGTCCTTGCGTTCGGTGCTGAGGATGTTGTTGACCATTCCCGTCGCGCTGATCTGCGGTGTCAACCAGCTCAACATTCCGTTCTCCTCGATCGGGTCTTCGAAATGTTCGTCGGAGTGACCGATGAAGATGAACGAGGGGATCGCGACGGTGTAGGCGTTCTCACCGTCAGAGACGATCTCGACCTGGGAGCCGTCGACTCCGAGCTTGGCATTGAAGCCGTATTCGATGTACTTGGTTCGGTCGCCCGCATCCACGGAAACGCCGAAGAGCTTTCCATCCGCGTTCGCCCGCTCGAGCCCTTCGATCCTCAGGCTCGTCAGCGCGACCTCCTGCTGCGGGAGCTGGTACTTGATGACCTCCGACGTGTTGGTACTCACTCCGCCAAAAGCGCCTGCGAACAACGACGGATTGACCACGCCGCTCATCACTGCGGCGGCGGCGGCGCCGACGAGGACTCCGGGTACGACGATGAGCGGCCACAGGCGGACCTTGGCGCGGAAGAAGTTCATGATTTGCGGGACATCTGTTCTGTCAGGCGGCGAGACGCACGCGAGCGGAGGGGACTGGTGCGGCCGTGGTCGTCAGATGTCCCCCCGGTATGAGATGCAGCATTGCATCCGTAGTCCGAACCTAAGGCCTTCAGAGGATTTCCTTTTGCATTGGTGGGTGAGAAGTCGCGCGGTGCAGGTATGGCGTCATCCGGAACGCGTGCACTTGCCTGGCACCTACGACGAGAACGACCGCGTGACGAAGACGCACCGGCTCGCAACCGACCCGCGCCTCGCCCAGGAGCTGTGAGAACGCAGCGGGGAAACGGTGCAGCTCGGGTGAGGCTCCGTTAGCCTGAGGGCCACACGACGCGACGGGAGGCGAGCATGATCCACGATCTTTTGCGCGTCGTCCTGGAAGTCCTCGGGCTGCTCGTCGCCGTCGATCCGTCGCTGAGCGGCTCCGCGCTCACCGTCGCGCTGCTCGCGCTCGTCGTCCTGACGCTCGCGCGCCTCGCGACCGCCCTCCACGCAGCCCGTCGCGGATCCCCGCCGCATCCCACCCGTCGTATCGAACTCACGGCGCCGCTGGCGCAGAGCGATCCCGATGCGCCGGGACACGTCCGCCGTCGCGGGCCCGGTCAGGTGACTGCGGCCGCGTAGCGTCGAACCGTCCGGGCACCGTGTGCCCCGGCATCCGTTCGCGGCCGATCAGCCGACCCTGATCGCTCCGACGAACGGAACCCCGTGGACATCACCACCCTGCCTGTCATCTCCACCCTGCTCGACCTCACATCCCGCGGCCTCATCGG
>JAAIGF010050097.1_pt1 | contig 15612 bp, 8 predicted proteins | sample 6487441 | NCBI WGS metagenome assembly JAAIGF01 (sample SAMN13974129, study PRJNA590717) | phyllosphere metagenome | biome: pepper field; feature: multiple bacterial spot infested pepper fields; material: pepper leaves; isolation source: leaves from pepper fields | host: Capsicum annuum ... | reverse complement strand
TTCGCAAAAAATAAGTGATTGTATATTATTTGTGCTTTGATAATTTTTGTATAGGAAGATAAATCCAAAATACATTTTGCGATTTCAATGTTACTTACATTGAAAACTTCAAAAGTAGTTCTTGCTTGACTAAGGATATATTCTCTTGTCGCAAAAATCAAAACCTTGTCTGGTGTTTTCTTTATTTTTTCAATGAATTTCACAATTTTATTATCCGCATTGATTAGGTTCTTTGCGTCGAACCTAACTCTTCCTAAAAAGTCATCAAAAAAGAAAATCTGTTTTTTGCCGTCCTTAAAGTATTCGTAACCATCGTCAATAGTGTCCGTTAAATAAACGAATTCCTCAAATTCGGATGAAAGCAAGAATAGGATAAGAATTCTTGATAATGTAGTCTTGCCAATTCCTGGAATACCAGATATTATAATATAATGATGGTTTTTTAAAATGGTTAATGCTTCATTAAAACTATCATTTTGTACATACAGTTTTACTTGCTCTTTAATTTCGTCAAGTTCAAATGAGGATTGATTGTAAATTTTGCTGTGAAGAATTTTTTCAAGAATATTTACACTTGTCAACCATAACTTGTAATACTTATTTTCAATATCCTTGTGAAGTCCTAACAAGTTATTCAGGTCGTCCCTGCCTAAAATATCTTCGGTTGATTGTAAGTAGGGGTCAAATAATTGTTGAATTTCTGCTTTATTCTTTGGTGTTAATCCAACGCTTGTTGTAAGAATATATTTGTCAGGTTTTAACGTTTTTAATTTAACTACTTCTTTTTTCAGATGATTATATAAAGAAGTATAGTCTTTGTAACGCTTTGATTGAATTATGCTTGTTTTAGTTTTGTCAATCGTGTAACGAAAATCAATTCCACCGTCTTTACCTGTTGTAAAACTTTCAATAATGATCCCTAGTTTTTTTTGCAGTAAATCTCGTGAGATGTTCTCAAACTCATTTGGCGATAAGGTCAGAAAATCATAATCTATCATACTGTGTCAATAAAATGGCTGGCAACAACTGTATTAGCGAAACCAATATACAAACTATTTCGCAAATCCACGTCTATGTACTTAAAGATCTGCTCTTGTCGCATATTGAATCATTTATCAACGAAAAGGTAAAATTGAAGAGATTAGTATATCCTATCAAAAGGGGTTAGTCAGCGCTATAAAAATGATGTACGAGTTATTATTGGATGAAAAGCCTAAATTGCATTACGTGTACCCAAAGCGATCGGTCTCACAGTTTCCAAAATTCTTTTCCAAAAAGAAGTCAGACTACAATTAGATAATACGGAAAACACCAAACATAAAACTATATTAACCACGATATATAGCTATGGACTGCGTCTTAGTGAATTACTAAACCTTAAAATTAAACATATCAAATCATCTGATAAGCTTACACGTATCAACCAAAGCAAACAAAGACAGAATTTTTTCATTACCTGATAAGTTGCCAAATATTTTACGCGACTACTATCTAACTCATAAACCTACAGTATATCTTTTTGAAGCAAAAAATGGGATTCTATACAGCGAGCGCAGCGTACACTTTATTTTAAAAAAATCGCTTGCAAAAGCAAAGATCAAAACCGTAGGTACAATTTACTCCTTAAGACATTCGTATGCGACGCATTTGACACAATCTGGCATTTACATCCGTGTGGTCCAAGAATTATTAGGTCATGAAAATATAAAAACAACAATGATCTACACGCATATTGACAAGATGAAGACCCCAAGCCTACTGGTTTTTTTATAATTTCTAAGAAAAAATTAGATGAGATAACCTCAATCTAGATATACCTACCTTATTATCATGTTGAAAAACAAATATTTTCGTCCGAAATACATTAAGAATTAGTAAAAGCCACTGATAATTAATAGCTTTTTTCAGGATGGCAAAATTTGCACCTATTGAACTATATTTTCCAGCGATTTTTGAATCAAAAAGTTAAGAGGAGTAATTGTATAGAATAAATCATAATACTTAAAGTAATGGGTATATTCTGATTTTAATAAGTTTTGATGATGATTGGATATAGTTCTTGGGTATGAAGGTATTCGATCATACATTTTCTTTGTTACGAAAGACTGTTGCTTGATTCGAATTTTAAAAAAATCTTATTTAAAGTTTTACGCCTTTTTCACGCCCTTAAAAAACAGAAACCCTTGATAAACAATGTGTTATAAGGGGTTTGAAGTACCTAGGGCGGAAACAAAACCTAGTATACAACCTATAAGTAAAGGAAGTCAATTGTGCTCGTGCAGGCATCAAGAAACATATTACCTGGCATTGTGCACCTCACTCGTTTGGATTTGCGCTTTTATCCGGAACGTCTAAGGTCGACATAAAAACTGTTGGTACATTAGTGGGACACAGTGGATTAAAGCATACCTTGAGGTATACCCATACAAATGATTTTTTAAAAAAGAATGCTATTGAGTCATTACCGGCTCTAAGAATGGAGGATACGTTATGAATACATTGATTTATATTAATAAATTCTATTGCGAGAATATCACACGGATGATCAGAGAGTTAGGATGCGTTTGCTCCTTTTGTCAGAAAATAACTGCCGGTCGTTGGTCGTGTATCCTGAAAATAGATCAGCATGTCCGATTTTTGGTAAGCGTATCTGGCGATATTCGCTACATAAAAAGCACATTCGATCGAGCCTGACGACGAGATCGAATGCGCTTTTTATGTTAAAACGTATAGGCTATTGCTCTAAACGGTCTATTGGTTCCCGCGTTTCCAATGATTTGCGTTTCTCCCGATCTAGGTATTTCATAATAAAATAGATCACGGCACCTAAGAAAGGAAAGAATAGCACGACCGCGATCCAAAGTATTCGCTCTATACCCGTCTCTTTCTTTAATATGCGAAAGATGGCGAAGATGATAAACAAGAAGGGAATGCTTACAATTAGCGCAATTTGTAATGGACTAATATCCACATAAAGCAGGTGTGATAGCATGGTTTTTAATGATTTATTTACGTGATATTATTTACAATCCACTGTAGAAAAACGGATCGAATATGCTGCCGAAGTATCAGTTTCCTGTCTTTGTGTCTTGGTATTTACTTTCATGGTTTTTTGATACAACTCCATCCCTTTGGTCAGCCGAAACTGTAAGCCTAAGGTATCCTGCATGCCTTCTTGCATGTAGGTCCACACTACATTGACATGTTCTCCCTGTATAGTGCCCGCTACGGTGCCTTTCCGGCTATCCTTTTCCGCAGGAATCCAGTCCAAGTCTCCGCTAATGTGTTGCCATCGATCAAGAGATGCACTTTCGTATAATCTTGATTTTGCCGCCCTTCGGTGAGTACATAACAGTAGTGGCCATTACCTAAGGTATGGCTTACCGCCGCGGTGCTATCGTTATGCTGCGTGTGGTCTTCTCTGTTCCGTTTTTGTCGTATTATTCTGGCAAGAGGCAAAGGCAAAATCCAGGGAAAGCAGTCCCAAATAGAGCTTCATTGTACATTGTTTTTCAGTTCATATTTAAACGCTACAAAAGCGTAAACATAAATCCGGCCAAACGCGTACGAAGTCGTTTAAATGCCTTGCCAAGGTGAGCTTCCACCGTCTTTTCCGAGATCTGTAGCTGCTGTGCGATCTCGCGTTGCGAATAGCCTTGTTCGCGACTCAGCCGAAAGATAAGCTGACATTTCTCCGGCAAATCGCCCACATATTTCTCTAGTTCTGCGCGCAGCTCCTCGAAAGCTAAAAGTTCTTGCGTAGAGTCGTCGATCAGATCGCGTGCGAGTACCGAATCCAAGTATTTTTTCTGGGCGTATTGTTTGTCGAGCATTTTGATCACCCGGTATTTTACCGATACGCTTAAATAGTTGGAGAGGCCCGTTCTGATCTCCAATTTTATTCGATTGTTCCACAAAGTGGTAAAAATATCCTGAACAATTTCTTCCGCGTCTACAAGGCTCCCTATTCGATTGTTGGCTATCGTAAATAGTCGTTTCCAGTACCGATCGTAGATCGCTACAAATGCACGTTCATCACCCGCAATGAGGTACTGACACAACACATCATCTGCTAAATCGCTATACAAAATGACCATGAGCTGTTTGATTTATGATTGGTTATGTTGACAGGCAACAGATCAAAGATATTGATAAAAATTAAAAATCCAACGAGTCGTATCACATCATTGATCGAGAGGCAGGAGTATGAAAAAAAGTTTTTGCCGGAGTAAGGGAAAGTTGATTCTCGGGAGACCTCCTAGTATAAGACCCAATTATGAACCCAATAAACCGATACCGTTACTTAGCGGCGAAGTGGCTTGATGGCCGTATAACGCCCGAAGAAAAAGAGGAGTTTTCCGCTTGGTATAAATCGCATGCCGACGAGGAGCTGAATATTCCGGAAGATTTTGCCACATCAGAACAACAGCTGAAAGAACGGATCCTACAAAAGGTCATGGCAGCATCCGTATACCACACAGCTCCCAAGGAAGCATCTACACCCATATCGTCGCTAAAGAAGATGAGCAGCAGTTACCTGTGGTGGGCAGCGGCATCGATAGCTATTTTGCTGACGGTTGGCGGAATCGTCTATCAGCAGTCTACCTCGCAGCACACGACGTCAACACGGGTAATCACGCTAAACGAAGTACAACCGGGAAGCAACAAAGCGATCCTCTCGCTAGAAGATGGTCGTGAGATAAACTTGGCAGGAGAGGGCGTTCTATTCGGCGATAAAGTATCCTACCTGCAAGCAGGATCGGAAGAAGATAACCTATCCACCGTGGGAGAAGCTGCGCGATACATGACGGTGTCTACGCCGAATGGCGGTGATTATCATTTGGTTTTGTCGGATGGTACGCAGGTTTGGCTAAATGCAGCATCCACAATTCGGTTTCCCAGAACGTTTGGAACGGCAGACAGAGCGGTGGAGTTGCTGGCTGGGGAAGCTTATTTTGATGTGGCAAAAGCGCATCATCAGGGTCGGCGGCTCGAGTTTTCTGTTAAAACACAGCTACAAACCACCGCCGTATTGGGTACAAAATTCAATGTCAATATCTACGACGCGCAGCGTGGGGTGGTAACGACCGTATCGGAAGGCGCCGTGCAGGTATCGCGGGCGACAAATAGCAGGAGCAAAGATCGGCCAGTTGTGCTAAAAAGAGGGATGCAAACTGTGCTTAATCAAAAACAGATTAGGCAGCTCGAGGTAGACCCGGATGAATACCTGGCCTGGAAAGCGGGGTATTTTTATTTTCATGACGCCAACCTAAGGGAAGTGTTGGACGAGTTTGCCCGTTGGTATGATTTGGATGTACACTATGAGTTACCTGCTTCCGACGATTTGTTTTTCGGGAAAATTCCTAAAAACGTGCCCTTGGGTGCCGCGCTCAAGGTGTTAAAAGCTACTGGTGCCCGGTTTGAACTACTGGACGGGCGGCAGCTGATTGTAAAACAAAAATAACCGATTAGATGACCCACAAAAAAAACCGGAAATGTTGCGAGCATCTCCGGCAGAAGTGTGGGCCATCTGATCATGATAATAACGTGTCTAACCATTTACTTATGAACCCAAAACATACAAAGGTATGCAATTAAAACTATTAGGGTGCTCTCCGCCATCCACATCTACTAAACAAATTATTATGCGCATAAAGCTCACAATTATTTTGCTTCTATTACTTGGTATGCAGCTTTCTGCCGAAGTGCTTGCTCAGAAAATATCGCTGAACGAGAAGCAGACCTCGCTATGGGAAGTGCTTAAAAAGATTGAAAAGCAATCTGGACTCACTTTCTTTTACAACAAGCGCGACGTCAGAGCGCAACCCGTAAGCATCCAGATTGAGAATGAAAGCCTGCAACGCACATTAGAGGTGCTGTTTAATCTGCTACCTTATGGGTACGAAATTCAGGATCAGATTGTGGTGCTCAATAAAAAGGAACCCGCAGCAATTACTCAATCTTCCGCATCCGCTCCTCAGAGCAACTCGTCGGTAACGACAGCGACGGCCAAGGTACAGCGCACGATCACCGGTGTAGTTCGTGATACGGTAGGCATGCCGATCGCAGGTGTTACGGTAAACTTGAAAGGTACGAATACCAATACGACGACCAATCAGGAAGGGGAATACCGCTTGAATATGTCCGCCAATGGATCGGTATTGGTGTTTAGTATGGTCGGTTTTCTCATGCAAGAGCGCCCGATATCGACAAACAATACGCTGGACATCACCTTGGAGCCTACATTGGGCGACTTGGATGAGGTGGTCGTGGTGGGCTACGGGACACAGCGCAAAAGCGATGTGATTAGTTCAGTCGTGTCGGTCAATACAGAGAGTGTGAACAAAGTGCCATCCAACGATTTGGGGGAAATGCTCCGTGGAAAGGCCGCCGGCGTATACGTGACGGTTAACGATGCCGCCCCGGGAAGTTCCTCTAATATCCTAATTCGTGGTAGCCGGTCGCTCACGGCTGGCAACGGCCCGATTGTCATCGCCGATGGAGTGCCGGTGGGTGGCATCAATGATATTAACCCGAATGATATTGCCTCTATTGAGATATTAAAAGATGCGGCGGCGCAGGCGATCTACGGCGCGCGGGCATCGAATGGGGTTATTTTAATTACCACCAAAAGAGCTAAAGAGGGAAGAACGGTCGTAGATTTCAACAGCTTTTACGGTGCACAGACCGTGCGGCGGAATTTTGATGTGTACAGTGGGGAAGAATTTGCCCAGCTGAAACGGGAAGCGTACCGCGCAGATAATAACAATACCTATTTGCCAGACGAGGCCATCTTTACCGAAATTGAGCGTGAGGTATTGGCGAGCGGTGATTTTATCGACTGGGAAAAGGAGCTGCTGCGTATTGCTGCTACGCAAAACCATAATCTAAGTGTATCCACCGGAACGGCGAAAACGCGGATCTACTCTGGATTTAACTATTCCAACCGTCAAGGGGTTATTCCGGGTACCGACTTTCAGCGTGGTACGATCCGGGTAAATGTCGATCAAACGGTCAACGATTGGTTGAAACTGGGTGCTAATACTTCCTGGCAGCTTTCCAGAAATAACAATCCTGGAACCGGCGAGACCTTATTGCGGACGGTAACGACCTCGCCTCTTGGAAAAATCTATAATGACGATGGCACGTTTCGAATTTACCCTGCTGGTGTACAAGAAAGCGTGAATCCATTACTGGATCTGGCGGAAGTGTCCAACACGCGCAATGACCGAAACGATATCATGAACATTTTTATTGATTTAACCCCCTTTGAAGGTTTTCAATATCGAGTGAATGCCAGCCGGAGGTCTTGGAACCGCAAGACCATGCATTATTCATCTACAGAATCCCTGCAGGGATTTCGACGCGGTGGCTTAGCGACAGGTGCGATGCAATTTGAGGACGAGGTGGAGTGGCAATTGGAAAACATCGTAAACTACAATAAGCAGTTGGATAAGCATAACCTGGCCGGCACATTTGTACAAAGTATTAGCCAGCGTAGTTACAACAACTTCAGAAATAATGCGAATAATATTCCCAACGACCTGTTAGGTATTTGGGGCTTGCCAAGTGCAGAAAGCAATATTCCGGCAGTAGGGGCTAATGCTCGTGGACTGGTCTCTTTTGTAGGTCGCTTGCAATACGACTACGACGGCAAGTACTATGCTTCCGCTTCGGCGCGAGCCGATGGTTCTACTGTGTTTGGAGCCAACAACAAATGGGCGTATTTCCCGGCTTTTGCGGTAGGTTGGAATGTGCACCGGGAAGCCATGTTTGCTGATCAGGATATCCTCAACAATTTGAAGCTTCGAGCAAGTTACGGTAGTGTCGGTAATGAAGCCATTGGTCCCTATCGTAGTCAGAGTACGGCCATTCAGCGCGACTATATTTTTGGCAACACCAAGCGGATCGGGTACGTCCCTGGCGATTTTCTGCCTAATCCAAACCTGAAATGGGAAACCTCGACTACGCTGAATACAGCGGTTGACTTTGCTTTTTTCAATCATCGCTTAAGCGGCACATTTGAGTTCTATAACACTCGCACCACCGATCTGTTAGCGGAGCTTTCCTTGCAAGCAGACATCGGTTATTCACGCATGCTGCGCAACATCGGAGAGGTGGAAAACCAAGGGTTTGAAATTAATATGAACGGTACGGTGATCGAAAAAAATGACTGGAAATTTGATTTGGGATTTTCCGTGTCACGCAACCGCAATCGCATCATTAGCTTATATGGTGATCTGGATGAATTCGGGAATGAGCTGGATGATATCGCCAATCAGTGGTTTATCGGGTATTCCAAGGATGTGTACTATCAGTTTCGTCCGGCAGGAATCTGGCAACAGGGAGAAGATATTGTGAACAGCCATATGCCGACGGCACAGCCTGGTGATGTAAAATTGCTTGATGCGAATGGAGATGGTCGCCTCACCGATGCAGACCGGGTGATTGTGCCGCGAGATCCAAAATGGTTCGGCTCCTTCAACCTGGCGCTCAGTTACAAAACCATTGATTTGTCTGCTGATTTTGTTACCGTGCAGGGCGTAATCCGTAACAACCAATTCTTGTATGACTACCAAGCGGGCGGATCGCTGCGTGGCGTATTCAACGGGGTGAAGACCGACTATTGGACGCCGGAAAATCCGAATGGAAACTGGCCAAGACCGCTGGAATCTAACGACCGACCATATATCTGGACGCTTGGCTTGCAGGATGCCTCTTATGTGCGCCTGCATACCCTAACCCTCGGGTATACTTTGCCAGCGGACCTCGCATCTCGGCTCAAGATAGGCAGCCTACGCATCTATTCTACCGCGCATAACCTGGCTACCTGGACCAAATTTAAATCCTACAGCCCGGAGAAAAACCCGAACGAGTATCCTGAAGCCATATCCATTGTAGGGGGAATACAACTCGGTTTTTAGGCGTGCGCAGGAGCGATTATTCATTGAAAATAAGAAAGACCATGAAAAAGACATTTTTCTATACACTACTTGGACTCCTTAGTATACACTTGCAATCTTGCGAGAAGTTCTTATCGGAGGAACCGATTACGGAAGTTTCCATTGATTTTATTTACCAAACGCCTGATGGGTTGGAAAGTGGCGTCAACGCCTTGTATAACCTGATGCGTAGTTATAATATGCCCACAGGCGAGGGCGATCCGCTACGATCTACCATTTTCTTTTTGGTAGCGACAGATTTAGGGCTGAATCGTACCTATCATACGCCATATGGGCCAAACCATACGCCAGTAGCGTACCCAGCACGGAAGTGGACGATGGGATACCAAATTATCGATCGGGCTAATGCCATTATTACCAATGCCCCAAATGTGGACATGCTGGAACCGCGACGCAATCAAATTCTGGCACAGGCACGTATGGTGCGTGGCGAAGTATACTTGGACTTGATTCGCATGTACGATAACATCCTGTTGGACACCATCGCCACCACACCGGAAAATGCGTTTGATCCGAAAGAATATGTTCCGGCAGACCCCGCAGAAGTGTTTAAACTGATTGACGAAGACCTGGATTTTGCAGCGCAGCACTTGAACTGGGTGGCAGAGTATGGCCGCTATGGCAAAGGCGTAGCACACCATATTCGTGGCAAAAGCGCGATGTGGCAGCAGAAATGGAGCGAGGCCTCGGCACACTTTGATGCGGTGATTCAGGATGGTACGCACAGCCTGTTGCCTAGGCAGCAAATTGGCGAAGTATTCGGACAAAACCTAAATCACCGTGAATCACTGTTTGTTTACATCCGCGATGAAATCACTGGTGGTAATGATAACTTGCCTGGCGGAGGGCCTACTTGGATTAGCAGTGTATTCAATTCTCGCGTATATGAGTTATCGGGTGGAGAAATGATCCGGTCGGTGGAATACGGCGGTGAATCGCTGGGCTGGTCTTTTCCGAATGATTATTTACGCTCGCTATACGACGAAACCAATGATTTGCGGTTTCGCACGTATTATTATCCCCTGCAGCTTATTGTGAACAACCCCAGCTCGCCCAATTTTGGCCAGCCCTTGGCTGCTGCACGATATGAAGATGACTTTAGAAGATACCATTGGAGCGTGAAAAAATACCACGATGAGGAGAAGCGACCAGGTACGTTGAATAGCTTTAAAGATCAGGTCTTTTACCGGTATGCAGAAACGGTATTACTCGGTGCAGAAGCCGCCTGGCATCAGGGACAGGTCGAAAAAGCCTTGGGCTATATTAATCAGATCCGCACGCGTGCGGGTGTTACACCATTCGCCAGCTTTGACCTGGAAAGCTACCTCGAGGAGTCCGCACGGGAGTTGGCGTTTGAAAACGAACGCTGGTTCTTGCTAAAGCGCCTAGGAATTTTGGTTGAACGCGTAAACAGGCACTACATGATGGGATCCAATTCCAACAATACGGCCATATTCCCGATGGCACCACATATGGTGCGGATGCCGATTCCACAATCACAAATAGACTTAATGGGGACATTCCCGCAGAACCCCGGATACTAACGATAAAAAATAGATCGATTATGAAAAAGATACGCAAAATATGGATGGCATGCAGCTTATTGTCATTCTTTTCCATAGCCAGCTCAGCATGCAGCAGCACACCGGATATAGAAATTGATGTGGAGCAACCGGCACCCCCGGTGGATTCTGGCGCCAGCATCATCAAGGATAAAGCCTCGTTCGGCATAGGTGCCGCGATCAAAACTTCGCTGATGGAGGAAGCACCTTATGGCGAAACCTTAAAAACACATTTCAACCAGGTCACCGCAGAGTGGGAGATGAAGATGGATGCCATCTGGACGTCCAGAACTAATTATAGATGGACAGGCGCAGACCAGTTGGTAGAATTTGCAGAAGCGAATGATATGGAGATTCATGGCCACACACTGGTTTGGTACCGATCGTTTCCAGGATGGTTTAAAGCGGCCCCACCTGATTCTGCCGCTTTTGAAAATCAAGTGAAAGCCTACATTCAGGCGGTAGTAGGGCGCTACAAAGGCAAAATCAAAAGCTGGGATGTTGCCAATGAGATTTTTAACGATAATGGCTCGCTCCGAATGGCCGATTGTCCGGTCTATGCCACCTTCAACGACCCCATTGCTTTCTATGGCAGGTGCTTTCAGTACGCACACCAAGCCGATCCAGCCGCCAAGTTGTTCTACAATGACTACAGCGTGGTGATCGCCACCGGAAAGCGCAATGCTATTAAAAATATGGTGCAGCGATTTAAGGATACGGGCGTGCCAATTCATGGGATTGGAGATCAGTTTCACTATCGGATTAATAACGATAAAAGCACCTTGCGCAATGGCTTAAATGATATGGCCAGCACGGGTTTACTGGTGCATATTTCCGAGCTAGACTTAGTGATGAACGCCGAGAAATCCGACAATTACGTGTTTGATACGCAGGAAGCGCAAAAGCAATCGGATATGTACCAGCATATCGCAGAAAGCTATTCTGCCTTACCGGACAACCAGCAGTTTGCCATTACGCTGTGGGGAATTACCGACAAACACACCTGGCTGACGGAGTCATGGCATCCGAAGGAATATCCCTTGCTATTCGATAGCCAATATCAAGCAAAGCCCGCGTATAACGGATTTTTGAAGGGACTGAAATAGATCGTACATCCAAAAAATAGTAATGATGAAGATTAATCTATATAGCAGCATTGGTTTTTTGCTGATGCTTACTACCGCTTTATTTTCGAGTTGCGGCGAGGAAGAGACTTTTCCGGTTACGCTGTTTGAGCTAGGAACGGTCGCTGCCGAAGCGAGCAGTACCGCCATTAAATTTGATGAGTACATTACCTACACCGATCTATCCACTAAAGGATATACCCGAAATTGGGTGTTCCCGGGCGGTACACCAAGTGTTTCTTCCGACTCGATAGTCACCGTGCATTACCCGAGTGGAGGTTCTTTCAAGGCTATCCTAAATATCCATTTTGTAGACAACCAACGGGGGCAACATGTCTTTGATGTCGAGGTGGAGGCTGACCCGAATAACCAGATTCCGGACTACGACTTTGGGCGGATGTTTGGCATTTATACGGAACATCCGGATATTTCATCGAAGCTGCCTTTGGTACGTGCAGTAAGTATGAATCATTTTACCGGCACGCGTGTCTCGGAGGCTTTTGAAGGGGTGGAAGCGTATAAGTTTGAAGCATCAGGCCAATCGGATTGGGCAATGGGAGCGTTGGAAGATGGCCGTGGGCAGTTTATTGATATCTCCGGCTTTCGAGATGGTTTTTACCATATCGGCTTGAAGTCTGCTTCCTTGGCACCGATGCTGATCCGTATCCGAAGTTCGGGCGGTGGGAACGCTGTGTTTGAATTTACTGCGGCAGGAGCAGAGTATGGTTTTAAGCGGGATGGATTCTGGCATTTGGTATCCATTCCGATGGCAGATGTGCTCGCCAAAGATCCTAAGCTCAATCTATCGCAGATTACCGAATTTATACTTTTCCGAAGTGGTTCGGGCGATGTACGGATCTTTGATGATTATACCTTTTATGTGGATCACGTATTTGTGTCGGAGAAAATGGATCAAAAATAGAGAAGGCAGCCATGTTTAAAAATAGGTTAACATATGTCCGGCTGTTGGCTAGTATAGCGGTATGGATGCCCGGACTCTGTGGGAGCGTCTTGGCGCAAGTACCTACAGCGAAAAAGCGGGTATCGAACGAACAGTCGGTCGGCAAGAGGGTGTCAACAAAGTCTGTGGATTCGCATGAGATTTATCAAAGCGGCTGGATAGACTTCAACAAAAATGGTCGGCAGGATGTCTATGAAGACCCGACGCAGCCATTGGAAGACCGCGTAAGGGATTTGCTCTCACAAATGACCTTGGAGGAGAAAACCAATCAGTTGGCTACCTTGTATGGCTACAGCCGTGTGCTGGCCGATGAGTTGCCGACGGCAGATTGGAATACGAAAATCTGGAAGGATGGCATCGCAAATATCGACGAGCACCTCAATAGTTTACCTTTTCATCCGCAAGCGAAAACGGCGTATTCTTATCCATTCTCGAAACATAAAAATGCGATTGAACAGGTGCAGCGCTGGTTTATTGAACAAACTCGGTTGGGTATTCCGGTGGATTTCACCAATGAGGGGATCCATGGTTTAAATCATGAGAAAGCGACTCCTTTTCCGGCACCTATCAATATGGGCAGCACTTGGAACAGCCCACTTTTGCAGCAGGTTGGTTCGACCATTGGTCGGGAAGGTCGCCTATTGGGATACACCAATGTGTATGCGCCAATACTGGATGTGGCACGCGATCCGCGCTGGGGGCGTGTAATGGAGACTTATGGAGAAGATCCTTTTCTGGTGGCCGAATTAGGCAAAGCGTTGGCGTTGGGCATTCAACAGGAAGGTGTCGCTTCTACTCTGAAGCACTTCGCGGCGTATAGCGTACCAAAAGGTGGGCGGGATGGTTTTGCCCGAACCGACCCGCATATCGCGCCTCGGGAATTGCATGAGGTGCATCTTTATCCGTTTCGGCGGGTTATTCAGGAAGCGAAGCCGATGGGGGTAATGAGTAGTTACAACGATTGGGATGGGATGGCGGTAACGGGAAGCGCCTATTTCCTGACCGATTTGTTGCGTAACACCTATGGATTTGAGGGATACGTGGTGTCCGATAGTGAAGCGGTAGAATACCTGTATACGAAACATCGTGTGGCACAGAACGAAGAAGACGCGGTGCGGTTGGCAATAGAAGCTGGTCTGAATGTCCGCACCAATTTTACGCCACCGGAGGATTATATCATGCCGTTGCGCAACTTGGTTAATACAGGCTTGGTATCCGAAGCGACGCTAGACCGAAGGGTGGCCGACGTGTTGCGGGTGAAATTTCGCTTAGGCTTGTTTGACGACCCCTTTAAATCGCAGGATTTGAATCCCGACGAGTGGGTACATCGTGCCGAAGACGATTCGCTGAGTGTGCAGGTACATCGGGAAAGTATCGTATTGTTGAAGAATGAAGCCTGGAAAGCGCCCGGTAGCTACTCGGACCTTGATGAGCAATTGAACCCATTGATGGATACCACGCAACCCCTGCTACCACTTTCCCGTGATAAGAAGCAGCGCGTGCTGATTACGGGACCGATGGCAAAGCAAACGCGGTTTATGGAAAGCCGCTATGGACCTGCGAATAATCCACTCACGTCTATTCATGATGGACTGCTTGCTTACGCATCGGATCAGTTGACTTTTGACTATGCAAAAGGTTGCGACATAGTGGATCCGTATTGGCCGGAAAGTGAAATTATTCCCTACGACTTAACAGATGCCGAACGTCAACTATTGGAAGAAGCTACGGCACAGGCGGCCGAAGTGGACCTGATAATCGCCGTGATGGGTGAAGATGAAAAGCGCGTTGGCGAAAGTCTAAGTCGCACCTCGTTGGATCTTCCAGGGAGACAGCGTTTGTTGTTGCAGCGATTGGCAAAACTAAACAAACCGATCGTGCTGATTCTGACCACTGGGCAGCCCCTGACCATCAATTGGGAAGATCGATTCCTACCTGCCATTATCTGTTCGTGGTTTCCAGGTTCTTATGGCGCGCAAGCTGTGGCAGAGGTGATCTTTGGCGATTATAATCCGAGCGGACGGCTGCCTGTTACTTTTCCGAAAACGGTAGGACAGTTGGAGTGGAATTTTCCATTTAAAAAGGGATCGCATAATGGGCAGCCTGGAGATGGACCGAATGGATACGGCAATACAGCGGTAATTGGATCGCTCTATCCTTTTGGCCACGGGCTTAGCTATGCCCGTTTTGCCTATAGCAACCTACGGGTAGACGGCTCGAATTTCAAGTTGCAAGATACGGTGACGGTAGAAGTGGATGTTGAAAATACGAGTGCCATCGCAGGGGAAGAAGTTGTTCAGCTTTATGTAAGTGATGAGTTTAGTACGCTAACCACTTATGAGTCCCTGTTGCGCGGTTTTCAGAAAGTGCCTGTTGCCGCCGGAGAAAAGAAGACGGTAGGCTTTCACTTACCTGTTTCACACTTAGAATCCTTAAATAAAAACATGGAATGGGCGGTCGAACCGGGCAGTTTCCTAGTGAAAATTGGTCGGTCTGCCGAAGAAACGCTGCTGGAAGAAAGAATCTGGGTAGAGTAAAATAAAAAGAGGCGGTATCCATACCATATAGGATGCCGCCTCTTTTTCATTCCATCTTACTTTCGTTTAGACGTCTTACTTCTTTTTAGATTTATCGTTCTCCCAGTTGCGATGGTAGCTCTGTAACTGGTAATTACCAAAGCAGAAGTGTTCGTAATTAAGTTGCAAAGAATGCGAAAAAATGGCAACAAGAATGCAGAACTCCTGCTGGTTGGATTATTCGTTTAACTGGACGGTTTGGAGTAAATAGTTCACCTTTTGGTGACAGGTTGCTCCATTAGAATTTGACGGAACACAATATCGAACCGCTATGATCTATTCTGTGACAGTGAAGCCTTACCATTTTTGAAGCCTTACCGTTTTTCAAACAGTGAATAAATATAAAAATGCTCTTTAAGTAATCATAAATTTCTTCATATACAACCACGGACTTAGTCCATTTAGTGATTTATGAGGATGATTACT